>ERZ1106923.122-NODE-122-length-34205-cov-17.305300_pt1 | contig 34205 bp, 62 predicted proteins | sample MGYA00403657_ERZ1106923 | MGnify/ENA primary metagenome ERZ1106923 (study PRJEB35170, sample SAMEA104062425) | human gut metagenome | biome: human gut; feature: human-associated habitat; material: faeces | place: Denmark | collected 2012-06-19 ...
CGATCTCGCGCGAGCGCTTGATCTCCTCGGGCGTCTGGTGGTCCACGTACGCCTTGCCCATCTTGATCAGCTGCACCGCGAACTCGTACAACTACCCCTCACGCCACGCCATCACCGCCACCTTGTCGAAGTTGTCGCTGCCGAAGTTCACCTTGCACGGCTTCCAGCCCAGCCACGCCACGTCCTCCTGGATGTTGTCGATGAACTCCAGCTTCTCCGCCTCGGGGTTGGTGTCGTCGAAACGGAGAATCGTCTCGCCCTCTCTACGCCTCACACCGCGTCAACACCACCACTTGCCCACACGCTCGAACGCGCCCTTGAAGTTCAGGTACATGCTCTTCGCGTGACCGATGTGCAGGTAGCCGTTCGGCTCGGGCGGGAAGCGGCAGCGGATCTTGCCGCCCGTCGCCTTCAGGTGCTGCGCGATCAGCTCCGCGCTGTTCTTGCTCGTCTCCAGGTCACGACCCTCGAAGCCCTCCTTCTCCTTCTCCACCTCCGGCTCCACCGTCTCCACCTTCTTCTTCGCGTCCTTCTTGTTCTTCTTCTTTCCCGCCTCCATCGCTTCCGCGTCCGCATCGGTCTTGGGTCCCAGGAGAGCCAGGATCGCCGCGTCGAAGATCTCGCGCATCTTCTTGCCGTCCGCCCACTTCATGCGTCCCTCCTTCATCGCGTACATCAGCTGGGAGATGGGGAAGCAGTAACGCTGCGCCACGAGCGCCTCTTTGTTCTTTTCGATCAGAGCGTCCACCGCCTCCTTGATTTCAGCGTCGCTCACCTCGATACCCGCACCACACGCCGTTTCCAGCGCAGCGTTGTCGAGCTATGTTTCACTTGAGTTGAGAGGGCATACCACCGCGTTGGCGGGCAGCTTCTTCAGGTAGTTCACCGCCTCGTTGATTTGGAGGTTGGATTTGATCTTGCCCTCCATCACCAGCTTCAGCACGGCCGGTCTGTACTGACGAGCGGACCCGGGAACCATTGTCGACACGTTGTACCTACACGCCTTCACCTCCGAGAAAAACGACCTACAGAAGGTTGCCGATGGCGCGGTCACAGCCGTTGGTGACTCCCGCCTCCTTGATCACTTCCATCAGTTCAGCTGCGAGTAAGTCCTCCCCCTCAGCGAAGTCGCCTACCGGCCTTCTTCTTTGACTTGAGCAGATTCTCGACCGTCTTGGCGTCGAGTCCGATTGCTTGAAAAGCAGACGAATAGTCTTCCATATTGTGGGATTGTGTTGAAAGACGATTGCTTCCTCCAGAATTTTCCGGGAAGTTTCCGCGTGGCGAATGACGCGGATTCGTTGAAAGGGTGTGTGCCATTCTGTTCAGGAGGGTTGGAGTATTACGTTGTGCGGTGAAACGAAGAATGGTTGATGATGGCAACTCCATCATTTCTATGGAGAATAGTTGCACCTCTCATCGACACTTAAAAATTGAATACGGAATCATCGCCTTCTTCTTGACTGGCATTATTCTCTTACCCAACCATGCCACCTACAGAAAACGAAAGGAAACTGAGAATCAACTACGGCCGCTGCACACGGTGAGCGTTGGAAGCGGTGTCATCATCTCTCAGACTGGAAAAGGAAATTGCCTGCTACATCAAAGAGAGAGACGACGAAAAGAAGAAACTGGAGGATATGAAGAACAACCACGCCGATGTGTATGATGTGAAGCAAATGGTGTGTTTCTATTGCAGAATGATTATACATAGGAAGAGGTAGTGCGCCAAACCGAAGATATGATCCCCCGAGTGAAGACGGAATTCGAGAAGGCGCTGGACGATCTGTTTGATTTGATGGACGAACTGGAGAACGATGAGGCGATCCAAGGAACGGAGCAATTCAAAGCGGCTCAGGAGTATCTAAAGAACAAGGAAGAGCAACCCTTTTCTTTTTGTTGCACATCGTCTTCCAAATGGAACGCGGAACGTTCCTTGCCGTTCCATTCGACCCACCGAGAATTCCCCACTTTTTCGTTTCAACGATGTACCGTCTGAAGTTCATTCGTTCCACCGCCGTTGCCTTGCGCAACGCTGCGAAGCCGACCACGGTTGTGAGACAGATGTCGATGATCACTCCCCGCTCCTTCTCCTGCCTCAGCTATGGTGTTTCATCGGCGCAGACCCGCCTGATGCAGAAGAGATTCTTCTCCTCCGAGATGCTCACTGCGAAGGAGATGAAGGAGAAGATCGACGCCTGCGGCATCAACGACGCCGGCAAGGAGAAGATTATCGCTGAGGAGATTAAGAAGAAGAACTTTGCAGCCGTGCGTGATTTGGCTGAAAAGTGAGAGTTACGTGGTACAGTCACGTATAGACTCATTTTAGACGACAAAACGAAGGAACTGGGCATTCTCTGTTTCGTGCAGTCTGCCGATGCTGGCGATATGCTCTCCCAGTTCGCTGTCGGCAATCTGTACATGCAGCGCTACTGGCAAGAGAAGATGAAGCCCGATTTGTGATGAAACGTGGCGGTTCTGATGTCTAGCGACGCTCGCACGCGTGACAGCCTGATGGAGAAGTCGAAGAAGTGGTACGAGATGGCGTCGAAGCAGGGCCACATTCCGAGCAAGGTGGGCTTCGCCAAGATGTGTCTGGAGGATCCGACCAGCGACAACGTTCAGCTTGCCCTGAAGATCTACTCGGAGGCGGACGAGGCGGGCAACGTGGATGCCACGTACAATCTCGGCTTTGTAGGAGTGCATGTCGTCATTGAGCGTTAGATCTACTACGAGGGTCTCTTCAACGTCGAGAAGGACCGCGTGAAGGGCTTCAACTACCTGAAGAAGGCTGCCGACCAGGGCGACGTGTCGGCATGTTACTTCCTCGGCTTCTCGCACCACCGTGGATTGTTCGAGAACGACAATCCCAACGCGAAGGTGCCGACCACCAGCAAGCCGGGAGAGGGCGGCGCCAAGCTGTGCGAGAAGGACGTGAAGAAGGCGCTGGAGTACCTGGAGAAGGCGGGCGACGGCGGCCACAGCAAGGCGCTGCTGTACCTGTACCAGATGTACCACAACGGCGAGGAGGTGGAGAAGGACGTGAAGAAGGCGCAGGACTACCTCATTCGCGCCATGCGTCAGGGCGACCCCGAGGCGCTGTTCATTCGCGGCAACCAGCTGTACAGCGGCGAGTGGGCGTGAGGTGCGTGTGTGAGGATTAGGGACGGTCAGGAGAAGGACTTGAAGAGAGCGCTCAAGCTGTTCCTGGACGCGGGCGAGCGCGGCTCTGCGGACGCCATGTGCAGCGCGGGAGCGATGATCTACAACGGCGAGGGACAGGAGAAGGACCTGAAGAAGGCGTTCGAGGTGTACACGAATGCCGCGTCGCTGGGTTCGCTCGCGGCTGTGAAGAACGTGGGAGAGAGCAGGGAGAGTGACGAGTAGATCGCCTCCATGTACTTGCTGGGAGAGGGCGTGGAGAAGGATCCTGAGACGGCGAAGAATCTGATGACGTTCATTGAGAACGAGGAGAAGAAGCTGAAGAATCAGGAATAAGCGCGTGTTTGTGGGAAACAGTTCAATTCTTAACAGCATCCAAGAAGAGGGAAGTCCTGCAGGGAGTCTTTTCGCCATCTTCGCTACACGTCATCGAGACACGCAATCACACACCCAGTACGGAAATCAATCCTCCCGATATCCGCGCTGCACGCAGGATTGGGACAGCGGAGAGATTCGCGGGGCAGCTGGCTCGACATCCACTCGCAACAGTCAATGTCCACGCACTCCTCTTCTCCGCGATATTCGCTCCAGCATTTACAGTTCTCGTAGAATACAGCAATCGCGTCCACCAAACGCTGCTGACAAGTCGAGCAGATGCAGAATTGGTTGTTCAGCACGTCCCTCAAACAGTTATATCTACTGGTGAGCGTGATATAATCACACGTACAAAGAGCGGACACCCTCTTCCTTAATCTCGATCTCCCCTCTCCCTGAGGGATTCTTGCAGTCTTGGCACTCTTTTGACCTACTGAGGACGGACACGATGCTGCGGAACAGATCCGAATCGTTCGGTCTGCTCCATCCACGAATCTGAAGACTACACGTCAAAACAAATCAACACGACTACAAGTTGCGCGTCAGAAGGGTGTGGTTGCACTTCTTGCAGTGGAACTTGGCGTAAAAAGGTTCCACGGTGGTAATGGCAATCGGCTTGTCCTCCGTGTTGTTATATGAAATGGTTGGACACGAAGGACACTTCTCATCGGAAACGTCGTTGACTTTGGGCATTTCCTCCATGAAGGCGAATTCGGGGTTGTACTGGGAGAGAAGGGAATCCATGTGTTCTGTTCGGAAAAGAGCCTCAGCTTTGAACACATCGCCCTTCGCAGCTGCGTAACAGCGCAATTGACTCACAAAGACTACTCCTCACCATCCAGCACCACGGAGCCTACCGGGGTTTAAGTCAACGAACCGCTTGGCCTTGAAGCTTTTGCAAGCGTCGTCGAAGGAGTAGCCAAAACGCTTGATCAAGTACGCAATAATGACGGCAGGAGAGCGCGATTTGCCTTTTCGACTAGAGAGTCACACGCCAGGGAAGGAGCAACCAGTGGACAAGAACACCGCCGACGTTTATTGCACACTCGATAAACGCGTTCGTAACGGGAAGGATTGACAAGATATCCGCATTCTCGCTGTCGTCGATCACGACTCGCAGGATTCGGAAGTGCTACTCATAAACGTCAGCACGGGATTCCGACACTGCTGTACGTCTTGTCGCAATTGCCGAGGTTGATAATGTGGGTAATCCCGCTCTTTAGAAGATGCTCCACATTGTCTGCCGCAACGGAGGTTCCAACATAAATGTTGTTGTCTATCTTCACTACAGTGTCATCCTACTCGTTAGCAGCGGAAACAACCGCCTACGCAGCAGTTCGTGGAAATGACGGGTCTTTTCTTGGATGAAGGCATCTATCCTATACAGCGCACAAGCCCGGTGATAGCAACTCCACTCCTCTATCGAAAAGTGAACAATTACGTTAAAACAAGCGTAGACTATTCAACGGGAGTTTCATTCTCTCCGACTATAGTTCATCACATGGAGAATGGTGGCGTATATCGTGCAAGAAACAGCCGCACTGACCAAATCCTTTACAACATCTGCATATTCTTAATGACGAAGGTGATCAGAGGCAGCAACGTCGAGCTGCTCTCGGCCTCACTGGTGTAGGGATTAACAGGAGCGTACAACTCATCCTTCATCTGGATCACACCGTAGAGCGGCTTCACCTTCGTCAAGTGCATCAGCAACTCGTTGCTTCTAAAGATAGTAATAACCAAGTCGAAGATCTTCGCCTCGTCCTTCAAATGGCCCCTACTCCTCATTCCCGCTCACCACTCCCACTTGTACGGATCGATACGCGTGATGTACAAACCGCAAATCAGCTCCAGGACAGGCAGAGGATCGGGCATCGTCACGTAGCTGATCGTGGCCACATCGGGGACCAGGAACGAGCGGAAGTAGCTACCCACTGTAATCAGCACGATCACGTAGAGACCCGTGATGGAGGCGGAGCCCAAGGAGGAAATGGACTTGGCGAGAACCTCTACCCGTCACCGTCCGTCAAAACCCCCACGTGACAGAACCGTTTCATTGATGATCCAGAAATCGACGCCATTCTGGAACACGCCCGCCTCGTTGGGGTTGTCGCTGTACACGACCCAGTAGTACTGCTTGCCGAACACGGCGGAGTCGGAGAACTTGAGCTGGAGCTGGAGCGAGTTGAACTTGTCCTCGAAGAGGTCGTACACGTCGGGCGTGAGCGAGTCGTACAGATAGAAGAGACGCGGGTAGCTACGACTGAGACGGCGGCGCGACACGTACACGTGCTCGAAGGTGATGGGCTCGATGGGCTCGGAGGAGTTGGTGGTCATGAAGCGGAACAGGGAAATGAGGCTCTGGCACTGCGTGTCGTTGAAGCCCAGCACCAACTCGTCGCTCACCGTCGGCTTGTCCTACGCTTCACAGACACGCGCGGCGCGTACGGCGGGCAGGTCGCGGTGGAACTCGTACTGGAACTGCAGCTGCGCCTTGGAGCAGTTCTGCGAGAGGATGGAGATCACGCGGTCGGCGTACTCGTTCAGGATGGTCCAGGGCTGGTTGGACTACGCGTCACGCCGCCGCACAAGCCGCACGATGGACGGAACGGTGACCTTCTGACTCTCCGTGGACCACTTGGGCAGCAGCATCGCCTTGCCGCTATCGTCGCGGAACATGTTCTGCCACTCGTAGTACTCCTTCTTCGTCACGTCGTTCACCTCGCCACTGTTGGTGAAGGAGTACAGGTTCAGCGGCTCGCCGTCGATCTACGCTCGAGCGCGCGGACAAGCCCTACGTTCAGGTTCACCTTCAGCGACATGCTCTTCACGGGGTTGGAGACGAGCGCGGAGGAGTCGGAGGAGAAGAGCATCAGCGGGAGGAGGAGGAGGAGCACGATGAGCAGAATCATGCTGAAACCCCACATCACCTTCTCCGACATGGTGCGACCCTCGCCCTTGTTCTTCAGCGTGTCCTTCTGCGCGTTCAGCGCCTAGCGCTCAGAGACGAGTGGCACAACTACCTTGTACTTGTCGATGAAGAGAATGTTGCGGATCTCCTCCACGCGCATGTAGCCCCACAGGTCGGTGGCGGTGTCGGTGACGGACCAGTCGATCAGGCAGTTCAGCTCGTACAGGAAGGGGATCGAGCGGTAGATGGTGTTGAACATGTACGCCTTCATGCTGTAGTCCGCCGCCACCACCTTCTGGATGTACTGGTCCTTGGTCGGGTAGCTACAGGTGAGGCGCCGTCGTGACTCGAACCCCTTGCGGATCTGGAGGACGCTCAGCCAGAGGTACACCATCCACAGCAGGTAGAAGATGATGAGGCGGACGTTGCTCAGGAAGTGCGTCTGCGTGTGGTTGGGGAGGATGACGAAGCAGTACAGGTGGATCCAGACGGTGTAGCAGAGGTGCATGATGTACTTCACGCGCAGCATGCGCTAGAGGTGAGTTGCCAGCGCGACACGCACCTTCACGAAGAGAATGCGCTCGACGACGATGGTGATCACGATCAGGCAGATCCACAGCACGGTGCCGGACTGGATGGTGCCCGAGGCGACGGAACGCGAGAAGGCGTACTACGGCTGAGGCGACGGGCGCTCGCTCACGTTCATCTCGGTCATGGAGCTGAAGCACAGGAAGGTGTAGCACACGAGGACCATCTGGATGATCAGCGTGGGTCTACGCGTCAGCTCGCACGCCCGCGGGTACAGATAGTAGTCGTGACCGAACTTGAACGGGTGCGTGGACGCCTTGGGGTCTCTGTACTTGTACATGTCGGGGAAGAGCTTCAGCAGGAAGTTCTGGAACCACGCGGGGTAGTGGCGGAAGCGGATGAGTTCGGGGTCCACCGTGTTGGAGATGAGGCTACGCGTGAGAGCACAGCGAGACGCGCACTCCTTCACGGGCATGACGGGGTCCGCGACGTCCGTGTTCACGCGCGCCTGCTTCTCGTTCACGATGTGTCCGCTCAGGTCGGAGAGCAGGATATCATCAGCGCACTTGTTGTCCAGCGAGAACGCCTGTCCGTGAGTCGCCCCCCACACACCTACGCGCAGCTTGGACTGGTAGTACATGAAGAGCAGCAGGAGCAGCAGGTCCCAGATCAGCGACTTCATCAGCGGGGGACTCTACGACTCACGACCCGCGTCCGCCCAAACGTATTGCTTCTCCGTCTTGTAGAGGCCCAGGATGAACAGCCACTGGAAGGAGTTGGCGACGGCGCCGCCGGAGGGCTCCAGCACCATGCCGCTGAAGTGCCACACGCCGTCCTTGAGCGTCTGGCTGACGAAGGCGGACTGCACGATGAACTTGAGGACGATCCACACGGAGAGCGCGATGCTGCTCCAGTAGAAGAAGCGGAAGGGGATGTGGAGCGCGAAGAGCGAGGCGTAGCAGAGATAGAAGAGCATGAGCAGCATGGCGAACAGGTCGTTGCGCAGCACCAGGAAGAGGAGGAGGATCACCGTGAATACCTTCTCCATGCGCTGCAACTGCTTCCACTGCGACGAGAACTCGATCGTGGGCTTCTTGAACATGTCCAGCACCTTCTTGGCGGAGTGCTTGGTGGACACGGTGATCTCCTCCTCCACCTCCTTCGTGTTCATCGTCACCTTCATCGGCAGCACCAGGTTCAGCCACTCCGTCAGCTGGAAGATGCTGCTGCCGCTCGCGTGCTCCTTCGTGCGGAACAGGTACACGTAGTCCTGCTTCAGGCAGTCCCACTGGATCTACGAGTGAGTGCGTCGGGCTTCCAGTACGATGAGGCGGATGTAGTCGCGGTCGGGGTCGGTGGAGTCCGGGAAGTAGCGCGCATTCACCACGCGGCAGAGGTCGTACTTGCCCAGCTCCTTCGACTTCTTGCGGATCAGCATTCTAGACGTGAGGGAGAGAATGCAGCACCACTCTCGCGTCTGCGTGTTCAGAATCAGGTCGGCGTCGATCAGTTCCTTCATGTCCGCGTTGCTCACCGACACCACGCGCATCTTCGGGTTCGTCGTGCTCACGCTACGCGCGTACTGCAGCGCGTGGATGCTCGCGCCGAACTCCTCCACCGACTTCGTGGTGTGCATGTTCTCCAGCTCGTCCAGGTCGATCACGGGCTCCGTGGGGTGGAACGCCTCCAGCTTCTGCATCTCGTCCACCGTGTCATACACGAACTTGTTGATCTTCACGCGCACGCGCGACCACAGGTACGTGTCCATCGCGGGCGTGGGCTCCGTGGTGATCACGCTGCTCACGTCGATGGCGGTGCGGCCCTGCGGGAAGAGGCAGCACACGTTGAACTTGTAGGAGGTGCTCGGCAACAACTGCGTCACGTTCAGCGTCACCATGTGGTTGGTGATGCTGTTCTCGTTGGGGAAGAACACCTCCATGTCCACGTGGTTCATGTTCGGCAGGTCGTCGTTGCGCTCCCTGCGGATGCCCACGACGAAGCCGCTCATCGCGCGCTCCGTCGACCACATCTTCTCGTGGATCTTCAGCGTGATGGTCGCGCCGTAGCAGCCGGCTGGCTCCACGGACACGATGGTCGGCGACAGCACGAAGCGCTCGTCCTCTACGCGTCAACGACCCCTCACGCCCCCACTCGCCGCGTGGAGCTGCTTGTCGACGAAGAGCACCTTGTTCAGGATGATGCACAGCTGGTTGTACAACAGCGACGTGATCGTCTTCACCTCGCGGTCGCGCACCTCCAGACGCTTCTTCCACACGCTGATCAGGTTCTTGTTGTTCATCGCCTTCATCATCGTGAACTTGGTGTCGCGCTTCGCCACGATCGCATACACCGGGCTCGACTGCAGGAGGTACTACGCGTCACGCCCCACACCACCCCACACATTGATGTTCACGATGATGTTGATGATCACGATGCTCATCACGCCCTCGAAGCTGTACGGGTGCGGACAGTGAGTGCCCGTCTCTCCGGGCACCAGCGTGGTGCACATGGGGCAGCCGTCGTAGGCCTTGTACACCATCTTGTTCAGACCGAGCAGCTTGTGCCAGGGGATGCAGGACAGCGCCAGCTCGCACTGCTCGGGCTCGGGGAACAGCGGCATCTGGTAGATGACGATGAGCGCGAGGTGCGCGAAGGCGAACCACTTCAGGAAGCGCACCGGCTTGCTGTCGATCTGCTTGATGGCGGCGGGGAAGAAGAAGAAGTAGAGCGAGAAGACGAGGTAGACCATGTTCAGCAGGTTGATGTTCATCACCGACGCCAGGAAGATCACGATCAGCATGATGTTGTGCAGCTGCAGCGTGCACCACAGCTTGATGTTCTCCATCAGCGTGGGACGCGACTCGCGCGCGCCCGAGGCGCCGACAGCCGCGGAGGTGCCCAACGCGTTGGACGGCGCGCTCTCCACCGGCTTCAGCTCCTCGTCCGCGGACTTCTCCACGCGCCGCTCCTTGTAGATCTGGTGCTGGATGACGCAGCAGAAGAGCGTGATGGTGTTGGGGATCATGTACACGGAGGAAATGTTCGCGATCATCAGGTAGTTCTTCCACTGCTCGGACTGGATGTAGTCCAGGTGGAAGAGCTCCGAGAGCATCTGGTTGTCGGGGAAGATGTACAGCGCGAACTCGAGGAACAGCAGGATGGAGAGGATCACCGCGATGAACGGCGCCGCCAGGTACGACTTGAGGTTGTAGGTCAGCGGGATGATCAGAATGATGTTGAGCAGCGAGTCGAAGTTGTCCGTACCGCCTACGCCTCACACGCCGCCCGAGCGCCCACAGGCAATGGTCATCATTCCGATGTTGACGAGACGCAGAATGTCCAGCAGGTTGTGGTTCACGAAGCGGATCAGCTCGTACACGAAGAGCAGGTTGTTCTTGCGCAGCTTCAGCCAGAAGATGTGCGCCGTCGGGATGTCGTGCGCCTCCACGTACCGGTTGAACACGCGCAGCAGGAACGACTGCTTCTGCGACTGCCTCACCGGACGCTCCTCGACCGGCGTCTCCGACTCGCCCAGCTCCTCGTCCGAGTACGACGCGGCGCCGTCGGAGTACTCCTCGGAGTACTCGTCTCTCTCTTCGGACACCTCTCTCTCCACGGGCGACTCGTCCTTGTGCAGCTCCTTCAGCTCGCGCTGGATCTCCTCCTCGCGCTGCTTGTAGATGCCGTGCATCACCAGCGTGCTCAGGCGGTACACCTCGTCGTAGCAGCTGTCCATCTGCACCTTCAGGTTGTCCTCCGCCACCGCCTCGTTGCGCTCCGCCTCCTGCAGACCCGCCACCACCTCCTCGCCCATCTCGTCCACCAGACGACTCAGACCGCAAATGGCGGTGACGCAGAAGTAGTAGAAGACGGCGCGGAAGCTGCGGCCCGTGAACTGCCAGAACACCTCGGACTGGATCGCCGGGTAGAACGTGGGCACCTCGGACGGCACGTACTTCTTCAGACCGAGGAGCCTACGCGTCACGCGGGCGGAGCAGCCTCACTTGAGGACGAGCTGCGTGGTCTTGCTGAACTTCGACGCGTCGTTCCAGGTGAACTGCGAGACGAAGCGCACCACCACGAACAGACTGCCCGCGGCGGTGTAGTACTTGTAGGCGTGCGACCAGCGCGGGTGGCGACGGATGGTCGTGTACAGGTTAATCTACCGATGAGGCGCGGCGAGCGAGCGTACGAGGAGCAGCGTGAAGAGCGTGTAGACCATCACGTCCTCCTCCACGAAGCAGATCACCACCACCATGGCGAGCAGCACCTTCGGGAAGTGGTTGAAGATGAACAGCTTCACCAGCGTCGACACGCGGTAGAACGAGGCGAGAGTGGCCTTGGGCGCCGCCTCCGCCTCTTCGGACGTGCTCTGGCTCTTCTTCTGTTCCTAGCGATCAGACAAGCGGGAAGGAGCGACGGAGAAGTAGAGGATGCGGCTGCAGCCGATGATGATGCGGGCGAAGAAGCGGAGCAGGTAGAAGAAGACGTTGCCCGTCACCACGGAGTTCATGATGTCGCTCGTGGTGAAGATGCCGAACTCGGTGGGGTTGATGTCCGTGAAGAAGAAGATCTTGGAGCGGAAGAAGGGGAAGAGGCAGAGATAGCTAGGGATGAGGCGAGGCGGGTGACAGCGACGAGTAGACAAAGAGGATGACCTCCACCACGACGGTGACGAACCACAGAGCGACGCTCTCTCTGGAGAGGATGTGCACCGCCACGTCGAGACAGAGGAAGAAGAGCGAGACGCAGGTCAGGTAGCTGGGCACGCTGAAGATCATCGTCAGGTAGTACAGGATGTAGAGCACCCACACGGAGTTCTTCTACGCCTCACAGCACACATCCATCGCTACCCACACCTTCATGTAGTGACGCTTTGTCTCCCGCGGGGTTCTACGCATCAGTCGCCGCTCCTGCACGCACTCCTTGGAGTCGAAGTTCTGGTACACCAGCGCCAGGTAGTTGAAGCCCGCCAGCGCCATGATCACGCCGTTGACGACCGAGTAGAAGTTACTCACGTCCACCGGCTCGATCGCCTCGCCGTTCACGCCTCCACGCAGACCGAAGAGCTCAAACCAGTCGTTGGAGGTGTCCTTCTAACCATGAGTGGCGCCACACGGCATTACGGAGAAGAGCAGACTCACGGCGATCTTCGCCACGCTGATGACGGCGGAGTAGAGGATCTGGAAGGACCAGATGTTCTTGAAGTTGGCGAAGAGGAAGAGGAAGAAGAGAATGCCCATGGTGAGATCGGGCGAGATGATGCAGGTCAGGACGCACGCCAGGAAGAAGAGATAGCGGGTGATGCGGTACGCCTTGGCGGGCGAGGGCACGGAGAGGTACTTGGGGTAGCAGCAGGTCTTCTTCTTGAGGTTTCTCGACATCTAGAGGTGAGAGCGCGACGAGGTGCTGACGATCGTGAACCAGCCCATGAAGAAGAGGAAGATGTCGACGAACCAGTTCACGTTCTTGAAGTTCTTCAGACCGCCGAGAAGCAGGTAGTACAGCGTGGTGTGTCCCTCGAGCAGCACGGCGATGCCCGAGGAGAGGACGTAGTACACGACGCCGAGAAGCAGTCCGTAGACGATGAACACGCGCTGCGTCCAGAGCTGCGGCGAGATGACGACGTACTCCTCGATCTTGTCCGCCTTCACGCACATCATGTTGATGGTGGAGAGCAGCAGGAGCACCATGGTGAACAGACTCGGGTAGATGAACACCCAGATGATCACCAGCGCGTTCTGCACGAAGATGCCCACCGGGCTGTTCACGAAGTGGTAGAAGCTACGGGTCAGGCGAGCGCGGGGGACTCACAAGGTACGGAGCACGCGCCAGCGCAGGTCCAGCTTCATCTGGAACTTGGTCTTCACCGGCTTCGAGGACGCCTTCTCCACCACGCGCTTCTCCTCGTTCACGATCTCGATGGTCACGAAGGCGAGCACCTCGCAGACCTTGGAGCAGATGTAGCGCGTGAAGGACAGGTGGTCGTCCAGGTCCACCGCCGTGATGCGCTTCACCCAGAAACGCGCCGTGGACCAGAGCGCGTAGTCCAGGAGGATGAAGACGGAGTACCATTCCTTGCTAGGACGGCTGAGATAGAGATGAGTGGTGATGTCCGAGATGGACCACTTGCAAAAGAGCGTCGAGAAGCACAGCGTCAGCAGCGTGTGGAAGAGAGACTGCCCGATCAGCGTGGAGAGCATCATCAGCACGAGCGGAACGAGAATGTGGCAGCGATAGCCGCCCTCCTGCTCCTCGCTGACCGTCTACACGTGACACACTCCCTCAACGCCCACGAGCAGCTGGGAAACGCTGCTAATAATCAAAATGACGATGGTGACGACCACAATGATGAGATCCTTCAGCACGTCCGTCGTGTATCCCTGGGACGCCTCGACCTTTGCGATACCGATATCGAATGGCAACTACGCGTCAGCCGCAGTCCGCAACGAAAACAGTAAACGAGGATGTGTTCACCATGATTGTCAGCACCAAGTGTGCTACGGAGGAGATGGAAGCGACGATTCCTGCAGAAATACAGAAACGCTTCGCCTTTTTCACCACCGATCTAGCAACAAAGAAGGCGCACAGCGAAGTAATCGCGGAAAATACGTTGCTATCGTTACTGCACAGAACCAACAGGAGAATGCTGTACAGTGCGGAGATAATTGGCAATGCTCTACAAATCACGTCGCGGACAGATATGTTGATACACGTTCATTCGCCTGCACCACACAACCCGTATTCAGCTATTTCTACAGAGAGTACCAACTGGAATAAGGGTCATGTCCCACCCCAATTCTGCATCCGCACGCGGCAGCGTAAACGGCGGCGCGGGCGTGTTTCCAAACAACAGCGGTGATATCCAATAATCTTACATATACTCCTTCTCCAACTGCTGCATACGCGTGCTCATGTTCTTCACGGCGGTGACCATGTTGTCCGTGGGACACACCGCCTCCAGCTCGCTCAGGTACTTGCTGATTTCCTCGTCGGGCTTGTGCATGATGTTCATCACCACCACCAGGTTGCGGAGAATCACCGGGTTCTTCGCGTCCTTGCTGTACTCGTCCATCAGGCCGCTGAGACACTTCTCGAGCTGCGAGGGGTCGCTGGCGTGGTTGTCGCTGCGCAGGTCGCTCAAGAGGTAGTTGTTCACCAGCATCGGGCTCTCGTTCAGCTTGTCCATCAGCTCGCGGTAAATGTATGTGTTCTCCTTCATCTTCTCGTTATCCTACCCCTCAACCCCGCTCCGCACACATACTCCATTCGCGTTGATCCACGTCTTCACGAGCTGAGAGAGGACGTGGTCCTCGTCAATCTTGCACATCTTCGAGTACACTTCGGAAGCCTTGTCCGGGCGGTTCATTCGCACCAGCGTGTACGCGAGGACGGAGAGCTCCTCCATCGAGTCCGCGTTCTGAACAGACGTGTAGGCGTGGTCGTAATCGTTCTCGTTGTTGAAGATCGTGCACGCGATGATGCGGACCAGCGCGCTACTTCCCATCTCGTCGTTAAGAAGGAGAGACACTTGCTGCGTGACCTCGCTCCGATTGTCCGGCTCGGCGAAGTATTTGGCTAAAAGAGAAATCGCCTTGAGCTCGTTCGTCATCGTCGCGCTGCTGCTGATTTGATCCAAGACTTGGCTGTACTGTCCGAGACAAATCATCGAGCGGTACACGAAGTACATCTTCTCCAGGTTGTCCGCGTCGTTCGTCGCCGCCACTCGGTTTGCCTCCTGGATACACGTCTACGCGCTCACCATTCAACACAAAACCGACTTCGAAGTTGCCGATGTAGAATTGGCTGCGCACCATATACAGACGGTCGGGAGACGACATGATTTGGATGAAAGGCTACGAAATGACGGAAATGCGCTTGGATTCCTGAAAAGCCCGTTTCGAGCCATTCCCGAATTCCGTCACTTTTCAGTTTCTTTTGGCTTCGATGGACTGCTCTGCGATTTGGGAAGACTGCATCAACAAGCTGGAGGATCTGGACTTTCCCATCGATTCCCTGTCCGATTCCGAATTGCCCACACTGCCGCTGAGTTCCGACGCCAACGTGGGTCCTCTGGTGCTGAAGGCCATGTGCGATGTACTGTTTTTGCGCCCCGTCCATGATAGATCCAATCCCTGGAAACCGCGCTTTCCGGGAGTTCCATCACGGAGAAGGAGTGTCCTGTGGATAGCTTCATGGAATTCGCCTTCCAGAGAGGGTTTCCGTTGCTCTCTTCCGTTACGCGTAGCTTTCTGACCACCGGCGATGACGCCGAGTTGAACGCCCTTCTCGCCATCAACTTCATCATCGACGAGCTGCAAGTATTCCCAAAGGGAGCGATGAAGAATAGATGAACAGAGTCATGCTCTACCGTCAGAACCACGTGCGCGATCGAATTGCGTCTCCGAACCGAGACATCTCTGCCATAAAGCAGCGCGTAATCGACAGGAGGTTCGTTTGAGTGTAGATTTGCGAGCTGACGCAGGAAGCGGCGGGAGCGTCCAGCGGAATCATCGAGGACGACTTGTCTGCGCTGTATTCCTTCTTTGATGTGGCGTTCGAGTGTGGGAACTGACCTGTAGAGTCACAATCCGTCGCTTATTCAACGCGCGAACTACTCGAAGGAGGAGGAAACCAAGATTGCCAAGTACAACACCATCTGCCAGTCTCTCTACCGCGATAAGAAGATCATGATGATCCAGGTAGAATGAGAAGTTTCTGATGAATCGTAGCGACTGGACGTGACGATTCAGAGTCTGTTGTGGAATCAGCCAAAGCAGTACGACACGTCCTCCATCGAGACGCTACGCAACGAGATTGACATCACCAAGTCCTTCTCCGTTGACCAGGTGTTCGCCGCGCGTCGCAGCGTTTGCCATTCTGCGTGTTATGACCCATAGTTGCTCGCACGCGTTTTCAAGGTGAGCACTGGAGCCTACAAGACGAAGGCGTCGTTCCGCAACTATCGCATCGGATACGTTCCTGATCGAGGCGGTCGCATCACGTTGGAGAACGGCGAGTTGGACGAGCGTGTAAAGCGGGGTGGAGTGCCTACGGTTGCGGTAATTGTGTGGAGTGATGCATAGTTCCAGAAGAAGTACTCCAAAGCGAAGACTGCTCCCGCGGCGCAACATGTTTCCGCAGCGCAACCCGTTCCCGCGGCAAAGACTTCCTCTTCACAGTTCAACGAGGTGGAGAAAGTGCTTCAGGTGTTCGGGAGCAACATGTCGAAGGACAACGTCGTGACGGCGACAAGCGACAACCGCAGAAGCCATCCGAACTACCGGAAGGGGAAGTGATCTCGCTTCAGGACTTCCCACCTAGATTAGCACTCCCTGAATCGTTGAATCCTCGTCTGAAGGGGATTCTGTTTCTTGTCAAACACACGAAGTCATTTTCTTTCCTTCCCTTCCGCACGCTAACCATGCAAAAGGTGTACAAAATCGCTATGGTGACAGGAGCCGCTACGGGCTTCGGTTTGGCAACGGTGAAGCAACTGATGGCAAGTGGGTACAAGGTGGCTTGCTGCGACACGTCCTTCGTCCACAGCGCTCCCGACGAAAGCTTCCTGGAGGAGATCGACGGACAGGGAAGCGCCATGTTCTACGGAATGAACCCCCTCTCCACGGGCGATGTATTTCCTGTTGCAACGGCGTTATAGCACAGATCACCTCCGTCCTCGAAGCCATTCGCTCCACCTACGGCGAAGCACCGCGTGTGCTTGTCAATAGTCAAGTCTACGTGGAGTCCGAAGAGGTGCGTCTCTGGATGGAGGATTACGCATAGATGATCAACAAGGCGCTGTATCCTCACTCTCTCTCCACCTTCAGGGAGGTGATGGACAACAACGTGGTTGGAGACTTCAACGTGATTCGACTCGTTGCCAAAGAAATGATAGCCAACTCGCGCGGAAAGGACGGAGAACGCGGAATCATCATCAACACGTCCAGGTACCTATCGGAATCGAATACGAGCATAGCATATCGGCAAAGAACGGATCGGGCGCGCAGGTGGCGTATTCCTGTGCCATGGCCGCCATCGCGGGAATGACGCTGCCGCTGGCGAGGGCGCTCGGGCGGTTTGGGATTCGGAGTGTGTCTATCCTGCCCGGACTGTTCGACATCCCGGAAGTGAAGGACTATGAGGACACTGTCACGGTGATGAGCAAGATGACGCCGTTCCCGCGTCGTCTAGGGTCTCCCGAGGAATTCGCGAGAATTGTTGAGGTAGTGCTCGGTCTTCTGTGATGAGCGTAGACGGTGATCGACAACTCCATGCTGAACGGCTGCAACATCCGACTCGACGGAGGAATCCGATCCTGAGGCGTTTTCTGTTTGTATTACCACCCTAAGTCCCGAGCCGCTGGCAGGGTCGTGTATGCAAAGAAGAAGCGAAAAATAGATCAGTTGCTTTAGTGCTTCTTCGATACCTCCTCCTTCCACTCCTTGAGCTCCTTCTTTTGCTGCTCCTTCTCCTGTCTGCGGGTTTCCACCTCGACCATATTTGAGCGGTCCTTCTATTCATAAGGGGGAGAACAGCACGAGGGACTTCTTTTCTGTGGTGGAGACACTCAATGTAATCCTCCTTCAGCAGATCGCATTTGTACGGATTGTCAGTGCTAACCTGCAAGGTGAAGCGGTAATACCCGATGCCGTACCATGCACTTCTCAAAGTTCATCCAGAACTGATAACATCTGCCTTCCGTTCCGTGAGAGCCGTAACCACTTGACATTCTCCTGTATCTGCCGAGAATGCGCTCAAAAGAGAAAAGGCGAGCGCAACGGTTATCGCGCGACTGTCGCACGGGCCGAAATCTTACTGTCTTCCGGTATTCCGCAATCGACTCTCGATTTGTTCTTTTCTTCCAAACAGTCTATTCTCTATTCTGCGAGCGTAATTGAAAAATGGAACCAACGGACAAAGTCGTCTGTAAGAAAGCCTGTGGTATTGACTTCGGCACCTACGAAATCGCCGTGGCTGTGGTCAATGCAGATGACCCCAACGGCGTAACTCTCGTTTCCAACAATCTGGCGAACGAAACTACGCCCGGGGTCGTGAAACTCTATAACGGCATGCGTACTTATGCGGAAGAAGCGCAGGGGAGCGCGACCATGTGTCTGCAGAACGTTATCTCGCATATTCCCCTCATTTTAGAGTATTCAGAGCATATAGAGCAACTGGCGGAGGACTATCCCGACCTCTGCTTCGTTGCGAGGAAACGCCAGGACGGAGAGATCGTCTTCGAGCTAACGGACTATGTGGTGCCCGAAGTTTCATTAACCCACGTCATTTCCATGCTTCTTCGCCACATATACTCGTTCATCACCAAGAAATATCCCGAGAACGTTAAGCACACCGTCGTCTCCGTCCCTCCCGGCGTGTCGGGCGCGGTTGCGCGTCAGGTCGCTGATGCTGCTTCCCTGGCTGGATTCGAGGACGTGAAGGTCGTGACCACGGACATCGCCCAGGCCTTCAAGTAGGACTGCGTCTTCCCTCTCACGCCTAGTTACTGCTTCCGTCTCCACAACGCGACCGAGGCGCTGGAGGGCGAGCACAACATCGTGTTCATGGACTGCGGCTGCACCTACTCCAACATGTACGAGGTGCACATCACGCCCGAGAAGAGCGAGATCGTGAAGAGCGTGAGCAAGAAGGTCGGCGCGAAGGACGTGGACGTGGCGCTGTACCGCTACTTCGCGCAGCGGCTGCAGACGGCGAAGAACGGCGAGGTGATCGCCGAGAACGTGATCAAGAGCCAGACGAAGAAGGCGTTCCGTCTGATGAACGGCTGCTGCGCGCTGAAGAAGATGCTCAGCGCTGCCAGCCGCGCCGTGAACAGCGTGGACGCGCTGGACCGCGGCAACGACTACACGCTCCAGCTGACACGTGCGGAGCTCGAGTCGATCTGTCTGCCGCAGATCCAGCGCATCACGGAGCTGGTGGACGAGTTCATGAAGGACGGGCAGGGCGCCATCGAGGCGGTGGAGATGGTGGGCGGAGGCAGTCGCATCCCCTTCGTGCAGCGCATCGTGGAGGAGAAGACGAAGAGTCCGCTGCGCTACACCGTGGACTCGGCGTCGTGCATCGCCAAGGGCTGCGCGCTGCTCGGCGTGTTCGACGAGATCAAGGAGAAGAGCGCGATGCAGGACGTGCCCTTCGTGGCTCTCGGCGAGCGCGACGAGGAGAGCTACAAGAGCATGGTGGACTGCGAGATGAAGCTGCGCGCCATCGACGAGGAGCACGAGCGGAAGGCGGAGGCGCACAACCACCTCGAGGGGTAGGAGGAGGACGCGGCGTGTGAGCGTAGACTGATCGACCAGATGTGGAGGGAGCTGGACAGCGAGGACAAGGCACTGCTGGACGAGAGCGCGCTGAGTCCCCTGCTGAAGGCGGAGTCCAACTGGCTCATCGAGAACGAGGAGACGGTCTCTGCCGACGCGCTGGAGGCGGAGTTCAGTCGCTTCAAGGAGGCGCTGGAGAAGCAGTTCGCGCCGTTCTTTGAGGCGAAGGAGGCGCGTCGCATTGCGGTGGAGAAGGCGTTGGAGGAGGAGAGTAAGAAGCGTGTGGAGGTGGAGGCGGTGGCGTGGCGTGACGCGTAGAACAGCGACAAGGACGACGTGAAGCTGCCGTTCAAAACGCGCATGTCGCGTCTCGAGGCCAACAAGAAGGAGGCGACGGACCTGTTCAAGGACAAGAACTACGTGATGGCGATTCAGCACTACGTTGATGTGCGTGGTTTCGCTGACCTGTAGAAGCGCGCCTTGTCGCACAGCCTGAAGTTCTTCGACATGTCGCCGCAGCAGAAGGACGAGGTGAAGGCGCTCCAGGCGACGCTCAACGTGAACTGCGCCATCTGCTACATGAAGCTGGAGCAGTGGGAGAAGGTGGTGGAGCACTGCAACACGGTGCTGAAGGAGGACCCGCTGAACCGCAAGGCGCTGTTCAGAAGAGCCGACGCGTACAACCACTTGCGGGACATCGAGAAGTGCACACAGGATGTGAAGCAGCTCATGACCATCATGCCGAGTGAGCCGTGGTGCGCAGAGGTGAGAAATAGATGATGCGGGCGTGCTGCGACTGAAGGCGGAGAACGATCGTCAGGTGAAGGCGTTGCAGGAGAAGAGGAAGCGGATGGCGAAGAAGATGTTCGGAGCGTAACTTTTAGCAGCAGTGTTTGTTGAGTCGCTCTGTTCCGTTATCACACATATGTTGTGCACGTCCCGGTATCCCAGCGATGAAATGGATCTCCTTCTATTCCATCTCCGTTGCCCTTGTTCTGTTGCTGTGTACACTGCATTTCAGGAAAGCAGCCTCCTTCGCGAAGGAGAATGAAATTCACGCAACCAATCACCTGTATTATTCCGCTGATCCCGTTGAAGACGTTGAATTGCCTGCTACTGAAGCTGTTCCCTCGTTCCGCGTGGGATTGAATCTTACCGAAAAGGAGGCGGTTGTAGGATCAGGAACGAAGGAGATGACTATAATATCGGAGACGAAGAACAGAACGAAGACCACGATCCGGGTCAAGAGAAAAGGCAAGAAGAAGGAGAGAGTTCGTTCGCTACAACCCTTGGTATTTACGAAGGACGGAGTGGACAGGCATTTCGTGAAGCTGTTTGCCTCGTATCCTCTGGTGATGTGTAGAGCGCGTGATTTCATATACATGGACTCAATCGAGTGGAGATCGCGTGTGGGACTATTCAACATGATGCAATTCCGTTCCTGTGTCTTCTCTCAGACCATCTACTATTCCTACGTGCCCTACAACCGCACCTTCTTGATCGTGCTGACCGAAGACGGGACGCGCATTTCCGCAAAGTTCAACAACACGATTCAGCTTCTTGCCTTGTACAAGCGATCGAAGGGCATCGACAGTGTGATATTCACCGACAGTCCGCAAATCGCGGCGTTTGTGAACGAAATGGGCTTGCTCTCAATGCCCATTTCGCACAAGAACGAGTTCGGCCTCCCCGTTCTGAAGCATCTTCTCCTTGACGCGAAGCGTGCGTACGACGCGGAGTATTACATCTACATCAACTCGGACATTCTCATCAACCCCTACATCTTCCACTTCACTGAGTTCGCAAAGCATCGTACCCGCACAAAGGCTGTAGCGGTTGCCGAATCGCTCAACTGTAGCACTTGCTGGCGTCGAATGTGTACGACGTGATGGAGGTTCCTTCCAACCTGTCGTTCACTTCCGTGTCTTCCTACGTTCAATCCGTTCAAACGCTGGTTGGTGAGAAGCGGAAGCCGTATGCGATTGTGCGTTTTCTTGCCCTCTTTCACGCGTAGGACCTTTTTGTTTTTTCCAGCGCCTTTCCTTTCGAGGAGCTGCAGGACGTCGTCGTTGGTCGCTTTCTGGTGGATGGCGAAGTGCTGCGCCTCGCTCACGCGAAGTCGATGTCCATCGTGGACATCTCTGGGTTCATTTCCATCCACCAGGGAAGCAACTCCTCGTTCTCGAATATGCACCTTCTGAGCAAGCGCAATATCTACTGCAATATGCGCTACAAGAAGTTGTTCTCTCCACGCAATAACGGTGTTTTGAAAGCGGATATGCATGTTCTGTGGTCGTGTTTGTTGAATGGTTGTTGTCCGTGGTGTGGATCGTCCGTTCGGATCTGGAGAGAACAGGGCGATGGAGCGGGGTCGTTCCCAAATGGGGTGTATGGAATCGAGATAAGCGGGTGTTCTCTTTAAACGCTTTGCAACGGCTTGGTATCAAGCAATGCTTCAGTAATTCCTTCTGTGTTGTTTACTATTGAATGATTCATCTCTATGCGGTGCTGATACTCTTCGTGGTCGTAACTGTTTCTCAATTCAGCGTTCTCTTCGCTCAAGGGAATGAACGTATGGCTTTGGACTTTGGAGCTCTTCCTTCTAATGAGGGCGTTTCGTTCCATGTCAGGCGGGGTCAGAGAAGATTTGAGGAGCAAGGAACACAGTTGGAAAAGCCGTTACCTTCGCAGAGTGTGGAGAGTTCTTCTTCTGTGCATAATGACGGAAAAGTAAGTCAAGGGAGCCCGAATCCCGCTCTTCGCACGAAGCCGATTCCCCCGAAAGGAGCTGCAAAGCCTGCTGTGCATGTTATTACACCTCCATCCCAGACGAACTCAGACCCCAAGCCGCGTCCTCCGAAAGCCGCTCCAGCGAAAAAGAAGTCTTCTGCTCATTCTCACTGGAAACACACTGCGTCCAGCAAAAAGAAAATGGGAGATATGATCCGCCTCTCGTTTTCACAGGGCGGAACGAAACTGATTCAGGTGTGAGTGTCGTTGCTCGAGCTGATTTGCAGATACTGTAGTAATCATTACATGTTGTCGACGTCGTGGGGCCCAACTCTAGCTCACAATAATCCCTGTCTGTCGTATTCACTCTCGCTTTCCCGTGTGGTGCCTCCCAATTCATTCACTGTGATCCTCACCGAAGAGGGAAGCGTATGCACCATCTCCTCTGCTCATCCCTAGGGAATCTCAAAGAAGTTCAAGAACACGCTCTTGTTGCTTCAGCTCTACAAGAAGACGTACCAGGTCAAGACGGTCGTCTTCACCGATTCCCCGTCGATTAGCAACTACGTGAAGAATCTCGGACTGTTCACGCTCCCGGTGCCAAAACGCAACTCGTACGGAATACCCGTGCTAAAGTGGATGCTCATCTCCGCTCGCAGCTCGTTCCCGTCGAAACAGTACATCTTCATCAATTCGGACATCCTCATCAATCCCTTCATCTTCGAGGTGTCCTCTCAGCTCCACTCCCAATTCAGCGGAAAGAACGTCCCTTCCTCCTCGTCGCCTCATTCCTAGTACTTATTAGCCTCGACCGTGTACAACACGCCAGACGTTCCCGATCTGGACTTCTCCAATCTCCAGAACTACGTCAAGTCGGTCCAGAGACTGTGGGGCAAGAAGCGACTCGTTAGCGAAATCGACCTGTTCGTGTTCAGCCACTCCTACCCCTTCGAGAAGCTTCAGAATGTGGTGGTGGGTCGCTACTACGTGGACAGCGAGATCATGCTGCGGAGTCACGTCAACCACTTCAAGGTGGTGGATCTGTCGAATCTGTACTCCATCCATCAGGGAATGGTGGCGTCGGGCAACAAGAAGAAGAAGCTGAGCTATTTGGATTTCTATTATAACCGCGGCTTGATGCTGTGGAAGGCGGGTGTCAATACGCGTTTGGCGAGCACGCACCTCGTCGTTTGATGTTTCCTGTCTTTTTTAGTGTGTGTTGGCACCTGTGTTTCATGATGTGTCAGTGCTGTTTTTGTCAGACACAAGTGTTCATTTCAACTGATTGTCACAACACAACTGATCACAGACAACAACTCCTCTCACAAGCACTTCTCATCAACAAACACCCCTTACAAAAGGTTCTTTATGGCTTCATAGTTCACATTGCGACTCACCTTCTTCGTTTCAACTAACCGTTTCAGCCCCTCTGCGGCCGTCTTCACAGGGTGCCTGTACTGCGCTCTGTTCTACCCCTCACACTCCCTCTCCACACCTACCGCGGGCTTCTTCTTTCGCTTCGTCACCTGCTTCCCCGACGCCTCGCGCTGCTTCCTCTTCTCCTCCTGCTGCCTCAGCCACTCCCCGTTCGCCGCCTCCCACAGCTCCTTCTTCTTCTGCTGCTCCTCCTCGTTCAGCATCATCTCGTCCACCTCCGCGTCGTACACCTTCGCCATCGCCACTTCCGGCGGATCGCGCACGGCCATGGGCGGCTGCAGGAGAGGGTGCGGAATCATCATGTCGTCCGACAGCGGCAGCAAGTCGTCGTTGGCTTCCGCTACACGTGACGACGCGAACCATGCACTACAGGGCTGACCCGGCAACTCTCCCAGCGACGTGACGTTCATATCGCTCAGAATCGTCTGCATCTCCGACTCCAGCTCCCGGTACATCTGCTCCAGGTCCTGCTGCTTCATCTGGTTCGACTTGCTGCTCTTCTTCTGTTTCTGCAGGTGCGACCCCGGCGTGATGGTCCCGTTCATCAACAGCAACTGCTCTACGCCTCACACTCTCCCTCCACCGCCACCTATGTCCTGCTGCGAGCCGTCGCCCATCGACATCAACAGGTCCGTCTCGTCCTTCAGGCGGTTGCGCACGAAGGCGGGAGGGTGCGAGGACATGATGCCGTCGTCGCCCACCGCCTCGCCGCGCTCGTCCACCGCGAAGTCGTTGGTCTGGTCCGCGAGCTTGTTGAACTCCTCGATGGTCAGCGAGCCTACGCGTGAGACGCGGCAGAGAAAAAAACTCGCTGCCGTGGATTCGAACTCGGCGAGGCGGATGCGGAGCGTCTCGTCGCTCACCTTCACCACCGACAGAATGTCCTTCTTCGTTCCTACGCGCTCACTGCTCCTTCCCTCCCCTACGGCGAAACCCGTGAATGCGCGCCGCGAGCAGAAGCGCGGCAGCCACGATGCCGAGCGGACGTCGTCCTCTGACAATCCAATCTCGCTGCATGCGCTTCGTCAGACGGAGGGCTGTCAGCGACACGGCCTATTCGTAAACAACGACAGCGACGAGGACGGGAAGCTGGTCTCCGAACTCCATCTGGGAGGCAAAGCGGTTGATGTACAGGGAAGGGTCGATCGGCTTCACCTTCAGACTACACTGTCACCAAGGATAGAATCCGAGCACTTCAATTCCTTGTTCAGCTTCATGTACACGGAGCCAAGACTCCACCTATCCATCAGATCCCCCACAACAACGCCTACACGTCGGTTTGGAGAATATCCGCAAAGTCGATCAGCATGGTGGGATTCTTGTTGAGGCGGCACGCCACGTACAGACACGCTGCACACACGTGCGTCGCCTTTCTCCCCTGCGTGAAGTTGTTGTTGACAGCGATGGAAAACACGCGGTGCGCCGCATCCACCATGGACTGGAGGTTGAGGCCGGCAGCGATTTGCTGGATTCTCCTCCTTCCGTTCAGCAGCGTGACCTCCCTCGATTCCTTATATCTTCAACTCAGACTTCGCGCGCGTCCATTACGAGTATCTCCCGGACGACGATGTGAAGGTCGACGAGCCCGTTTCGCTCACGATCTGTCCAACCAGTCTACTTTTGAAAAGACCGCATCGCCCCTACGACGACCCTTCTCCGTTTCCCACAAACTCCACGTTGTTCACGATGACGTTCTCGTCCAACACGCAGCCGCAATTGGTACAGCTAGCAATGACGCGAAGAGAGACCGCAGCCGCCTACATCGATTCCCCGCCGCCGACGCCGAGATCGTACACTTCATTTCCACAGTTTGGACATATCACCATTTTGAACTCTGACGAAGAGTGGAATGGAGGAAAAGGGAACTATTTCGTACAAATGAAACGCCGGAACCGTGCCTTTTTGTGACAGCCGTATTCCATTCTTCATTGTTCCATAATTGTGTTTTCCAGCTGGATTCATGTGTCTCGTCGTCTTTGATTCGGCCGTTGTTTTCGCGCTTTTGCTTAGTCTTGCTAGTTGTCAGCGGGCGGATTTGGAGGAGTTTACGAACAATTCCCCCCATTTCTCCGCCAACGGGACCCGTCTCGGGTCTCCTCAAGCGATCACTTCTGATGGTGATTCCTTCCTTCTGTACGCTTTGTTTGCAGCGGGTCTCGCCGTGTGCTTCGTGGTGGTGTTCATGTATTGCTGTTTGGTGAAGAACCAGGATGCACCCGCGAGCGCGACAAACGCGCAGCCCTCTGTTTCCCGATCGGTATTTGACAACACTCTGACCGTTCTTCTCCCTAATCAGCATGTCGCGTCAGAGAATGACGTGGTCATTGCGGATAGTGCGCACGAGTATAGAGTGCCGCAGAGTCTTTTCGCACAACCGGTGGAGAGCGAGAATTGCTACGAGAGTACCTTCTCCGGTACAGACAATCACCCAATCGACCTGGTAACGTCGTTGAAGAATTATCCTAGCGATATTCACCTCATGGATGATTTGGACAAGAAAGACTGTGTTTTTGTATCCTTTGTAACGCACATGTAGCGCTTGTTTTTTCCACGAAAGGAGGACGTCCTGTTGCGATTCAAACGACTCCAGAAAGAGCCCCGTTTTTCGCCTTTTGTGGAAGCCGCATTTTGCAATTCGATAATGGAGGGGGATGAGACTGCCATTATTTCAGAAGAGGGAGGAGTGAGCGAGACGCCCAAGAACGATGAGGAGGTGGTGGACGATCAAATCGATGAGATTTCAAATTCTGAGGAGAGCATGGACGACGAGGAAGAGTATATTAAGGCTTCCCGATATGAATTCCCGCTCTCCAAGGACAACTTCATATTTGATTTCAAAGACGTCGAGCCGGAGGACGATGACGATGAGAACGACAATTTGGACGAGAACGAGGACAACGACGAGAACGAGGAGGAAGAGGAGGAGGAGAACGAAAAGGACGGCATGGAGGAAGAGGGAGTCGTAGAGGAAGAAATGACGGAGCAGCAGCGCGTTGCGGATCTTGTGTGGGCTGATCTGTAGCTACAGGCGGAACGAGATGCGCGCGATGCAGTGGAAAAGAACGTCACGCGGAGAATGGGCTGGTTTGACATGCTCCGTCGTTTGGAGAAGAAGGTGGTGAATGGTCGCTGCTTTCCTCTCTTCTTACGGGTAGAGAAGCGAATGGCGCAGAGCGGCGGATACGACCTTTCCGATCCTTTCATCGACGACGGCAATCTCGCCAATCAGACCACAGTGGTTTCCGTAAGCTCGAACCCTCCTCCTAACCTCTAGATCCCGGAACCGCCTCCATTCCAAGTCATGCGATACGTTGAGAGCGAGGCTCAGGAAGGCGCATCAGCCGTTCACGAAGCTCCCGCTGAGCCGAACCGTCGCCGTATAGCAAATCGAATCTCTGTGACCCGTAGGCAAGGGCGAGAAGGTGCCCTTGACGGACAAGCAGAAGGAGCAGCTAGCCAACTGGAATCCCTCGCCCCGCGTGAAGGAGCTTCTCGAGGAGCTGCGTGTACGTGACGGTCGTTCCGACAACCCCTAGACGAAAGCCGCCGTGCTCTTCAGCGACTCCGCCAACGTGAACCAGATGCCCTCCGACCTCGACGACCTGCTCGGCGAAGTAGTTCCACTCTCTCCTCGTTCCCTTTAGATCGACGTGGAAGCCTGCAAGGGCGCGAAGTCGCGTCCCTCGGCGCTGGTGCTGGCGCTGGCCGACATCTTCCCCTTCCACCCGCAGACGCTCAAACTCAGGCTACGCCTGCTGCAGCGCCGTCGCGAGGCCGCGGCCATGGAGGTGACCTACGCCAAGCAGAAGAGTCGCTTCCTCGACTTCGTAAGCATCGCCGTGTTGTGTGACGTAGATGCGCGAGTGGGCGAAGACCGCGGGCAACCCGCCGCAGTGGACGATGGAGACGAAGCTGAAGATGATGGAGATGTACTCGCTGCTGGAGGAGCGCATCGAGAAGAACACTCAGTGGTGCAGACTGCGCGGCGTGACGGATAGGTTGATGAAGATGGAGCGCGTGGAAACCACCATGGACTTCGCCACCGAGTTTACGAGTCTCACGACCACCGTGCTGTCCTTCTTCGCGCCGGGCACGCTGAGCATCGTTGACCTGCAGCGCGAATTTGAGCTGGCTGCGCACGACGAGGAGCTGTGTACGGTGGCAGGCGAGGGGGAGAACGAGAAGGAGGAGAATGCGGTGATCACGACGGTGAGGGAGGAAAGCGCGGTCATCACGACGGCGAATGAGGAGAGTGCGGTGATCATGACTGCGAGGGATGATAGTGCGGTGATCACGACAAAGGAAGCGAGTGTGGCAGATGAGGAAAAGGCAAACATCACGATGGTGGAGGAGAGTCCGAAGAAGAGTGCAACAACATCGAAGAGTGCTTCAGAAGGCGGGAAGTCGTCCATTCGCAACTGGAAGGGCATTACGGTGGTAGTCACCATGAGCGTCTATGACGTGTAGGAGAATGTGAGGGGAACTCGGTTTGCAACGAAGGTCTTTTCGTTGAGTGATTTTCCTTGACTTGGTTTGTTGCGCAAAATCAGCCCCATTTCTGCACACTGTTTCATGCGTCATTTTTCGATAATGAGTAAGTGGATTCTTTTCTTCTTCTGCGCGATTGCTTGCATGGCAATCGACGAGTCGCTGTACGAAATGGGAACGATGGAGCACCCTAAGGAGGACCTTCCCTACAATGACGACGTGATCGTCAAGACCCTTGTATTCCCAATCGCTAAAGCATCATTCATAGAAGATGCCCGAGTCCTGCACGGATATGGCTGTGGATGGGGATCAGTTGGGCGTCCACTACACCGTTTTGCCTTCTTTGTATCTACTCAGGGCTAGGGCTACCTGTATTCCAACGGAAAGAAGTTCGATTCGTCCCTCGACAGGAACAGAATCTTCCCCGTGACATTGGGCGAAGGCCGTGTGATCAAGGGATGGGAGAAGGGACTGTGGGGCATGTGCGTCGAGTGGGTTTCCTTGAACTTGATCATCCATAGTGAGAAGAGAAGACTTATCATTCCTGCCGGACAGGCGTACGGAAACACGGGCGCCGGAGACCTCATCCCCCCAGGCGCGACTCTCGTTTTTGATGTGGAGCTGCTTGGCATTCGCGGCAAGGGTCGATTTGCGAACGCGTTCTGTGTTTGTTCGAGGAAACACACCATTTGGATATGATCAACGCACTCTTCTTGGGGAGCTTCACCGTCGCCAGCGCGGCAATGAGCGTGTCCACCGTGGTACTTCTCGCCTTGCCTCTGTCCGTCGCGGGCAACTTCCGAATAATCTCGCGCATCCACGAGGGCGTTTCTGCCGTAGCGAGCGTGTCAACCGCAGTGACGACAACGACAGGCTTCTTTGTGCGCAGGATAAGCTTCTTCGTTCCCCGGTCTCGCTCCAAGCTGGAAGGATTCATCCTCTTCAGTAATGCTCGATCCTCCTTGTTGGTTGCTTTGAACTAGAACTCAGAGAAGAGAGAGACGGAAACATTGTAAATGTTATATCGGTACAGGCTGCTGATCAATCCCTGCAATCGGCGATTCTTCGGATTCGCGTAGGAATACCGCTTCTGAGACTATCATTGAAACCGCCAGCAATTCCAAACCTTGATGATGTCTCCCAGCGAGGACGAGGACACCGAATACTGCGATTCCACAAACAGCAGCTTTTCCCACAGCGCGGGACACTCCTCCTCGCCGATCATCTGAATCCCATTTTCGAGGAGAATTCGGGCATTCTCGAAATCGTTCAGTCCCAGCAAGAACTCGGCGAAGCTCAGCACGTAGCCCTGGTCCTTCGCGAAGTGCGTCAGACCCGCGCGGAACACGCTGAGCGCCGACTCGGGCTGGTGGTTCACGTCGTTCTCCAGGTACGCTGCACATGAAGCACCTCACACACCCGCACCTGCGGCAATGAAGATCTCGGGAGCCAGCATCGACAGTCGCGCGCGCTGGAACACGCCTCGCGCCGCCGCAATGCCGTGATTCCGTCGCATGAACTGCTGATACACGATCCACCCCACGGAGGTCTCGCACGCGCCGATCATGCGCTCGTACTCCGCCTCCGCCTCCTTCAGCAGGCCGCGCTGCTCGTAGAGGTCGCAGAGGGCAAGACGGAGAACCGCGCAGGACGGCATCGCGTCCTTGACCTCGCCGATGAGCTGCGATGCCGACGACCAATCGACGGACGCTTCGTAGGAAATGAAACGCATCCACAGATCGGGGCAATAACGGCAGCACGCCACGCAGCGCGTGAACAGCATTTTCATATTGCGTCTGTGGTCGGCTTCGGATAGCTTCATCGGATTGGTGAGCTCGTACCTAATCATCACACGATCTGACAGCGATCACGTCAGCAGCTTCTTCCACAGCGCGATCTGCTTCTTGTCCTCGTCGCTGATCACTCGCATGGCCAAATCGTCCAGCTTGATGTCATTCCAAAACTCCCCCCGTTTTTTGGATCTACGTCTCACTTCCCTCTGGATCGCCCACTCCTCACTGGCAGCCTGGTACTGCTGACTCACCTCGACGAGCGCACTCTGAATGGCAGCCGCCTTCTCCGCCATGGACAGCGAAGACGACACCACTTGAGACGCCTCGAACTGGGAGTAGTCCGACCAGAAGGAGTCCACGTCTAGTCGTTAGGACATTGGAGGAGAGAGACTTCGGATCGGCAGGACCACTACGCGGCGGAAAAACGAGCGCCACTTCGCAATGCAGGCATTGCGGTAGGCCTCGTCCTGATCGTTGCGCGGCTGCTTGTCCAGAAAGGACTTGTAGGCGCGCCACAGACTGTCAGCGTCGTAGAAGAAGCCGACGGCGTCGATGGCCGAATTGAAGAGCTTTTCGATCTACTATGAAGTCGACGAGCATCCTCAACCTCCTCGCGCGCCTGAAGCAGTTCTCCACCAGCTTTGTGATACGACAGCTTGTTCTCGTAATACTGGCAGTAGTACACGTAGATGTCAACACTGGCGCACTTTGGCATGTACGTTTGCAGCAACTAAGATGAAGAGATGCCACAACGCAAACCGCCTCCAATCCGTTGTAATTGCGGGAGCGTCCCTCCATGTCGCAGAACATGCGAAGGAAACGACTGCTGGTGGGGAAGCTCTTCATAATCACCTGGAAAACGGAGCGCGCCTCGTCCACGTTCGCAGTGAACAGACTCGTGGCGAGATTGTTCCAGGCTTCTTTGTCGTTCTCGTTGGTCTCCACCGCCTTCAGATTCTTTGTAATCTCGAGCATCAACATCACTTCTCAACTCTCACTTCCGGACTAACGTGATGTGCTTGGGGAGTTGGCGCCTCTTTGGGTCGATTCGCAGCCGGGGCAGCTACACGGTGAGCGAGAGAGGGAACGACACAAACTGGATTGCGGAACCTTCACTGCTACATTCGACAGCAAATCATTTGATGAAAAGGAAGTGTTCTACAGCGATTACAGAGACGAGGAACCATCAACAGCCGCCGTTTTGGTATCGATCACCTCGTCCTCGAAATCGTCCGAATCCGACATCTTTCTGGAGGCAAACAGAGTATCTATTCGGAAAAGCGCTGCTTTCAAGAACCGCGATTATTCTATGAAAAGACGCGAGTTCAAAAACAAACAATGTAGACAAGACTAGTGAACTCTGAACCGATACAGACACGTGAAATCCGTTCCCCAGTTCTCTATGATGTGCAACTGGAAGAGACTGAAAACGCGAGATCCCTACAACTTACAGAGGAATGCAAAGCAAACCGTGTAGGTATTGTTGCAGAACTGCGTTTGCTCTCCGTTGATGTCATACACGCAATCCTTTGAAAGAAGGACCGGATCTCCATTCTCCTTCTCAAAACCCTAACACTGACAACGAAAAGCATATAAGAACCCATATGTCCATCCGTTTTGGGGCCGATCTCCTGTCCTCCGCCACATACTTGCTGATGTGATCAATGCTAAACGCAGAAGGGTTGCGTGCATTCGCTATCATCACCGTGAACAGAGGCTCCGTCGAGCCCATCGGGTAGCAGTAGCCCTTTTCCGTGGGGGGCTACACATGAATCATGACGACCGCTCACCACATTAATGGCGATGGAAGGATCGGCCTGCTGCATTCCGGTTGAGAAATAAGCACTGATGGGAGGAGAGCTAGTCCATCTGCACGTGATCGAGTCCCTTCAAATGCACTTCTTCCCGATCATCACCTTTCCTCCATTCTTCTCGTACGCGTAATCGATGCGATCCGTTCCGTCATAGCGAACCCTAATGCTAATACATGAAATAGACAGGAACCGATTGCGCAATCCAGTCACTTCATTGCGATAGACGCCAACCAGCGCCGTTAAGTCGGCGTTCTCTTGTCGGAGGGACGCTATCTCTTCAGTTTGATGCGCGATTTGCCTCTTCATCTCTTCATAGTCCCGTTTGATCATGCTGTAATCACTGTTCATGGATTCCCTGTCCGAGTCGACGCGCTCCACCAGACCATCCACCTGAGAAGCCATATCGCGAACTGCCGATTCGTATAACTGCTTGAACAGTGTATTCAACGAGGAATCCGATAGCGCTTCTGTCAGCTTACTCACCAGGACTTCGTTCTCATGGACCTGTTTTGATAAGCCCGATATCTATAGTGAAGCATTGCACTTTCAATTTACAGTGGAATTCTGGGAATGAATGATGAAGAACAGCTAGAGATGACGCAACGAGCACAAGAACGACAAATAGGAATAGAATCGAAAACACAAACAGCCAGATTGCGCTCTGCTTCAACAGCCAGCCGTGAACAACCCTCATCTAGGAATCAAAGAGACGGCGAATGCAAACCATCTCCTCTTCGTCTACAACGGATAGCCTTTCATCGATAACACGATCCATATCTTTGTCGAGACCATCTTCATCCCTAGCTCATTATGACGCTACAGTGCAGGTACATGGAGGAAGCACACGCATCCGACGGACACCAGTCTTCACTCATCAGAGGGATTCAACACAAAACGAGTTCAAACAATTCTTGGTCTTCCTCATTTGAATTTGGAAACTGGAATTGACTTCCTCTCCTGCTTATGAATAACAAGGATCCTCAGAAGCCGTGGAAACGTGAGGAAGAGCGCCACTCGAGTCATTCTCACCGAAGGGACCCGAGAACAGTTGATACTCTCGACGGGGAGGAGAGTGTCATCGAAAACGAGGGTACGTGCTTCTCTTTCCGCCGAGGATTAGACAATGAACAGCTGACAGACTTGGATGTCGCTTACTCAATCCTCTTTGAGGACGCAAACAACGAATACATACGAGAAAGAGCTCAGAAGGAAGAAACAAAGCAGAAAGGCAAGGCGGCGATTCCACAGCGCGTGTTTGCCTCCTTTCTGTCGTCCATAGAGAACGATGTGATGGAATACGTCCAATTCAGTGTGCGAAGTGATGTGTAGTCGTCAAACGTGAGGCACAACGCGAAACTCGTCAAAGAGGAAGCAGAACTAAAGAACAAAATCGAGTCCGTGCGAAAGGACGTTGTCAAAGTGATTGATCTCCGCCAGTGTAAGGATTAGGCAAAGAAGAAGCGTAGTGCAACGCAGAAGACCCTCCTCCGGCTTCAAGAGCAGCGGAATCGTTTGACACACGTGAGGAGTGACCATCGCTATTCATATGCAGAGAGTGGAAGTTTTGGAGAAGGCATCTGCTGTGAAGGAAAGGGCAAATAAGCTGTTGAAGAAGCGCGGCTTGACCTTCTCCATTCCTCCAGAAGCCGTATTGCAGCAAACAGACGTGCGCGATATGTTACAGGCGCTAAATGAAAGTGTACAAGAGAAGTTGGATACAATAACCCACGAACAGTAATTGTGTTTGTTCGATCCATTTGCTGCTGGACCTGTTCTAGCTGCTTTGTCCAGTTGCGTATAGACAAGAATGAGTACTCCAAAGAGAAGTGGTTCGCATCAGCAAAAGAAGATGAGTATTGTGGAGGATCTGAACGCACCGTGTGATTATGATGAAGCGGTGGATAGTTCGTCTCATGCATTGTGGGGTTCATTGCTGTTGATGATTTGTAGACGCAATTTCTGCAGATACTGCATAGACAAAGCAAACAGTATATTCGGGTAGGAGTATTGCTCTTTCCTGACCGTAAGCCACGACAACTGGTCCAGTTTGGTTCACGACCCCAAGATTCTTTCTGAAACAGAGAAGGACGGTGTGTGGAGCGTGTCTGTTTTCACAACTACTCGGATTACGCTCAATGGGAAGAGTTCGAGGGAGTTCGCATGCTCTGCGTTTGGCGTTGACGAGTGCCGTGAAGTCGCCCAGTTCAAAGCGTTCCATGTTTCCCTCGTGTTTGGGCTTTATGGGTAGAATGCGCAGTACCACAGTATGATCTGCGCCTTTCAACAGTTTGGCCGTGTGTTTTGTAAGACATCACGGAAAGCGAGTTCCGAGAGTGACCATCAGAGTGAATCGGATGATCCTGCAGCAAATAGCAGCAATGAGCGGAGCCCGACAAAGGCTGCGGCGGCTCCAACGGACAGTATCATCATTGACGTATCGGACGAAGAGAAGGAATCGTCGCTAAAGCGAAAGGAACCCCAGACGGACGATACGGATGAGGATGCTGACGAGTTGTTGATGCCTCGACTGAAGACAAGAAAGCTAAACAGGATTACCGACGATGACTCGCTTCTTTGATGTGTTTGTTCTGAACCGCGTTTCCTGCCCAACAAACACGCCAATGCCTTCCCTCGTCAGGAACACGCTCGCGCGGAGCACACTGAATCACCTCGTCCACGCGCACGA
>ERZ1106923.123-NODE-123-length-34141-cov-21.074371_pt1 | contig 34141 bp, 50 predicted proteins | sample MGYA00403657_ERZ1106923 | MGnify/ENA primary metagenome ERZ1106923 (study PRJEB35170, sample SAMEA104062425) | human gut metagenome | biome: human gut; feature: human-associated habitat; material: faeces | place: Denmark | collected 2012-06-19 ...
GAAAAGAAGGACAAGAAGGAGAAGAAGGATTAGTGCTATTCATTGTTGTTTTATGCTTTTCGCTGGTTTGTTCATGAAACAGAGGAACATGATATACATTTCAGTCATAATACACCTTCATATCTTAATTCTGATCTACATCGGTCGTCCACAAGGTAAGGTTATCACGAAGAAGCTGGAGAATAAGGGTAGCATCCTTATAGTCGTTCTCCTGGAGAGAATCCAGGTCAGCAACGGCACTATCAAAAGCGTGCTTAGCAAGCTCGCAAGCCTACGGTCAACGAGACGGCAAAGCAGTCTACCTTATCGGGGTTGTTCAGGATTTCGTAGTAGAATACTGAGTAGTTCAGAGCAAGACCGAGAAGAACGGGGATGGTGGGCGAGAGATTGGCGTCCTGGCCTCTCTTCATAGCCTCCTGGTAGCTACACGTAACACAACGCAGTAGCGCATTACGCCTTGTCAGCGTTTTCCTTCGACTGGGCTAAGGCGTCTCCAGTCTGGAACTCGGCAAGATAGCGGTAATAATCGCCAACCATCTTCAGGTAGAAGACCTGGTCCTCCACGTTCTCATTTCCATCGAAGATGAGGTAATTCTTAAGAAGGCCGATGATTTCCATGCAGATATCGGTCAGTTCCTTCTCGATCTTTTCTCTGAGCGCGACGATCATGGGAAGAACGGTGCTGTCGGGATGGGCACTCTCCTTCTGCTCAGACGACTTTACAGATCTCCAAGAGCCTCTTCTGGTGCTCACGACGTACTTGTAAGCAACGGAGAGAAGACTCCTCTCGTCCTTCGTGAGAATGACGTGATCTTGTCCTTCCTTCGGATGTGACGCTACATATTTGATATGTTCAACCATCTCTTGGTATCTGTCAACCTGCTCAGAGATTCTGGCCATGTATGCGTGCTTAGCAATTGCGTCCATTCTTCACTGTACACAGAATAGGGATTGAAATCTATAGTGTTATCGATCAGCGAGTCGGCAAAACGTACATCTGAAAGGCGGTTAAAGCTCTGCCCTAACGGTTTTTGAGCGAGCCTTCGATAGAGAGAAGGAGTTTTATTCGGTAAGGATCGAACAAAACGTCCCATATACCCAGGGGTACCACCCACAATCCATGTATTTCATTCCTTTCCTTCCATGATAGCCCCACTCTCGAATCATAATCCCTTCTATGAAGACAGTCATTCCTGTGACAGTACGAAGGACAGAATTGCCGCGTTCTGAGAGAGCACTCTCCAACAAACAAGGGAGTAAGAATTAGGACAGAAGACTAATGGAGGACTATTGGTTGGGTGCAGAGGTGATGTATCCATTCAGTCGGTCGAAGACGATGAAGCAGTCGTCGCACACACGCTACAAGTCACAATCACGCAACAACGGTACTTCCGCTTGCTGCGCTCCGGGGAACGTCACGTATTTATTCGAGCACTTGGAACAGAAGACGTTTCCGCAGCAACGGCAATGACTAGGATTGACTGAAGGAGCAGAGACGTACTGCTTTCTGCTGAAGAAACTGAACTGGGCGTGGCAGTTGTGACACGACGTGCAGTCCTCGCTCTTCTTCCACTCCTGCTTCTGAATGCCGTTCGAAACGATGCTGAGGATGGTAACCACGCGGTCCAGCAGAAGCCCCTGGATCTGCTTCAGATTGTCTCCCGTGATTTCTACGCATCACTCCCATCCATCACAAATACGCTTCTCCAGATCCACAGTCGACAGAACTCCCCTATACGTGAAGTGTACGGTGAACCAAAGACTCGGAAAGAATCGACTCGGAGAATTCCAAAAACGATTTCAACGTGAAGGCGGAAGCATCGATCTGTGTGGAGATTGTGGGGATGGAAACCTTCTTCTCTTCGCTGCTTTCCGTCTGCAGCCTCCTGATAAGCTACGTCTCACGAAAGACACCAATCATCACATCATCAGCCAATTGCTCCTTCGTCTCCTTCATATCTCTCTTCAGAGACTCGTTCTCCTGCCGAAGCGTGTCGTTGTCGCTGAGGACCTGATCGTACTTGCTCTGTAACACTCCCTGCTCCTCCTTGTACTTGCCCAGCTCCTCCTGAATGCCCTTCACCACGCCCTGCAGCATGATCTACGCTCGACGCTCCGCCGAACGCCTACGTGCTCCTCCGTCGTCTCGGCAAGGATCTTCTCCTTCTCCACCATCTCCGCCTGGATCGCGCCCTTCGCGCTCTTCGCCTCCTCCAGCTCGCCCTTCAGTGCCTCCAGCTCGCTCACGCTGGACTGCGACGCCTCCTCCTTCTTCGCCAGCTCCACCGTCATGCGCGAGATCGAGTCGCCGAGCGCCTTGCTCTTCTCACTACACGTCACGCCGCACAACCATCCGCACTTCAGCTCGCTGATCGTGTTCTGACTCTCCGCCAGCTGGCTGCTCAGCTGCGCCTCCTTCGCCTCGTTCTCCTTCTGCTGCGTGATGATCTGGATCTCCAACTCCTCGTTGCGCTTCATCACCTCCTCCAAGTGCTACGCGTCACGCCTCGTCTCCTCCTCCACCCTGCTCAGCTCCACCTCGCCCGTACTCACCTTCTCCTCCTTCTTCTTCTCCAGCTCGTGCTGCAGGCGCTGCACCTCCAGCGTCAGGTCCGAGTTGCTCTTCTCCAGACCGTCGCGCTCCTCCTCCACCGCGCTCAGCGACTTCTTCAGGTTCTGGATCTCGCTCGCGGCCAGACTGTCGTACAGCTTCTTCTTCGACGCCAGCTGCTCCGACGTCGTCTGCGCCTTGTCCTGGAGCGTCTTGTTGGCCTTCTGGAGGGCAGCGACTTCTTCGCGACACGAAGTCAGCTCGGATTCAGCGGCGGTCAGCGACTCCTTTGCGGAAGCCAACTCGTCGTTCTTCGCCTTCAGCTCCTCCTCCTTCGTCTCCAACTCAACAGCCTTGCTCTTCAACTCCTCCTTCTTCTTCTTCAACTCGTCCTCCTTCTTCTTCAACTCGTCCTCCTTCGCCTTCACCTCCTCGCTGATCTTCTGCAGCTCTTCCTCCTTCTTCTCCGCCGCCTCGCGCAGAGACGCCATCTCCGTCTCCACCGCCTCGGGCGCCTCCACAGACGGCTTCGCCTCGAGCTGAGACTGCAGCTGCTGAATCTCGGCGTCCTTCGCTTCCAGCGAGCTGCGCAGCTTGTCCACTTCGAGACACTGCTGGTCGTAGGAGTTCTGGAGGACGTCGCGCGAGGAAGAGAGATCGGCGATGCTCGTGTGAAGACGCTGCACCTGTTCCGAGCTACGGTGAAGATGACAGAAGGACGATACTTTTCTTTGCGCTCCGAGTCGAGCGCTAACTCCAGCTCCTCTAAGCGCTGGAAACTCTCATCCAGCTGGCGCTGGTACTTCTTGATTTCCTCGTCTCTTTGCAAAATGGCCTTCTCGCTGCTGTCCACCTTGTGCTAAACATGAGCGAAGAGCAGCGTCACCACCTTCAAAATGGCGACTTCCTTCGTGACGCTCTCGATCAATTCATCTCTTGTTGTGCTAATCTTCTCACCTTGCTGCGCTTCCTTTTCGACGGAACCATCCGGTTTATTCGAGCTGCCAGCCGAAGGGCTGTTTCTCGGCCAGGGATCCTCACCGTAGCTAGAAGAAGGGTGAGATGAGCGAAAGCCACACGCAACTTACATTTTCAGCAGCTTGTTGAACAGCACGAACTCTTTCCCCTTGTACTTCTGCATAATAGCCGGAATCTATTTGTCAGCAATCACCAATCACGGAGGACATTCGTGTGCTTGTCAGGATTGACCTTCTTGTAGAAAGCATCCAGCACTTGTTCCAGATTGTCCGGGATGTACACATCGGTTCCGACGCTAGTTGTCACGAAAGAAATGAAGGAGCCAACGGTATCAAAGCATGTTCACTCGTTGACATGATCTCCTACAGGAAGTCAGAAACGGCGAGCCGTGGTGGTCGAAACAAAAAGCGCCTTACAGATACGATTCAATCCTTCTTTCTTTAGTGTTTTTGGTGATTTGGGAGTTTCATCCATGAAGTCCAAAGCGCCTTCTATGCGTCTATTCAACTGAAATGTATAACTATTCGCATCAGGACGCGTACAAATGCAAAAGAGATAGAAACACAGAATCATCATCCGGGTCCCGAGGAGAGTCGTTGTATCAAAAACTGAAATCGAATCACATCATTCTCCACTGCCATTGTTCGATTTCGGTTTTCAACTCAAGTGGTGTTTCTTTCTGAATGGGAGTCGGATGAAAAGAGACCAACGAGGAGATGATTCTACACCACAGAGAAAGAAGCAGAAGAAGCCTCATCTCATCACCTCCTACGATGGGTTTTTGGAGGATGGCCTTCGTGAAGGACTCTACAGAGTGAAGATTACCGGTGATTGCGAGCCCGTTTGCATGATCGTCCACTTTGAGAAGGGGAAGAAGTGCGGACTCTCCTATTCCTATCTGGAAAAGACGGGCCGCCTGCAGGACTTCGTTGTGTTCGATAAGGACGCGATCGTCGATGTCCAGAACATGGCTTCCTTTCCCGTTGAACGCACAATCATGAGCTTTGACGACGGGTCGCGGTGGGAAGGCGAGCTGTGCTTCGATCGGTCAAGCGGTCAGGGAGAAGAGTATACCGTTGACAATGAGTTACTGTATAAGGGAATGCAAGTGAACTACAAATACGAGGGATTCGGGACCACGTACTATCCCGACTTGGAGAGGGGCGATACCCGCGTGAAAGAGTATGTGGGCGAATGGAAAGCGGGGCTGAGGCATGGCCATGGAACGCTGTTTGATCGGAACGGGAAGACGGTTTGGAGTGGCATGTGGTGTAATGGTGAGAAATACGACCCTACCACCGTCATCCAGGGAAACCCCTCTCCGTTGCGTTTGTTCACCTACCTGGAGGACCTTGTCGTCGATAATGCTTCGCTCACTCTCCCGAGTACCCTGGATCTCAGCAAGCTGGAGCGCATTCAGACGATCCACATGGGCGATGGCTGCTGCATCAACGTTGAGTCCTTCTCCCTCGTCGGACTTCGCTCATTGCTCTCTCTTCACATCGGAAAGAGTTCGTTTTCCACCTCTCAACAAACGTGGGAATCGAAGCGCTCCCACTCGCACCTCATCAAGGAGAGTCAGAGCAAGTTGACAATCCGCGACAACCCTCTTCTGCGGAGCATCGTTATCGAAGAGAACTCATTCTCCGATTATGTGGCGTTTGAATTGGGCCGTAAATAGCAAATCTGTCTGATCATCTCCAGATTGTCCCTCGTTGGAGATTCTTCAAATCGGAAAGGCGACAAAGAACGAGGCAGAGGAGTCGAATTCATTTTCATTCTTCTACGCCTCATCGCTGGTCCTCGACAGTCTGCCGCGATTGCGAGTTGTTGAGCTCGGTTCTGCCTCTTTCTTCTCCATCTCTCAAGCGCGCTTTCGGAGTGATCCATCTCGAGTGGACTGAAGAATAGACCTGCTCTCCTTGCGCTCCCTCCGCTTCGGAGCGTGGTGCTGCTACGGCGACGACTCGGACCGTCCGACAGTGAATCACGTTGAATTCTGGAGTGCGGGAAGGAAGGACGATTGAGGCGTAGACCTGCCCGAGCTGACGGAGCTTGTCGCCTTTCCGAAGTCGTTTTACAACTTCATGGATTTGACCGTTTTGAGTAGCGTAGCGAAAGAGGAGTTTACAGTAGACATGCCCAGGCTGAAGGACCCGAAGAAGGTGTTACTGAGCAAGTCCTCGTTCAACTTCGTGAACATGATTCATCGGGGCACGGGTAGGTGTTTGACGTCATTCATAAGAATAGACTACTCGAAGACGTTCATCGCCGCGTTGCACAACACATATGTCAAGGATTCTCTTGTTTCCAACACACACAACCACTAAAGCAACACGTTATTGACTCACTTCCTTGAACTGATTGTACTTCTCTCTCAACACCGCCTCGATTTCCTTGTTCTTCCCTCTCTTCCTCAGCTTCGCGATCGTCTTGATCTCCGCCTTGCAGTACTCCTCGTTCCCCAGCAGCAACTCTCTTCCTCACTCCTCCTCCTCTCCCCTACTCACCAGCTCCACGTAGCCCCAGCGAACGGCACATCCCAGCGGAGTCTCCACTGTCTTCTCGTCCATCACGCACGCGATGCGAGGGTCCGCGTTCCGCTCGATCAGGAAGCGAACCACCCGGAGGTTGCAGTCCACGCACGCCAAGTACAGCGCCGTGCACCCGTGACTGTCCACTACTCCTCAGCCCTCGCCACAGCCCTCACCACTGTTGATCAGCTTGCGCGGGTCCCAGTCCTGGTAGAAGCGGTTCGGGTCCTCGTAGATCAGGTTGGTCATCACGGACACATCCGCCTCCGTCCCGCTCTGCACGGCTCTGAACCACGCCTGCTCGCGCTGCATTTCCTCCAGCGTCTCGTTCCACATCGCCTGGTTCCGGATGTCCTCCTGCTTCTTCTTCGCATATGCCGTGACTACGCGATCACCACCAACACCTCCGCCCACTTCCGAGCGTCTCCGTGAACGTCATCAGAGGAGGCTGGTACTCCCTCACCTCCACGTCAAGGAAGACGAGACAGGCGCCGCAAGGATATCTCCTTCTCCACCGTCTCCGCGTCGTCGATCGAGTGCACGTCTTCTTCTCCCGCCAACCGATAGATGGCGCGACTCTACCGCTGAAACGCCCGTTTCTCTCTTACCACCATCTCCACTTGCCGCCAGTGGAGGAGCGCTTCTTCCCGCTCCTGCGCTGTGAGGTCGTGGTAGTCGATGACGGGCTCGGGCGAGAACAGAGCCAGTTCGCCGCTTTCGAGGGTTGCGAAGTCCATGTTGGGATAGCGTGTTTTGAAGCCGGCGACGGCGATCAACTAGCAGTGAAGGGACGGAAAAGGATAGACGATGAGTTTGATGGACCGACACTCCAACGAGCACAGAACGACGGAATTGACGTTGATCTCGTCTTGAGGATATAAGGAGTGTCTTACTCTCAGATTCTTATTGGACTCGGTCGTAAAGGAGTGCAGGAGGTTGAAATACTTGCACTTGTCCACGAAATCGATACACTTGCCGATGAACTGAAGAGGCAGTTCCCGCTCCTCCAGGCCGGTCTTGCACGCATCAAACATTCCAATAAGAAGCTTGTTCCATTCATCTATGTGGACAAGCCGGAATGCCATCCGTACCTTCTTTCACATATTTCTTCACTAATGGCTCGAATACACTTGGTTCAAGTTGCAAGACTGCTAAAACACGTGAGATATCGTCCTGCTGGCTCTTGTGACACATGACCACCTTCAAATCAAGCCAATTCTCAACCCGAACAGTTCGGACAAAGGCTCTCTTTTCGGTGACAAAGGACGGCGTGTCGTTCGGAGAGGCTGTGGATTCACACACGACGTCGATCAATTCGTCCTTCGTCAGCTCGTTGTAATCCACTTCGGGAGACATATAGCCTAGAATTCACAACGCCCATTCCAAAACGAACTGGTTGAGTCGGAAGCGTCGCCCAATTCGCTGTCTCTGACACTCATGGAGATTGGAATCGAAAAATCCAGCTCCTTTGACGAGGTTTGTCGAGCCAGGAAATGTGGGGAATTCACACGACTCGATCCTTGTGGAAGAATGGGCTCACTGTGCAAATTCATGCCGTCTAGTCATAACAACAAATCCGGTTCATCTGTCACGTGCTTGAGGGGTTGAAGGAGTCGGAGTTGGATGATGTGCAGAATGGCTTGACATACTGCTTAGAATCAGAACGAAAGGCAAATAACGCACACTGTATCATTCTCATGTTCCGCGTTACCCATCGGTTCTACCACTACGAAGTGATTCCCCACCTCTCCTGCATGCTTACACGGGGCAGAAACACAAGAACCCATGTGGTCTAAAGAAACAATAGGAACACAAACGCGAGTACAACAAACCAAAAACCATGTAAAGGACGAAATAAAGGACGTCGTTTCCCTGCAGGCAAGGATGGTGCTCTACTTCACGAACTTCTTGATCTTCTTGGTCACATACTTCAGGCTGTTCAGAACACCGAAGGACACGTTTCCGCGCAGTGCCTGATCAACGCTGCTACGGAACACGGCGTGGCGAATACCGTCCTCAATACCCTTGGCAATGGCGCTCTTTGCCTCGATGATGTTCTCATTGAGTCTGTTCCGGTCGTACATGCTCGTCAAACGGTTGTAGTACATTTCGCACAGCAAGTCCTTGCCCACCTGGCTCGCATTGCCCTGCTTCGGGGAATACCCGAGGTAGTTGCGAACAAATGGATGGAGAGAAGACGGAAGGGCTGCGGTGATTGCAGCCAGATTGCGAATCGACAGATCCTACTCCTCACTTCATTCCAACACAACGACCTGCGTGTAGAAGCCGGGCTTGCTGTCCACAGGATGGACATACGGACAGCTGGAAATCACACTCTTGTACAGGGACTTGAAGTTCTCGTAATTGCCATTCACGATGTTCTCCACCTTGTGCGGATTCTCGGCAAACCAAGTGCGGATGTCGCCGTTATAGCTCAGACCCGTGATTGCCTACGAGTCAAAGGAACAGGAAAGAACGACCAGGAACAGCTCACGGTCGGAGAAGCAGCTAGGCAGCAGAGGCAGCACGGCGTTAACGGCGCTCTTCAGATTCAGATTCATGTCCTCGATGGTGGAGGCATCGGCGCGCAGAACACGAACCTGTGGGTGAGGAGAAATAGGTATCAGGGAACGGGTTTCTGAAGACGACCCGCAACGTAAAGCGAGTCCCAGTCCAGCAAGTCGCGCTTCAGCTGCTCCATGCTGATGATTCCATACTTGATAAGTCGCTCGCTCCCCTTCGGACCCATCACCTACATTTCACCCCCACTCAACGCAGCCAACACAGCGATTGTAGTAAACGTGACCATACCCACAGTCCTAGCGATGAAATCGAATGAGTGCAGCAGTACCTCAATCTTTGAAACGCAGTTCGCGCTGCAGTGACGAACGAACGAGTAGTGGTCCGGGTTCAGCTGCATGTTCGTCCTGTGCCACGATACGGGATCGTTCACGCCAATGATGACATCCAGCATGGCGTTCTTGTGCTCCTTCATGGAATACCCCACTTGGTGGAAGACGCCAGAGCCGTACGTGATAGCGAAGTCGTAGTCAGGCAGCTTGCTCAAATAGGGATCAAACTCCATGGTTGCTCGCCTCGAAGGAAGAATGTGGCAGGAAACACGGCAAATATACTATATAAATCAACATTGCTCCTTCTGCGACCGCTCCTCCTTCCACTTCTTCCACTCGTCCATCTTGGAGAACATGGCTTGCTTAAGCCCCTTCAGATCGTCGCTCACCTCTCCGCGCTCGTTCATCACCAGCAGGAACACGGCCTCGTACAAAACGAACACCTCCTTCGCTAATGCTTCATCGGGCTCTCGGTCCTCCAGAATCACCAGCGAAACATTGACCGTCGACCGTACGAACAGAAGAAGCTCCTCGTCGAGACTGCGGAACCGCCCCACGCTGTCGTACACCGTCAGCACCAGTCGCAGCACGCTTCGCAGCACCAGCCGCAACACGGTTCTCTGCGCCGGAGGCAGCTTGCTCGGATACACGGCGAAGTTCGGAGGACTGCCCAGCAGCAGCAGGGGGCAGTGCGCGATGGTGTGGAAGAGCGAGAGACCCAGCAGCGTGGAGGCGCCCGCCGCGTTGGAGGCGACGATGGTCAGGAAGTCGATTGTGTGGAAGACACTACGGGTCATGCCCAGGCGTGACGACATACACATCGCGCTGCTGGCGAGACGTCGCATCGTCGTTCAGAATCGGCACATCGACGTACTCCAACACCCGAACCAGGCACTTCAACACGTCCTCGCGACTCAGCACCAGTCGCTCCACCTCCTTCCCCACCTCGCTGCGGTACAGCAAACACAACAGCGCGAGCGCGGAGGACCGTCCCTGCAGGTTGTTCAGTCCCGTATCCTCTAGCAGCGAGGGGACCAGGAGAGGCAGAACCGCGGTTATCGGCTGGATCAGGAAGGACTGGAGATTGGCCTGGACGACGAAGGTGAGGAAGGCAAGGAGACACAGCGAGAGCAGCCCGCGCAGCTCGCAGCTCGCCTCGTCGAACTTCTGCTGCGTGTGCGGCGAGAGTATCACCTGAACCATTTGCGTGAAGATCGACTCGAGTGTGAAGGGCGTGATGACGGCGGCGGAGCGCGCCAGCACGGCGATAATGTCGAGAATGAGGTTGGTGAGCGAGCGGAGGTAGGGACGCTCCTGCGCCTGCGACCGGTTCATGAGTGTGAGCAGTGCCTGGATGACGGCGATGTGGAGGTCGCAGGGGGACGTGGAGTAGCGCGCCACCAGCACGATCGACTCCTTGTTCTCGATGAGGAAGAGGTGGAGCAGGTCGCACACGCCCTCGAAGGTGAAGCACTTGATCGCCTCGATCTCCATCGCCTCGTTCCACTAGCCGTCAGCACCACACGCCACACTCACCTGACGCGCCCACGCCGTGCCCTCGTTCACCACGAACACGCACTGCTCGTAGTTGCCTCCGTTCGCCAGCGCCAAACGCTCGATCGCCTTCGCCAGCTTCAGCAGGTCCACCTGCACGAACTTCGCGTCGCCGATCTCGCGCTGGATCCAGCAGCCCTCCGTGCACTCCTACGCCTCACCTCCTTCGCTCACGCCTACGTTCAAGTACACGGGCATGTTCGCCGGCTCCGCGTACGTCTGGTCGATCAGCGACAGGGCGTCCAGCAGAGGCGACGACGTCGGTTTCGGGGAGCCAGGGTCGGCGAAATAGCCCCAGATTCTGTCATCGTATTCGAGAATGCTTTGAAGCTGCTCTCCCAGAAGCTGCAGCGACAGCCCGAGTCGCTTCTGCTGGAAGAGGAGGATCGCGAGCGTCTTGAAGGCGAAGGCGACGCAGCGGTACACGCCGAGGCGGTCGGAAACGGAGCGGTCCTTCTGCGTCGCCAGCAGGAAGGGAGCGGCGGTGACGAAGTGGACGAAGGTCTGCTTTGTGATGAGCGTGAGGCAGAGATCGGGGAGGATGGTGTTCTAGACATGATGAGGAATCCGCGATGGGACCTCTTGGTGCGAGCAGAGGAGGTAGAAGAGATAGCAGACCTTCGACGCCAGAACGGGGTGGTAGGGGATCAGCGAGGGGTAGTGCAGGAACGAGATGAGCGTGGCGATCACGGACTGCAGGGAGTTCTCTTGACGCGCGGTGGAGAGCGCGCGCGGCAGCGAGAGCAGCAGCGTCACGACGGAGGGGAACTCGCAAGACGCGTGCGTGACGAGGAGATCGAGGAAGACGCGACACGTCTCCGCGTGCAGGCGCGAAGTGTCCATTAACGGAGCCGTCGAAGGCGCTGACAGCATCGTTGACATCATTGTAGAAGGATCGGAGTCGAGCTGCGCGGACAGCGAGAAGGCGTCCTGCGTGGTGGTGAAGAGCGAGGCGATGACGAGATCGTTGCACGCTGCGCAAATCGCCTGCGTCTCGCAGGGGTAGGAGTCGAATATGGCGAGGAAGAGATCCGTCTTCACCTGGTCCGCCAGCAGCCGCAGAATCTGCATCGCCAGCAGCTGCAGCACGGGCTCCTTGGTGTTGGTGATGTGCAGAAGAATGGCGATGGTGGCGCGCGTCTCCGTCAGCAGGTGCGACGCCAGCGAGGTCACGAGCATCGACGAGGACGGCACTTGGTACCGCAGGCCGATCTGGCTGATGGTCTCGGGCGTGATGGTCAGCAGGTGGCGCAGCAGGAGCAGCGTCTGGTGCACCAGGTCGATCTGGCACGGGTACATGTCCAGCAGACGGAACTCCACCAGCACCGAGCTCTCCGCGATGCAGTCCGTCGCCATGTGCGTCGTGGACACCACCGTGTGGTTCAGCGCCATCTGCGGGATCTGCAGCAGCTTCTTCATCGCCTCGCCGCCGCTCAGCAGCTCAGAAACAAGTGTCCACGCGCGCTCCTCGATGACCGCGTCGCCGCTCGCCTCGTGGACCATCCGCACGCACGCGTTCATGATCTCGCAGCACAGACTGTCCATGCGCCAGCGCTCGCCGCTGCGCACCGTCGAGTAGTGGCGCTCCTCGCTCTTCAGGAACACGCAGCGCAGCGTGTAGCGAAGGATGGAGGGAAACACGTCGCTCTTCAGAATCGTCTTCGCCCCGAGTGTGCGCAGCAGCGCCAGCAGCAGCTCCAGAAAGCTGGTCGTCAGCGGGTACGCCTGCGCGGCCGTCTCGACGGACTCGAGCTCCCACGCGATGCCCGTGTTGCTGTCGGGGGTGAGGATCCTTCCGTACTCGAGCTGCTTCAGAATCGTCTTCGCGTAGGACTCCTCGCGCGCGATGGCGGCCAGCACCTCGCACAGCTTCGCCTTCAGCACCACGTGGATGGGCTGGTGGAGGAGCTTCAGACACACCTGGATGGTGTTCGCCTGGAGCGACGAGCGGATGGTCGGGCAGGACGTGGTGTTCAGAATAATGCTCTTCAACAATGTGAGAATCGCGATGAAGCCCGTCAGATCGGGGTCCAGCAGTCCTCGCTGCGCGCCCTCGCTCTGCAGGAGCTTCTCCGCCTCGTTCAGCGCGTTCACCATGATGGGCCAGCTGACGTGCTCGGAGGGCGCCTTGTCGATGAACGCGTACACGGCGTCGGCGCTGGTGCTGGAGGTGCTAGCGATCGCCGCGAGCAGGTAGATGTAGGTGTTGAAGAGGTAGGGCTCCGCACGCAGTCGGTCGCTCAGCATCGTGCAGAAGTACGCGAGGATGTTCTCCTCCACAGTGTTGCCCGACAGCGTGACCTCCAGACCGGGCAGGTGGAACAGCACGAACTGCAGCAGGTACACGATCGTCTCCACGCCGTCCGCCTTGTCGCTGGGCTCCTTGCCCGTCTCCTCGTAGAGGTAGAACTGCTTTGAGACGATGGTGTGCCACTGCGAGGACTGGAGGAGGAGGTACTGCTGGAGGAGCTCGTAGAGGAGGAGGAAGAGGATGCGCTCGTAGTCCTGGTCGTTGCTGTGAGTCACCAGCAGCACCGCGTCTCGGTAGAGCTTCGAGAAGACGCCGCGTTTCATGCACTATGGAGTGAGTGACGCTGCAAGCGCGTACGTGTCGCAACATGCCTCGGAACTCGCGCGAGTCGTCACGCTTGACGTCTTTGCGTGTCAGCGCGGACACGGAGAGAGCGAAACAAGCCACCACGCCGTACACGCCCTCCTTCAACTCCTTCAGCTTGTTCACGTAGCCGAGGAGCGTCGACGCGTCCCACACTCTCTCGCTGTTCGCTGCGCTTGATGGGTTCGCTGAGCTCGACGGGCTCGATGAGGCGGACAGCGCCGCTACGACGGGCTGGCGAAGGAGCGAGGCGATGATGACGATGTCGGAGTGCGCTTGAAGCGAGGCGATGGCGTCCACGCGGAACAACTCCTCCTTGTGGGTGCGGTACACGAACTGGTACTGCGCCGCCGCCGTGCTGCAGAAGTCGAGAAGGGCGTCCATTTCGGATGGGCTGATCTGGAGGTGAGGGGAGGAGGGAGCAATCACGATTGTGAATGAGAAGAGGAACAGGAGGGAACGAAGGAGCATGAGCGATTCGTCAACGATGACCTTCACTGCTTGGTAGGAACACGTCGACAGGTAGCAGGCGTCGTTCTTCAGCAATCTGGCGATCTTCGCAACGACGGACTGATTGCGGAGAAAAGGAACGATGGAACGGATCAGCTTGTCGTGCTCCGACGTGGCGCTATCGGTTGCTCCAATACGACTGTACAACTACACATGAGTACCGGCTAACGGAGCCACTTCAAACAATCTCGATATGCACGCAGCCAGATAATAGCGCTCCAAATAGTAGAGAGACACAGCGGCCTCCACGAAAGAACGCTTCAGCGACTTGTCCACCTTCGATATGTAATACGGCATCTTGGCACACACGAGGAAATAGACAAGTTCGTCCGCATTCGCCTGCATCTTCGGCGCGAGAGACTTCATTTCCTCAATCTCCCTCTCGAGCACTCCGAATGCTTCTCTTTCTGCAACCCTATATGTAAGCTACCCCGTGGAACGGTCCGTACTCCAGCGATTTGCAATCCGTTTTCAAGCTACTCGCCTTCTCCAAATAGCCGCACAAATTGTGACACTCCGTGTCCAACCTCTTGAATTCCTCTTCGCCGATACTGTTTGTCTCCAAGGCATGAACCAAGGCGAACAACTCCTCGTAGCGGTTGCAGTATTGCTCGATCTCCAACTTCGATACCATTCAAATTCGGCGCAATGGCAGAGAAATCGTCAAGAATCGAATAGGAGACGAGGGTGATGGGGTTCCCAATTCGAGCCGCTTGAGCCACGCCTCGGTTCCGCGACCAAGCCCCTCGTTGTTCCTCCCTTTTCCTCTTGTTTTCTCATTTTGTCCAAGTATTGTATCAGTACTATCATGGCTCCTCCCGCTCCTGCTGGTCCTGCTACCATTAGTACGTTTCTTGTGCTTTTGAACTGCGTCGCGAGCATTTCCGCCGAATAGAGGAACCATAGGATTACTAATTTGCCTTTAGTTTATCTCCGTGCTGTCGGTGGTGAAAGTGCTTCTCCCGCTACTCTTGCCCCCAAGGTTGGTCCTCTCGGTATGGTGAGGGTTTTCTTCCTGCCTGTTTATCGGATAGGCCCCCAAGAAGGTCGGTGACGACATCCAGAAGGCCACCATGGACTGGAAGGGTCTGAAGATCACGGTCAAGCTCACTGTCGTGAACCGCCAGGCTACTGTAATGTGCGAGGTTGGTTTCGTCATGAAATAGGTGGAAGTCGTTCCCAGCGCTTCTTCCCTCATCATCCGCGAGCTCAACGAGCCCCCCAGAGATAGAAAGAAGGACAAGAACAGTATTCATCTCCGATAGTAGATTACGCATAGTCAAGCACAGCGGCAACCTCACTCTCGATCAGGTGATCAAGATCGCCAAGATCCTCCGTGAGCGCTCCTATGCCAACAAGCTTGCCGGAACTGTGAAGGAGGTGCTCGGTACTTGCCAGTAAGTGCATTTTTATCTATTAAGAGCTAGCTCCGTGGGTTGCACTGTCAACGGTGCTCATCCTACTGCCATTATGGAGCAGATTGACAACGGCGAGATTGAGGTTCCTGAGGAATAAGTGTGGAATAGTTCTTGGACATTGTTGTTGTTTGGGTACAAACACTCGATAAAGGACTGGCAGACGCATTCTTCAGCGCCTTCTTCTCTTTCTTCCGCAAATTGCGTTTCCGGGAGTACAGCGAACTCAAATCGGAATGAACTCCCAATTCCTAGTCTTCATTCTCCTGTCTTTGCTCTACCTGTATCTGCTTATACAGCAGTGCGTTTTCAGGACTCACCAGGCATAACACTACACATCACCCACACTCTCTCCATCGTACCCTCGCCTCCCGTTCCTCTTCTTCCCGTTCTCCCACAGCGGTGAAGGAACGACGACACATCCCTCGCGAAGTCATACTGGACCACTCGGTCCACTTTCGTCGTGTCCAGTCCACGCCCAACGATGTCCGTACACACCGTGCACATCGCATCGCCGTCCAGCACGCGACGCACCGCCTTCTCGCGCTCCTCGTCGGTCAGGTCCTACTCCTTCAGAACATCACCCACCCATACTTGGCAGAGCAGCTGGGCCTTCACGCCCGCTTGGCGAAGCATTTCCACCACGTCCTTTCCGCGCTGCGCGTTCTGCACGAACACGATCGAGCAGTGGTTCTGGAGGGAAGGAAGTGCGCTCTACGCATCACGTCAGCGCGGCATTTCTTCCTTGAATGCAGCCACCTTGGCAGCCTCGTCTGCCGTTTCCACGAAATCGACTTGAACGGAGGAGGGAACGGCGTTCTTGCTCTCGCTCTCGCACCACACGAGCTTGGGGTACTTGCGCTCCAAAACGCCCCCGGGAGTGCACTTTCCTATCCATGAAACGTGATGAAGAGAATCACCATTACGGGGAATTGTCGCTCCCGCAGCAACCACCTGGATACCCTTGTTCAGTTTGGTGAGAATGCGAATGCACTCGAGCACATCGCGTTGGAAGGGGTCGTTCAGAATCACGTCGGCCTCGTCGAGAACAATGGTTGATATCAGACGCTGCTCGGACACAAGCCTTTCCACGTCACATTTGGTGAACATCTTCCGAACCAACTACGAATGAGCACAGAGAAGCACTTCTCACTGCATACACAGGCTTTGGAGTGCCAATAAACACACTCGGATACTCCCCTCGGCCCATTTCCTCCTTCTTGCTGATGGCGAGGAAGGACTTGATCGTCGGTTCCACTTTATGCAACACGGTGTCCAACTGGTAGGCAAGCTCTTTCCGCGGCAGGATGACCAGAAGACGCCGATTGGGATTGGAATACAAGCCGTTTAGGAAGGGAACGAGATAGGACAGCGTCTTGCCGCTTCCGGTTTCGGATGAAATGGCAAGAGGCGAGACTTCTTTCAGTCCCAGTGGAATCGCCTATTCATGAGTGGCACTCAACGTTTCGTTCCTTCTCCTGTATTTGCGTCGCTTGAGTGATGTTCAAACTGGCGAGACGACTCGCGAGAGCGGGATTCACGCCGAGCTGTGCGAACGAGACCATCCGAGTCTGTATGCCTCTTCGAATCGCTCTGCACACAGAAAGCATGGTAAGGTGACGATGCTGGAAGATGAAATGAGTGGGCAGATTTGGAGTTTTCGAGTCGCAGTGTGTCCGATTGGATTCAAATGCACTTGCCATGGATTTGCAGGCAGAGCGGATGTGAATCGCAAATCCCCGTGAAAACAGCAACTCCCCAATCACGGGTGAAACGAGCAGTGGGGTCCCCCGAATTGCAGTCCTCCACTCCACAAGAGAAGTCGCCAATCATCCTTCTCTCTTCGTATTGGATATGTCTGGAACGGGAAGATTGCTGGAGCGAAACGGAGAGCGAGTGTGGCATGTCGTGGATGCCAAGGGACAGGTTCTTTGTCTGGAGGGAGAGTGAGTCGTAGGTGCTCGGTCGTCTGGCCACCCAGGTGTCGGCTGTACTCATGGGCAAGCACAAGCCCACATATAATCCCAGCGATCCTGAATGCGGCGACTATGTGGTGGTGATTAACGCGGGTGATATAGTGTATTCTAAAAAGACATATGAAAAGAAAGTATATCGTTGGTACACCGGTTGGCCTGGCGGTTTGAAAGAACGCACTTTGAAGGTTGTTCTCGCCCGTTCTGCGTCACGGATAGGAAATGGAGAAGAGAAACCCCGAGATGATTCTCTGGAAGGCAGTATACGGCATGCTTCCAAAGAACCACGTAGAGTCGAATGGGTGCGGTCACTGAATAGCTGCGCGAGGAGCGGATCAAGAGACTGCGTATCTTTATGGACGAAGAGCACAAGCATGCTCCTCAAGTCCGTGAGGGAGACTGGGACATTTGGCATTTGCGCTTTGCGAGAGAGCCGCGCAGTGACGACGCTCTCCTCTCGGAGCCGGTGCGCGAGATTCCCGAAGACTGGGGTCGTGTGCTGCTGGACTGGAACAACTACGCCAAGGATTACAAGGATCCCTACAACATCGATTTCACAAAGCTCCACAACCTCTACTTACAGGTTCGCGCTCCTTCGCCGCATTACGCGTAGGCTCATCCGGAGGAGAAGAAGAAGGAGGACGCGCTCTTCGCCGAACTGGAGAAGCTGAAGATGGAGACGGACAAGGCGGTGGAAGCCGATCCGGTGAAGAAGGCGAAGGCAATGGCGGAGTTGGAGAAGAGAAAGCAGAGCGCTATCGATATCGAGAAGCTGATAAGAAAAGAATAAGTCCATTTACGGAGAGCGCTTGTTGCAACAAACACGGGAGAAGAGGTTAATGATGGCATATATCGGCACGAACAGCAGCAGCGCAATTGCGAGCAGCTGGGGGTGCGCCTTCTTCTGAAGATTCCTCACTTCCTTATCGAATTGGTCGCTGAACGTCGCAAAAGAGAACATCTTCTCGACGCGCTCCTTTCCCGCAGCTCCCAGCTTTGCACCCAGCTCCTTCTTCTCTATCAACTCTCCCATGGCAGAGCCGTAGTCCTCCCAGTGATCGCACAAGAATCCATTCACGCCGGGGAGAATCGATTCCGTCGGACCACCGCTGTTGTCAGCAATAATCGGTCGTCCCAGCGCCATGCCTTCCAGCGGAACGATTCCGAAATGCTCATTCTTCGGCGTGTAGACAAGGGCGATGCTTCCCTTGATTATCGCCGCCTTCACCTCCTGCGAGCAGTTGCGAATGAACACAACGTAGTCGAGAATGCCCTCCTTCTACAAATCAGCGATCACGCGAGTAGCTACAAGAGCCAGCTCGTTCAGCTCTTCGTAGTAGGACACGTTCTCGGAAAGACGCGGATCGTAGCCTCCCACGATCACGAGGCGCAGTTTCTCCTTCTCGTAGACATCCTGTCCGTACTTGTTGCGCAGCTGCGAGAAGCCGAGAATCGCCTTCTCCACCTCCTTCTTGTGCTCGTAACGATTCACAGAGACGAAATAGCGACAGTTCTTCAATTCCGTGGGAAGCGTGCCCTTACTACGATTCACACTGTCTCTCCACACAAAACTCTGCAAGCTGACGAATCGACGTGTAGTCAACGCAGGGATAGAGGACGGTTGGGAGATAGGAGGAGAAGAACGAGATGAAGCGGAAGGATCGCTTGTACACGCTCTGCGTGTAGTACGAATTCACGAGGACGGAGTCCGCCATCGAAATGCAGTACTCCTCGAACAAATCGAAAGGAAGGCGGTATCTAATCCTGAGCGCAGACAACCACAATGCACAGAATCTTCAAAATGGAATTGTGAGGCGTTTGCACGTAGTCGGGGTGGTGGCAATAGAACAGGATCTTTGATTTGCAAAAGAGGCGCAGTACTGGAATGTAGGCAGCGTTCTGGTCACAGATGATCACGTCGAAGAAAGGGTACTTCCACGCCACAACGAATGCGAGATACATGGCTCTGATAATCGCGAAGAAAATGTAAAAGCGGTCAAAGAGCGTTCGCGGCAAGAAATCGCCGCAGGTGATCACCTTCAATGTGCCTATTCGTCAAAAACGGCAGCCGTTTGAACCATCCTTGGTTTCGTCAAATGCCTTGGCTCCGTGATGAGAGGTGAAGCTAATGGTAAAGAAAGACGAGGAAACGGACATGGTCACATCATGACCCTTCTGTTGCAGGCCAACTGCTGCATCTACAACGAGTCGTTCCGCCCCGCCAATGCCCAAATCGGGGTGCAGGAATGCGATCTTGAGTCCGTTCATTTCTGGGATTTGTACTGGATGGATTGTATTTCCTTATGTAGGGCAGGTTTTGATTGTAAATGAACGGGGGTGTAGCTCAGATGGTAGAGCGCTCGCTTAGCATGCGAGAGGTAAGGGGATCGATACCCTTCTCCTCCAGTCTTTTCTTTTTCTTTCTTCAGACCTGCCTTCTTTCCTATCCCTCTCCTCTTTTCATTCTCCTCACATAACTGCAACAAACACAACACAGTTCTCACTTGCTGCCCTCAATCAACGCAATCGCCTCCTTAGCGTGGTTCTTGACCGTGTCCACTCTCGACTCTCCGCAGATCCGCATCAGTGTATCTATATCCTTTAACTTTGTCGCGCACTTTATCGCCGTCTCGTGAAGCTGCCACTTCATCGCGCAGCGCATTCTCTCCTCCGTGTCGCTGATCTTCTCCACGAAGTGCTGCGCCTCGCGCATGTTGTGGTTCACCATGCACGCCTCGACGAACGGCGAATACCCGATCGGACTCTTCTTGTCCCCAAAGTCCTCCAGCACGTCCCAGTTCCCGGACTCCGCCAGCGCGTTCACCTTCACGCGCCACAGACGCTTGTCCTGCACCTTGAAAGCCTTCGCCATGCTGTCCGCCAGCGCGATGCAGTTCACCATAATGGCGTAACGCATGCAGCCCACGACCGGCAGGTTCACGCAGTCCATCGTCTTCGTGGTAGCGATCAGCTTCTGCTTGAAATCGATCAGCGCCAGCTCGTGCTTTATTTGCTATGCCTCACTCCCACACAACACCCTCACATCTCCATAGAACTGCATCTCCTTGCGTCCCGCCGACACCGCCGTCGCCACCACGCGCTGCACGCCCGTCAGCGCCGCCTTCCTCTTCGCTAGGTCCAGCTCGTCGTACGCGTGCTGGAGCAGCAGGTGCACCACCTCATCGCACTTGCCCAGCGTGTTCAGCACCGACAGCAGGCGGTCCGGGTCCGTCTGCTGGAGGAAGAACAGCCACGAGTTGAACACCTGCGGGAAGTGGCGGAGGAGGTCCAGGAGACTGTCCGACACCGTCTCCGACTCTCTACCCCTCACGCACGTTCAGTGATTCATACTTATCATACAGCGCCAGCGCCACCATCATGATCAGATCGCTGTCGTTGCTCTTCGTCGCCGTGCGCAGCGCCAGCTGGATCTCGCCCATCTGCAGCAGCAGCGGAATCTACCCGTCACCCGCACCGCCAGCGCCCACTCGGTCCGCACGTCGAGGCTCGAACTCCAGCAGCATCGTCGCCAGCCGCGTCCTGCCCACGCCGAACGCGACGGAGGCGATGTCGCGATAGGAGATGGAGGAGTAGCTCTTCAGGTTGTCGCGGATCTGGTCGCGGACCGCCTCGTCGGAGAGCTCGCCAGCGTGACGCACCTTCTGACAGGCCCAGGAGATGAGGACGAAGTCGGGAGGAATGGAGAGGTACTGACATACCTTGATGGCGAGGTAGTACTTGCGGCGACAGAGGAGGTGGTCGATGATGGCGTGGGGGCCCAGGAAGCTGTACTGTTTGCAGGTCAGGAACATGGCGATCTGAGTGTGAGGGGACGCGAGGGCGTTTACGGAGGGGTCGCGCAGCATGTTCAGCACGCGCAGCGTGTGGCAGACCTCCTGGAAGCGACGAACGATCTCCGCCGGGTCTCTCGCTTCCGCCTTCTCTCCCTCCTGCGCGGGCTGTGTGTCCTGAGACTGTGCAGGCTGCGTTGGCTGCTCTTCCTGCGCCGGCTGCGCCTCCTTCATCTCCTCCACGCCGTCCAGGAAGCACTTCCCGAACTGCGCGCTGCGCAGAAGCTTCTCCTGCTGGATGGTGGACAGCTCGTCCTCCGCCGCCTCCAAGCACTCCATCACGCCGTCGTACAGCAACTCGCGCTCCTCCGGCGTCTCTCCCTGCAGCAGGTTCACGTTCCCGACATGGTGTGTGAACTGGTCGAAGGCGCTTCGCAGCATCGCGCCGCAGCTCTTCGACTCGGGGAGCGTGACGCTGCTCACCGCGTCAGGCACCTACCCATCACTCGCCACCACCACCCCCTACACAGCGGATGATCTCGTGCTTCAGCGAGGAGTACACGCGCAGACAGTCCACCTCCGACACCAGGAACAGCGAGTCGTCCTTGTCGTACGTGAACTTCAGCCAGTCGGCGAACGGGTTGATGATCAGCAGACCCACCATGCGCCAGTACAGCACCACGCTGTCGTCGCCGCACCAGGAGAACCCGCGCGGGGCCACGCGGCAGTCCGTGTTCTTGCCCACGATGTGCTCCTCGAAGTGGCGGTCGAACACGTCCAGCCAGCCCTGGTCCGAGAAGCAGGCCACGTACGTGTTGGAGGGGCAGGGCGCGAAGGCGATGATGTGGCCCTGAATGCGGCCCTAGGTGTGAGGGACGGAGAGAGGGAGTACGGCAATGTTCACCTCGTTGATCGAATCGCAGGCGATTTGATACACGCTCTGATCCATGCAGGACACGAGGAATTCCACCTTCCCGGACTCGTTGTTGCGCGCCTCGAAAACGCAAGAGCACTCGACGCGGTTGCCGGCAACGATTGGGAGATCGGGATACTCCTCCGTAACGGGGGTCTCTCCGCTGCAGTCAACGTAGATGCTAGAGAACACGACGTGACAGCGCAACCTACACCTTGTTGTTCTTGGTGAACGCGACAAAACCGTCATCGCTGTTGTTCGCGCTCATTACGATGTCAGAAAGGGACTCTGTGAAGATCTTGCTCTGCGATAGCACCTCGCCCGTGTTGGAAAACACAACGTACTTGCCATCCTCGAAGAGGATGAACAGCTTCTCCGTAGATGTCCACCCCATGATGGCCACACGCGTGTACTGCCAGTCTCTTCCCGCAATTTGCGCGATCTTCCCGTAATGACGAACACACACGGATTACCTTCTTGCCGCAAGAGTCATATATCAGAATATCCGTCGTCAGCTCGATATCGCAATTCATCGGCAGCGTTTCGTCCGAGTTCCACTTTAACGCGATAGGGCCTAGATAGTGAGACTCCGAACAGACAGAATGCGTCCTACCACTGAATTTCCCGCACGCCGCTCTGTAGCAGTCCAGCGAGAGTCCAGACCAGCCCATTGGCTCCTGAACAGTGACTTGCTGATAGAGAACAGATCGGTCTTCGTCTCCCAGGATCTGCCACTCGGAGTAATCATTTCCAGGAATGAAATCCATTTCTTTACTGAAAACAAAGAGGAAGAAACACACACAAAAAACGGCACTGTTTTGGACTAAACGAGAGGATTCACTTCCTTGGCATCCTCCGTGCCAAACTTCATCCTCGTGTGACTGCTGACCAGTTCTCGAACTTCGTCAAAGAAGGGATGTGCCATCGCCTCCTTCGCTGTAGGGCGCAACTACGCGCTAACTCACGCCTCTCACCCTCACTTGATGATCGTACTGGAGCAGCAGCGACAGCAGGTCCAGCGCGTCAGGAGTACACTTCTCCCGGTTTTGCGAATTGATAAACGACGTCCACGGCACCTGCGGGTACTCCTTCAACACGCCCTCGTACGCCTTCGGCAGGTCCAGTCCGTACTTGCGCAGATACTGGTGCAGGCCCTCCGTCCCCAGCACCTACACCTCACCGCCCTTCGTCGTCTCCACCTTACATATCTTGATCAGCTGGTCGTTGTTGTCCATTCCCTTGAACATCGGCTCCTTCCCGAACAACTACACCTCACACGCGCACCGCGGACCCACCAGAGACGCAGTCAAGCACCCCGCCGAAAACATGTCCAGCGAGTAGTCGTAGTCCTGCAGCGAGATCAGCAGCTCGGGAGCCTTGTAGTAGCGCGACGCCACCCGCACGTTGTACTCCTTCCCCGGGTGGTAGAACTCCGCCAAGCCCCAGTCGATCAGCCACAGCTCCGGGTAGCGCTGCTCCGAGGCCACGCGCTCGCGGTCGTCCATGATGGAGGAGTCCTCCGACTGAGTGGGGGCGGAAGGGTACTGGAGAATGATGTTCTGCGGCTTCACATCGCGATGGATGATTCCGTTCTGGTGCGCGTAGTCCAGCGCCTACGGTGAAGGAGTGTGACGGTGCGTACTTCGAAAAGCTGGAAGAGAATGCACTTAATCTCGAATAACGAGAACGAACGAAATGTGTCCTGAACGTGATACGCCTTCCTGCTCACGTACGATGTAGTTTACCCCCTCGATGAACGGAAAGACGAAGGCGGGAATGCCCGTTTCCTTGTTCATGATGGCATCGAGCAGCTACGCTTCAGGGAAACGAAGCACGATTACGGGAATGATGTGCGGTCCACCGGTAAGATCCTGGAGGATTTTCACTTCGCTACTCTATGAATTGGGGAAGAAAACCGAACCGTTTGATCTTCTTCATCCGAACGGGCTTCAAAATCTTGATGCAACACTCGCGGCCATTATTGAGGCACAAACCGCGATAGCAGTCGCTGTACTTGCCTCTCCCCACCTTCTTCATCACCACATAGCTGGATGTCTTTCTATGCGTCACGAAAATCGTTGGATTCATCCCACCCCCAAGGAATCTCAATGCTGTTGTAATCCCAATAGGACATCGGACGAACGAGATTCACATCACGGTACACTTTCGCTAAACTCATCTCTGCAACTGGGATCTGTCCTTGTGCGAATACAGACAATGGCAATAAAAGGGCTGTTTTCGCTTTGGCGATCACCCCTTCTTTTGTCATTCCGTTTCTAGGATGGGTCCCCGTATCCTTTATGAAATCATGGAGAATGGACTACATCGGACTCGAATTCGGATCATTGTACTTCATTCTACATTATAAGGACAGCAATAACAACATTCAGTCACTCCCCTTTGGTTCGAGTGATTCGCTGTTCGCTGCCTATTCTTATGATACAGTCAATGGATTCTCTTACGGAAAGGATACCATCCGATCCATTTTCATCGATCCACTCTCTGTCTTTACCAACTTCGCTCTATTGTATCCAAGACTATTCGACCAACGAGAGCTGAGTACCCTTGAATTTGAATCGCCGAAACCGCTGAAGAGAGTGGGAAACAGTTACTGTTACGAGAATCCGGCGAGTAGCAGAGGATATACAACAATTAGTGAAGCGATTACCGTCATGTTACGTCAAATCCTCGCTTGTTATCATAACGTGTGTAATGGAGTGAAACGACGTGTTGGTGCCGTTATCACGGTGCCTGATTATTACTTTTGCGCAAAGAGGAAGGTGAAAGAAGAGATAATCGAACTCGGTAAAGATGCTGGTTTCCGCGAGGTGGTACTCATTCCTGAGCGAGATGCGATAATGAAAGTGAACGAGATATCATTCAAGCGAACCAACTATGTGATTCTGTGTTGTGGTGAAGCCTACAACAGTTACACTGTTTTGAAAGGGAAGACGAAGGTGAAGTCCTGCTCCACGTCAGCCAAAACAGGAAGATCATTGGTGTATGCTGTAACACAGCTGGTTTGTGATTGCCTCCCGGAGTGGGTCTATGACTACTACGAGAAGAGAGACCCTGTTGAGTGTGATCTCTTCCAGAAGCAAGTGTTGTTCTGCACGCGAGTGGCTTTAGTCGAGATCATGGGAACGCAACAACCACTCAGTGTTCATCTGGTAGCGGGAAGAGAATTCAATGTGGAAATTTCCAAGAAAGATATGCAGCCTGTCATCGACAAGTACATTCAAACTCTTCTCAACCACGCTCACTCGCAAATTGAAGGTACGCTTCCTTCTGATGATTACAGCATATTTGTGTGTGGTGATTTTGCTCCCTTGACACACATGAAGGAGTCTGTTTGTCGTGAGTTTGGAGTGAATGAAGATCGTGTGGTGATCATGGCTCCGTCCTCGTTTGCTGAAGGCGCTCTCTTATCTACAGATCGGTTATCACAAGAGGTTCATTATCGGGAAGAGATTAACCCTCTGGTGATGAGGTCGTTATATCCGGATTAGCGTATGTGTGTTCACAAACACAACGGTGGATGAAACCTCAAACACTGAATGACTAGGTCAAGTGTTCGTTGTTTGAAGTGGAGGCAGAATGACGTTGACCTCATTCTCAGCGTTTTGAAAACATGAAAAGAGTCGAATTCAAGACACGATGAAGCTACCCCCTTGTCAAACAATCAATAGAATAGCACACCCTTCCTTTCCACAAAGAGGGTGAGCCAACAACAATCCACAGAGAGCCCGTTAACGACTGAGTGGCAGTTTCATTGACAGAAAACACCCTTCTCGAAGCACTCCAATTACAAGGGGTATTTTTGGCATGTGTAAAACCATCACAGTTAAAGAGAATGGACTACATCGGACTCGAATTCGGATCATTGTACTTCATTCTACATTATAAGGACAGCAATAACAACATTCAGTCACTCCCCTTTGGTTCGAGTGATTCGCTGTTCGCTGCCTATTCTTATGATACAGTCAATGGATTCTCTTACGGAAAGGATACCATCCGATCCATTTTCATCGATCCACTCTCTGTCTTTACCAACTTCGCTCTATTGTATCTAGGACCATTGAATCAACAAGAGTTGAGTTCCCTTGAATTTGAATCGCCGAAACCGCTAAAGAGAGTGGGAAACTATTACTGTTACGACAATCCAGCGAGTAGCAAAGGCTATACAACGATTGAAGAATCTATTACCATCATATTACGTCAAATCCTCGCTTGTTATCAAAACGTGTGTAATGGAGTGAAACGACGTGTTGGTGCTGTTATTACTGTCCCTGACTCATTCTTCAATTCTGGGTTTCTGGAAAAGAAAGATGGATTAGTTGCGTTGTGCAATAATGCTGGTTTCCGCGAGGTGGTACTCATTCCCGAGCGAGATGCGATAATGAAAGTGAACGAGATATCATTCAAGCGAACCAACTATGTGATTCTGTGTTATGGTGAAGCCTACAACAGTTACACTGTTGTGAGTGGAAGGAATATCGTGATGCAGTATCCCACTCCTAGTCACACAGGAAGGTATTTCTCTATTTACATTGCCAACGAGATCATCAACCACCGTTTGCCTCCAGATGTCAAATCCTATGTTAATAGCATGTCCTCGGAACGAAGGAAGGTATTCAGCAAGGAGGTGCTGTTCTGCACACGAGTGGCTTTAGTCGAGTTCATGAACACACAACAATCATTCAGTGTTCACCTATCAGCTGGGAGAGAATTCAATGTGGAGATTTCAAAGGAAGATCTTCAGCCTGTCATCGACAAGTACATTCATACTATTCTCAACCACGCTCACTCACGAATCGGGAAGGCACTTCCTTTTGGTGATTACACCATATTCGTGTGTGGTGATTATGCTCCCTTGCCCAACATGAAGGAGTTTGTTAGTCGTGTGTTTAGAGTGAATGAGAATCGCGTGGTGATTATGGCTCCGTCCTCGTTTGCTGAAGGCGCTCTCCTGTCCTGTCCTGTTATCAGCAGAGTCCAAGACAGTTCAAGTCATAGCGCGTCTTCTGTGTATCCAACATCGCAGCCCTTGGAGTAAGTATCTCCATCCGTAATGATTGTTTCTTTGAACAAACAAGCGTTATGACATGGTTCCTTTCAACTGCTCAAGACAGTGAATCGCCTACGCATTAGCAGCAATAGTGCAATCTCAACAGAATAGTAGTGCTGTTTCACTCGCTCAACATCCTCATTCTTCCTTATGAGATCGCTACACGATCACCACAGATTCAGATCACCTACGCGTGTAGAATTGCCAACTTTTTATCAATGAACGCTAGCGCTTCGTCTAGTGTAAACTCGACATAGAAGCCCAGCCCGATGCAAACGAATATATGGTTTCGATCTTGAGACTTTGCCTTTGCAAACACCTCAGACCCAAGGTTCACCAGCGACCGGACGCTGGAATCCGGATCCCTTTGCATTACTTCAATATTTGTTTTGAGAATCTCATATTGCTCCACTGAGGATGACAACTCGCGCATCAGTTCGATTTCGTGAGCAAGGCTCGGCTAATGGTGAACGGGAACCACTTTTCGAAAAACCTTTATCCTGTTTTCAATCAAATCCTCATACCGTCTGATTTGAGCCGTCGACACCTTTATCTCGTCCATCCCAATTCTACACTGACGATCCGAAGCGAGCAGTCTTCATAGCCGTTGCACTATGGACGGACAACACGGAATATGGGAAATGGGAAACAACGAATAAACGGAGAAAACTCCAACTCCGCCACAGCATATTCCATTTGTCATGAGCATTCCATTTCTGAGCATCGACTACGGTGGCTCCAAGATTAAGGTTGCCAAGCTCAACGACGGAAAGCCGGTTGTGATTCCGTTTGGCGACGATTCGTCGATACCGAACGCGATCTATGTGAAGGACAACACCTTTTGCGTCGGACAGGAGGCTCTTAAGAGGGGAATGAAGGATCCCGAGTGTCTGTTCACGCAGCTGAAGAAACTCATGGGAAGAAGCATAAAGGACACTGCCGTCACCGAATTGGCTGCAACTGTGAAGTATCGGATCGACAGCGACGAAGATGGTCGCTGCATGGTTATCACCAAGCGAGACAATGCAGATGTGAAGGTGTACCCATCCGACCTCGTGGCGAAGCAGCTGCAGTACCTGATTGAGAAGGCGCTCCCCAGCATGGGAAGTCCATCCGAATACGGCGTCATGATTGCGTATCCCCCGTCGTATGCAGAGAATCAGAAGAAGGAAATCCGCAATGCCGTGTTCTTGGCGGGCGTTCCTCACGTTGAACTCGTCTCTGAAAGCGCTGCTACCTGCATTTCCAGCGGAATCAAGAACGACGATAACGAGCACGTCGCCATTGTGATTGATGGCGGAGCCGCGACGTTCGACGTGTCTGTCGTACGAATCCAGAATGGCTCCTACGACATCCTCCTTACGGACGGTCTTCGAGACATTGGTGGCAACGCCTTCACCGACGCGTGCTACGAGAAGGTGTTGGAGGAAATGCGCAATCGCAACATTGACATTGACAGCTACAGTTCGTCCGAAAAGAGCGAATTACGCAACGCCATCGAAGAAATCAAAAGGCGCGTGTCCGTTGAGAAGAACATCTCCCTGCCGATCTGGAAGGATCCGTCGAAGACTCCCATTCCGCTCTCGCAGAACACAATCAACAACTACTGTCATTCTCTGCGAAAGAAGTGCACCGATGTCGTGAAGAACGTGCTGGAAAAGGCAGCCAACCAAGAAATCACCATCACGAACTGCATCATCACGGGAGGCGCACTGAAGATGAAACGCCTGAGCGACGAGATTCTGAAGCTGGTGCATATGAAGGAGGTGATTCAGAACAGCGACGATTCTGTCGTGCTGGGCGCTGCGCTGTGCTCCTTCTCCTGCATGAAGTCGCACAAGAAGAACGACGAGTGCAAGCCTCTTCTTGCAAACGACCAGACGCTGTTGAATCTGCGTGCGTTGAGCGAGATGGACGAGGAGAGTGGCGAGCAAGTCATCGACGAGCCCTGCTTCCCCGTGCTGAGTGAGTCGCAGGACTTGGACGAGGTGTTTCCTCCGTACCCTGAGTATGAAGAACCTCCTCCACTTCCTGACACTGAAGAGGTTCCTCCACCTCCTGACACTGAAGAGGTTCCTCCTCCCGAGTTTGAAGAGCCTCCTCCACTTCCTGAACCTGAGCCACCCCTCCCTGATGCTGAAGAGGTTCCTCCGCCTCCCGAGCCAGAGCCTCCACTTCCCGAGCCAGAACCCCCTTCCCCTGACGCCGAAGTGTTCCCTCCACTCCCTGAGCCGTTCGAGTTGCCACTCCCTTCTCCGAGCGCCGACGATTCCCTCCACCCCTCCATTCCGTTCACCGTCGGACTCGACCTGCCGCCTCCCGTCGTCGAGGAAGAGGAGTCCGAGCCTGAGCCCGTTCAGACCGTCATTCGCCCGGACGACAACGCGCTCAACGTCCAGACGTACGGGAACCTGTGCGTGAGGGAGCGAGGAAAGAACATCTACCTGAAGGTAAGTCGCAAGCCCAACGGCAACGATCTCTCCATTCTGATTCGAGACTCGGACGGCCTGCCCTTCACCAAAGAGTCGTCGATCATCGCCAAAGAAGGGAAGCCGATTCGCTTTATCCTGTACGAGGGTCACGTGCCCAAAGCATCCAAGTGCGACCCCATCCACGAGTTTGAGTTGGAACGCAACGAGGGAATGACGGGAAACCCGAGAATCCGCTACACGCTGAACGCGGATCGCAACTGCATGATCACTGTCCACTTCGTGTGGGAGGACACGCAGGAGGAGGTCAAGATCAAGAAGAGTCTTGACTATTCGAGAGAGTTGGCGGATAGACACCAGCACGAACAACCTCAGCACGAACAACCTCAGCACGAAACGCGTCAAGCTCCCCCTCCAGTTCGTCCTTCTATGCCCTGGCCTCCACTTCCCACGCCTCCTCTCATGCCTCCTATGGAAGAACACCGAAGTGAAGCTGCTGGAGTCTTCCCCTCGTTGTCCGGATATGTGCCTCTCCCCAGCGTCCCCAAGACAAATCCGTTGATGGCTAGCGAGCGTTCCTCGTATTCGGAGGAGAGAGTGGCTGAAATGGAATCGCGTGTTTGTTGCAAACAACGACAACTAGCAACCGCTTTAGAAACAACACTTAGAAAACTCCTTCACGGTTTCAACCTTGCCCGTATCCACATGCACTCGCTTGCTTCCCTGCGTACACACGTTATCCACGAACTCTCCCTCCAACACCAGCAGTCCGTCCTCATCGTTGAACTTGCCGTTCCCGTTCGCCTTATCCTCCACCCAGTCTCCGTCGTACATCAGCACACGGTTCTTGTAGTAGCTGCAGCCGTGACCCCAGCGCTTCCCGTTCTTGAACTCGCCGTTGTACACCATCACGCCGTCTTCAAACAAACGGCCCTTTCCGTTCGGGGGGTAGTCCGACAGAGCGTCGTCCTTGTATTCGCCCTCGTACACCTTCTTGTTGTTGTCGTCGTAGATGATTATGTTGCTGCCCTTGAACTCCTTGATTCTTCTCTCCACGATTCCCTCCTTGTAGATGCACGTGCTCGCAGGGTTGCCGCTCGCGTCGTACTCCACGCCTTCGCCATCGCGAACGGTCGTTCCCTCCTTGAAGCCACCAATATATCGGACATTTCCGTCCTCGTCGCTCTCAATCAGCTCCTTCTTTCCGTTCTTGTTCGCCTTGATCTTCTTCAAACCCTGCTGTCCGTCTTTCCACTCACCTTCAAACACGGGCACGCCCGTCTCGTCGTACTCGATACCATATCCACTTCTCTTGTCGTTCTCGTAGCTGCCCTCGTAAACGCGGTGACCGTCGACGAACTCCTGGCACTTGCCATTGCGCTTTCCCTCCACCCACGTTCCCTTGAACGCGACCATTCCGTTCTGGTACAGAATGCCCTCTCCCTCGATGAGATCATCCTTAAAGTTCAGCTTCATCGCTATCACTCCATCGGAATCCAGGAGAATGCCCTCGCCATTCTTCTTATTGTTCTCCCAGGTGCACTCCAACGTAAACTCCTTGCCGTCCTTCTCAAGGATTTCGGTCCCCTTTCCGTTCTTCACCATGTTCTCCGTCGGAACGTCAAAGCTCTTCTCGACATAGCCGTCAAACACCGGATTCTGGAAAAGCGTTCCAGTAGCTGCACATAAACGACAGTCGCCACGTCTTACCCGAAGAAAAATCAAAATTCATGAAATCCATTCTCCCTAAAGTCCTTTCTGTTGTGTTGGACGGTTGTGGGACCCCCCACTTTCCAGCCGCTTGTTCAACAAAGACAACCATAAATGACACTGTTTTACCTTCTCGCCTTGTGGCTAGCCTTTCTGTTCTTCCCGAAGGAGGACACGGCCTCTTCTTCGTCGTCGCCCACATCCTTGCCTCTTCCCTTCTTTCCCCTCTTCTCCTCTTCCTTCACCTGCTGCTGAGCGATGCGCTGCGCCTCGGTGACTCTCTCCAGCAGAACCAGCACCATCTTCTCATCCGTCTTGTACTCGTCCAGCTTCTTCTCGATCAGCTTCTCGATACGCTGGTAGTTCTCGACATCATATCTACTTCTCACCCCCACTCACTGCCCCTACTGCGTCACGAAATTCAACGCACGACCCGCCTTTCCCGCGCGAGCGGTACGTCCGACTCTGTGAATGTAGTCCTTTCCGTTGCTGGGGATGTCGTAGTTCACGACCAGGTCCACGTCGGGAATATCCAAGCCGCGCGAAGCCACGTCCGTCGCGATCAAAATGTTGCGCGACCCCTCCTTGAACTTGTTCAACGCAGAGAGACGCTTCGTCTGCGTCATCTGTCCGTGCAAGCACACCGCCTTGAAGCCCAAGTTACGCAGCATGAAGGTCAGACGCTGGGCGGTCGAGCACGTGGAGACGAAGAGAATCGTTGATTTGCCGCTGAACTCGTTCAGCACGAAGGCGAGGTAGCAGTCCTTATATTTGGCGGGGATGAACATGTACTAGGCATTACGACGATTCCATTCCACGCACTTGCTGAATCAGCGTGCTCACCGTCTGGTACTTCGTCGACACTTGCACCTTCACGGGGTCGCGGAGAGACGCGCGCTGCAGCTTTGCAACCTTCTGGGTCATCGTAGCCGAGAAGAGATAGGTCAGACGCTCGCGGGGAAGGGCCTCAATAATCTTGTTGATCTCCTGCTCGAAGTCCATGCCAAGCATACGGTCTGCCTCATCGAGAATCAGGAACTTGGTGGAATGAAGAGAGAAACCCTAACTATCACACAGACCACCCGTAGTCACTTTCGTGTTCTCCAAGTGATCAACCAAACGACCCGGAGTCGCGATAATCACGTGGGGCTTCTTGCCAAGGGCAATCGCCTGCTGGACCGTCTCCACTCCGCCCACAATGACGGCAGTCTTCAAACCGACGGCAGAACCCAGGGCTTCAAACTGCTCGGCAATCTGGAAGGCCAGTTCACGCGTCGGCGTAAGGACGAGGGCGTACATGCGCTGGGGATTGTCGATCAGTCGCTGGATGACGGGAATAGCGAAGGCACCAGTCTTTCCAGAACCGGTCTCTGCCAAGCCGATGATGTCTCTGTCCTCGAAGGCGTACTTCAGACACTCGGCCTGGATGGCAGACGGCTTCTTCCACCCAAGACTGTCGATGGTTTTGCACAGAGTCTCGCACACGCCGTAGTCCTTGAACGATTTCACGTCTTCGTTGCTTACTTCCTGCATTGAGTGCTTTGGTACTGTTTTCTGTCAGAGGACTGGGAGTTTCATTGCGCTTTCTGGAACGCGTTTATCCACCAGACAGTGAGGAATGAACGATTTGAGTAGACGTACGTCTTTATTTCAGTAAGTGCTGGAGAATGAGTGACTATACTGGACGAACGTCTCAGCAGTCACCCTCCTACTCTCCATAAACACCCACCTCTCAGCAACAAACACCCCAAAAGAACGACTTTAATAGACACGAGCCTTGGGCGGAATAGGCTTGACTTCATTCTCGTCGAGAGTGTGCGTGTGGACGGGACGGTACATCAGCTTCGTGGAGCCCGTGCCGAACAGCGCGTCGTCGTGGTACGCCACCGTGTGCTTCATCCAGTTCTTGTCGTCTCTCTCCTTGTAGTCCTCGCGGGCATGGGCGCCACGCGACTCCTTGCGCGCCTCGGCGGCGATCATCGTGCAGTGCGCCTGCTCCAGCAGGTTCTGCAGCTCCAGCGTCTCCACCAGATCCGTGTTCCAGATCATCGAGCGGTCCGTGATGCCCACGTCGCGGATCTCCTTCACCACCTCGTTCATGCGCTTGCAGCCCTCCTGCAGCGTCTCCTCCGTGCGGAACACCGCCGCGTAGTCCTGCATCGTGCGCTGCATGCGCAGACGCAGCTGCGCCGTCGGGATCGAGCCCTTCGCGTACCGCAGACGGTCCAGGTTCTCCAGACACGACTTGCCCGCGTCCGCCGGCAGCGGCGTCTTCGCCTCGCCCGGCTTGCTGATCTCGTTGATGTAGTTCGCGCACGCGCGACCGAACACCACGATGTCCAGCAGCGAGTTCGCGCCCAGACGGTTCGCGCCGTGCACCGACGTGCACGCCGCCTCGCCCGCGCACCACAGACCCGGCACCACGCGCTCCGTGTCGCTCTCCGTCGGCTTCAGCACCTGGCCGTGGTAGTTCGTCGGCAGACCGCCCATGTTGTAGTGCACCGTCGGAATCACCGGCACCGGCTCCTTCGTCACGTCCACGCCCGCGAAGATCATCGCCGTCTCAGAGATGCCCGGCAGACGCTCCGCCAACAGGTCCGCCGGCAGGTGGTCCAGGTGCAGGTAGATGTGGTCCTTCAGCTTCCCCACGCCGCGGCCCTCGCGGATCTCCATCGTCATCGCGCGCGACACCACGTCGCGGCACGCCAGGTCCTTCGCCGTCGGCGCGTAACGCTCCATGAAACGCTCGCCCTCGCTGTTGCGCAGCACGCCGCCCTCGCCGCGGCAGCCCTCCGTCATCAGACAGCCCACGCCGTAGATGCCCGTCGGGTGGAACTGCACGAACTCGGGGTCCTCCAGCGGAATGCCCGCGCGCAGCGCCATCGCCGTGCCGTCGCCCGTGCACGTGTGCGCCGACGTCGCCGAGAAGTAGCAGCGACCGTACCCGCCCGTCGTGATGATCGTCTGCTTGCAGTGGAAGCGGTGGATCGAACCGTCCTCCAGGCACAGCGCCATCACGCCCACGCACTCGTCGCCGTTCATGATCAGGTCCAGCGCGTGGTACTCGATGAAGTACGACGTGTTGTACGCCAGCGAGCGCCCGTACAGCGTGTGCAGCATCGCGTGGCCCGTGCGGTCCGCCGCCGCCGCAGTGCGGTACGCCTGACCGCCCTCGCCGTAGTTCTTCGTCTGACCTCCGAACGCGCGCTGGTAGATCTTGCCGTTCTCGCAGCGGGAGAAGGGCAGACC
>ERZ1106923.124-NODE-124-length-33912-cov-19.384056_pt1 | contig 33912 bp, 35 predicted proteins | sample MGYA00403657_ERZ1106923 | MGnify/ENA primary metagenome ERZ1106923 (study PRJEB35170, sample SAMEA104062425) | human gut metagenome | biome: human gut; feature: human-associated habitat; material: faeces | place: Denmark | collected 2012-06-19 ...
CGGAAGAAAGGGAGGGGGAAAATCGGGTCGAAAACGGGAGTGGGGGTGTTTGAAGTGATTATCAAGGGGTTGAGTGTGGGAAGAGAAGGGGAGGTCAATGACGAGAGGAGAAGGCGATGTGCTTTCAATGCGTAATCCTCATCACAATACTCTAGAAAGGGGTTTCCTTATGCGTACGATGAAGCACTGGCATTTTCGATGTTAGTAGTGTGGGTCTTTCAGATGCAATCAGAAACGGGGATGCTATTCCTATCACTGGAGAGGTTCCCTCATCATTCCCTTCATACATCCGCAACGATAATCGGTGTTACTTGTACCCTTCTCTTTCCTCAAACGAACCCCCTTCTCTCACATTCCATCACTGCCACACACATATCTCAATAGCAGACTCACCTATCCCTGAAAAGAGACATCCCCATTCAAACTCAAACGAATCTCCCTCTTTCCTCCCTCATGGATTGTGGACACTCTGCTTCACGTACGAGTGATACGGGTCTCCACAAATCCTCCTTTTTCGTTCTTCTCTGTCCAACTCCCATAACGAATAGAAGGATGATGAGAACAGCATAGCTATTTCTCAGAAACGAAATGAGCGTGGACGATTCTCAAACGGACTTGCATTCAACGACAGCAACATACAAGGGATTTCAAAGTGCATGACCTGCTCAAATACAACACAGCAAGTCTATGAACACGGGAATCAGACTGTTTCTCCCTCTCCATTTCAAACTTGTCTCTCTTCTGTACTCTATCCACAACGGTATGAATCCTAGACTATAAATGCCAAATGCCTCCAGAAGGACTCTCCCTCCTCTCCTATAAGTGTCGATGCCGATTCAGTTCACGAGTGCTTGATTCAAGAAGAGGATTCACTCCATGCGTTGGATATCCGTGATTTGATGTCACTCTGTGAAGTGGTTAAGGATCGTGTCGTCAAGAACGAGGACGCAAAGGACGTCTCCATGCTACAACGAATCAACGAGGTCATCGCGTCAAAAGTGGTACCCAACGAACCTTCATCGCCCCCGAAGTCGCCATCCGTCGACGCGTCTTCACCCACTTCGGACGATGATGACGAAAGACACTTCCACGACTCGCTGCGAAAGGCGTTTGATGCCGCGATGAGGACGCCCATGTCGTTCCAGAATCCCGTAAAGGACGACAGCATTGTGGAAGAGAGTCCCATCTCCCTCGTACCCATACACACCGATGGCTTTTGCGTTGAAGAGGGAGAAGGAACTGTATTCGACAGCGACGTCCTCAAGAAACTGGAATTCAAGCCCCTCTACATACGGAGGAAACGCCCGAGCGCGAACCAAGACGGTAGGGAGAATAAGCAGCTCCATGTACAATACGCCTGTTTGTTCAACAAGGAAGCGAGCCCAGTAAGAACCATTCTCTCAACTAAATAACTTAAACAAGGACACGGTTGAAAGGAAGACCTCCAGGAGCGCAGACGTTCACAGCCACCTTTCCCTTCTGGCCGTCGGCGAGATCGAATTCAACCTATACATCAGCGACGCGGAGAACCGAGTACGCTCTCTCCCTCCTTCAAGAAACGGAAACCGTTGGATTTAATGGAAGTCTGATGAACGAACACTATGCATCACGGGAAATGAGCGAAATGCACCATCAGTGGAGATATCGGGGTTGGCATCGGGAATGATGAAGCCGTATCTACAGTTCACGACGAATCAACGCAACACACCCCTTCTTGTTGTTGAACCATTTCACCTTTCCAGTGTACACAGAGCGCACGAAGAGGGAAGCCTTCTAGAAGGGTGATTCGAGATCTGCCTTCCGCTTACGGGCACCATCGAAACCGTAGACTTGATAAGGCCAAACATTGCTCGATTCTATTCTTATTTGAGAAAGCCACCAGTTTCCCCGAAAAGCTCACCGCGGGAATCTGAGCACATCGCTTCTTTCGCGGTGACGATCCCTCCTCATTCAGCAAAACGACATCTGTCGTGAACTCCAACAAAGAGGCGCACAATACAAACATTCAATACAAATGGTGCTCCGCGTCAATGATCCTATTTCCTCAGCCAAATGTCACTGCCGCAGTCAATCGCTTTCGTTTCGGTATACCAAGAAAAACCTAATACTAGCAACTTGTTCTTGTTGCTCTTGGGAACGCCATACGAATTGGACGCCATGGAAATCGGGGACTCGGATTCCACTCCATTCGCGTTCTCCTTTCTGTGCATCTCCACCTGCGGCTCCTGAGAGGGTATGAGCGAGGGAACAATACCACTGGAGGCAGAGGGCTCGGTCATGCGCGGAATGAGTATATCGGGTCGCTGGTGCAAATTGATCACCGCGAACATCTCGTCCGATATGTACTGCAAATCGCCCGTACCAATGTCCTGGTTGTTGGTGTACACCACAGGGTTGATGATGGGCATCACCGGAGGGGATGGGATTACACAGGGAATGTGCAAAGAGGCCGCTTCACTCTTGAAGCCAATGGTTGGGTGAGAAGACTGATTGAGACACTCCCGAATGTAGTAGTCTTCCATGTGCATAAACGGGGGCACAACCTGGTTCCTCGTCACGTCAAAACACTCGTCTTCGCAACCGCGCTGCGCGAGAGTGCTCGCTACGCCGTAGGAGGGTTGCACCAGACTTGCAGGACAGGGAAGTCCCTGCTGTAACTGAGAATACTGAACAGTGTCCGCTTTCGCCAGAAGAAGGGGACGGGACGGCGCCTTCCTCACTTTCGTGCGGTCCTTGCGGTCTGAGACTCGCTCGCCAACTTGGGAGTCCAGTACATCACACTAGTCTTCACGCCTCTCTTGTGTTCCTCCTACACGAGCCTCTTCGGGCTGTTGTTCCCTGTGAACAAACGAACTGTAATGAGTAGACAAAGTAGTCTTGCCTTCACGGATTGACCTAGTTAACTTGGATTGGAGTAATGAAACTCCCGCAAGATTCAAACAAACAATCCACGCTAAAGAACGTCGTTCGTCCACTTCTTCCACGTTTTATCGTGCGAGCAGGAGACGATACCCACCTTGTCCGTCATAAAGTCCACTCCCGACACGCGGCTGTCATGTCCCTCCAGAGTGCGCAAACACTTGTAATTGCGCGTCGACCACACTACGCGTCACCGATACTCCCAACATCCCACCCTTCACCGTGTGATCAAAGGAGCATGTCACCAAGAACTCTCCCGTCTTGTCGAATCGCACGTCCGGAATCACGCTGTTGTGCGCCGGCACCGTGTAGATGGACTTCTGCTTCCGCAGGTCCCAGATCTTCACCGTGTTGTCATCGCTCGATGTGGCGAACTGGAACCCGTTCGGCGCAAAGCAGCAGCTCAGCATTCCCTTCACATGTCCCTACACCTCACCCACCTCGCCCACCATCACTTGCAGTGTGGTGATGCTCCGTCCCGTCCGCAGGTCCCAGATGCGGCACACGCCGCTCTGGTCACAAGTCGCCGCCAGACTGCCGTCGCACTGGAAGTCCAGTCCGAACACCTCGCGCGCGTGTCCGTCCTGTAGCAGGAGCTGCGCGCCGCTCTCCACGTCCCACAGGCGGAACGACGTGTCGCAGCTCACCGTGCCCACGAACCGCCCTGCGTCTCAGCCTCACTCACCACACCTACCCGAGGGGTGGAACTTGACGGTGGTCACGCGGTTGAGGTGACCCGACAGGGTGTGGAGCAGAACCGGCGCGTCGTCCTTCCAGCCCCACAGCTTCGCCGTCTCTACGGGTGAGAGGGGAGAACAGACGGGACTGTCGAGGGAGGAGGAGGCGCACATCGCGTTACCGCCGCATGGATTCCAGTCCACGCTGCAAATGCGGTCGTCGTGGGCTCGCCACGATTTGATCATGTTGCTGGACGCGAGATCCCAGAGACGCAGCTCGCCTCCGAAGCATCCCGTCAGGAGTCTGGAGTCGTGCACGCGGCAGCACGAAATGGGTCGCTCGCTTCCGAATTGGGAGCTCTCCACAAAGAGGTTCTATTCGGTTAGTATGGCATGCAGCACGGACGCTATATTGATCCCACAGCTTCTTCACCGTCTTCTCGTTCTCGGCGAGAAACGACAAGTTGGTCTCTTCCTCCTTTTGCTTTTCCAATCTCTCTTTGCACCTACGACTCACTTCATTCCAAAACGCACACTTTTGAATCGAATACTGGAAGATGACCTTTCTTGCAGCCACCAGTGCTTCGCTGGCTCTCTCATATACGGGTTCCTGTTGTTTCACTTCCTCTTCCTCCTCTTCATCTTTTAAGCCGAGAATTTCGCGTTGGGTGGCAATATCTTCTTCGGAGATGGATTTGTAATCCAGCACGGATCGCAGACGCTCGCGACGATCCGCAGGCCCTTCTCCGAAGAGGCAAATGGGTTCGCCGCAGGCACGAAGCTAGTTCGTTATTCCCGTTCGGAAAGGAGTGTTACCTGCAACTGCACTTCGCTATCCAGTGTGGGGACGAAGATCGTCTTCTTTCGGAGCTTGGATTCCACGCTCTCCACTGTATCCGCAAAACGCTTCTGTTCCAATAAGGATGATGAAGAGAATGCTATAGAGGGTGAGGAGGGAGAGGAAGAGAGGGAGTCTTACCGGACATGGGGATTAGTTTGAAACAAACATGAGAAGACACAAGGCAATAACCAAATGTCTCGAAGAGATAATCCACTGATTAGAGGTAACTATTAAGGACTCCCTTCACACTCTTGAAGTTGACTTTCAGAGTAGTTTTTTCATTATGATGCACTCTACATAGGGCGTCCTTTTCATTCTCATTAAATCTTTCCCATAAGCAATGGTACACTGTCCAGTAATCATCCTTGCACAGTTTCTTATCTTGATTCGTAAACATTCTAATTGTAATAATAGCAGCCTTCAAAATGAGAGGTATTTCGCACCTGCTCTTGTTGGTATCCAACGATTCGTCCCCTTCTTCTCCAGGACCAATGCCATCCGCTAAACGCACAACACCGATAATGCAGTTCTCATTATTAGTACCCAAAAGGTTTGATATGTAGAGCATATCTCCAATCACAAGCGCTACACCCTTCATTGTTTCATCGTCTCTGCTCTTGACTATATAGGAGCCATAAAAAGTAAGTCCGTCTTTAGTCCATGTATTATAGACAAAAGACTGGTATCTCTTCAAAGAGTGTGTCTCACTTCTGATTAAGTGTTCATCACATGCTTTTCTGATGATTTCCATTACTTCTTTCGCTTCATCAGCATTCATAGTAACATCATCATTGTCATCAAAGGGATACCGATAGACACGTGCTTTTGGGCGCTCCTCATTGCGCACCTCAGCCTCATCTCTGTTGTTATCATTCATCGGATCTAGATAATATAGAATCAAAGGAATAATGTGACGCATGCAATGCGACCACCTGACAATTGTAGTTACTACTTTGTAACGCCCTCGATCATTGCCATACGATTCCCAACAAACACAACACTCATCCATCTTCACCTTCTTTGAGGGCTCCGCCTCCGCTTCCGTCTTCTTTCTCCACTCCACCATTTCCTTCTCCACATCGTCTCTCACCGGATCGAACCACCTGTGCGCCATCGCCTCCTTCGCGGTCAGACGGTCGTTGTGGTCGTACACCAGCGTCTTGTCCAGGAAGTCGAACAGATCATCGTTGATGAACTTCTCGGTCGTCTTGCTGACGAAGTCTGTCCAGGGACGCCGCTCGAAGTGACCCAGGAGACACTTCGTCTCCTTGTTCAGCTTCAGGTGGTACTTGGCGATGTAGCGATCCAGCTCCTCGCTGCCCAGCACCTCCTCGATCTTCCGCAACTGCTCGTAGTTGTCCTTGCCGCGGAAGAAGGGCGTGCGGTTGAACACGATGCCCAGCAGCATGCACGACAGCGACCAGATGTCCAACGAGTAGTCGTAGTCCTAGTCCTCAGCGCAGAGTCTCGCTCCTACGTTGTCATTCGTGAGCAGCTCGGGACCCTTGTAGTTGCGCGTGCTCACACGCACGTTGTACTTCTCGTCTAATCATGACAACGAAACGGCGAACCGACGAGGCTTATAGTAGTCCGCCAGTCCCCAGTCGATGATGTACACTTCCTTTGTGATGTAATCGATGAGGATGTTCTGGGGCTTGATGTCGCGATGCATGATACCCTTGCTGTGCGCGTAGTCAAGACCCTATTCTCTCAACACCATACACATCACGAACGATTAGAATCTTATAAAAGTAGTAGCGCAGCTGATAGTCGGAGAGGCTCAGGTAAAACTCCTAGGAATCACACAGCGAAACAGCGCACACTCTGAAGTCCTTCGTCTCCACCCACTTGGTAATCAGACTCGGTGCCTTCGTCTCCTTATTCATAACAGTAGCCAGCAACTAGCAATGAACAGCACCCACTAAACTGCACAGGAAGAATGGACGGACCGCCCGAAAGCTGCTGCATGATCTTGATTTCTCTAGGAACGATAAGCATGTACTCGATTACCATACCGTTTGATCTTCTTGAAACGGACGGGCTTGAGGTATTTGATGCTGATGGGTTTTCCCGTCTCCATATCGATTCCCTTAAACACTTCGCTATACTTGCCTCTTCCCACTTTCTTCACGATTTGGTATCTTTCGGGAGACCTACGTGCATGAACCTTCTCGCAAAACGCGCCTACTGCCATTTGATGTCAACACTCTCATAATCGGAGTACTCGGGCGGCAAATTGGTCACCACGTCCGCGTATACTCGTGACACGCTCATCTTCCGTTTCTCGCTACCCCTCTTTTCCTTTCTGAGTCTCTTCACCGCTTCTACAACAAACAGAGCATGCAATGGACTATTGCAAAGGTATGTTATATGTTTGTATGGTAATAATGGGACAACAAGGTTTACAAAAGCGATCGTCAATAGGCGTGAACATGAATCTCCTTCTCGCTGCACTGCGATCCGTACGAGCCGAACAGAGCCGTAGGCGCTTCATAGCAATCCTGCTCTCTACGCGTGACCCACTCCTTCCATCACTACACTCTTTCACTCACAGCGGGCGTCGAGAACGGAAACAAGCCAACAGGTTCTTCTTCCGTCCCGAAGCCTATGTGCAGCGGCAGCTTCTCGTTTTCATCGTCGCTCGGGGCAGGGAAGAGCGGGATTGCCGCAGGCGAGTTGGAGGGCATGATGGGTGTGGGTGAGTTTATCCGAGGCATGATGGGAGCGGGTGAATTCGACGACATGATGGGTGCAGGAGAACTTGAGGACATGATCGGTGCCGGAGAACTCACACGAGGCATGATGGGTGCGGGTGAGTTGGAAACCAGAATGGGTGCAGGAGAGCTCACACGAGGCATGATCGGTGCGGGAGAACTCGATGCCACAATCGGCGCCGGACGCGCCTCCACACTCGAAACGAAGAGAGGGACGGGGGCCACTTCCTTCACAGCCGGCGCGGCAACAATGGGTTGGGGACGGCCAACAGGCACATCCGACAGCACACGCCTCCGCTTCGCCTCCTCCTCCTCCACAGCGCGCTCGCGCTTCTCGCGCACAGGACTCTTCGGCTTCTCGTCGTACACGATCGTCGGACTGCGTGAGTGGTCCTTCGCGTCGCGGTGCGTCAGGTGCGCCACGAACTTGCGCTGGGTCGTGATCTCTACCCATCACCGCCTTCCGCCAACACCACCCTCGATCTCCTCCTCCGAGAACTCCAGCTCCCGCAGCCAGCTCGCCTTGTAGTGCGCGTCCTTCACCAGACCCGTCACGCGCAGGGCGTAGAGAACGGCGGCGCCTGCCACCACCTTCGGGGGATGGTCCACGCAAATGAACGAACCCATGCTACGATGAAGCGAGAGCGAGAGCCATACCAGAAGTGGAGGAACAATCGAACAAGCTCGGAGGGCTTCCGCGGATCGGGATGCTCCGCGTTGGGGACGTACAACCTGTCCACCTCGTCCGTCTTCAGATCTAGAGTGAAGAGGAAAGAAGGGGACAACTTAGAGAAGCCCGGAAGAGCTTGGGAACGTAATTGTGAGGAATGTCAACACAGAGATTGAAGTCAATGCCCTGAAACAAAATGCATTCAACACGGGGAAGAATGTGGGCAACTTCCTTCAACTCCTATTGATGAAAAGGTCTTAGTACCCTCGACCCTTTCCTTAAGGTACGGCTGCCATACCGCCCTCGTCAAGCCAAGAAAAGCACTAATCGAAATGATATGTGTCTTTTCCGATTCTTGTATCTTCAGCACCAAGTACACACAAGCTAGCGCGATATACTAGAGCTCACATTCCATCGACTGGACAGTACGGCATAATTGTACTCTGCCAGATCGTTTCGCTTGTAGAACTTCGCAAAGAAATACTTTGCCCAGTGCTGCGCTTTCTTATATGTTCCCGTTAAGGAACTCAGCACATCCAGCTACGCTTCGGCATAGGATATATGCAAATGCTTCCGATAGCAGGATTCTTCTCCCAATTCGATTCGATACATTTGAATGTACGCTCGATGAGATACGATCCATCATAGATGGCTCTATAGCGCTCATACAAGGAACCACGGCTCTTACAACGTACTACGTTCGTCCTCCTTCTTGCATCCGCCGATAGACGGCGAAGCATAGAAGGAGCCGTTCGAAGGACTTTCAGACATAAGAAAACTGAATCCGCAAAACAAACCAAATCGAGAACAAAAAGACTACAAGCAAGTTCTATTACCTTTACGCAGTCGGGAACTTCGAAAGCGCAATAGAGAGATGCAAGAGTAACAGTTTGTGGTTCGAGACTCTTCTTTCCTTACCCGCTCGCCACACTTAGATGAAATAACCGCGGGAAGTGATCGAGAGTGACAAGGCGCAAACCAGTGCCGTTCTTTCGCTTCCTGTGCTGGAAATGAAATGGAGAGTGTGATGGCGAGCAAGCGGAGAGAAGGGGGAGATGGCTCGTTTTGACAAAACACGACAATTCGGGATGTCGTGGTGAGTGCTGGTAGTATTCAGGGGCAGAAACACACCAACTCGTGATCATGGGTTTGAAAGACAGCAACGCACAGCACCCTTCCTTTCCGCATTCTTTCATGATACGAACAACGCAATTGGAGTGACTCGTTGCCGTTGTTGCGAAAATGAGCAAACAAAAGACGAGCAAAATAGGGGGAAATGGGGCGTTCCAGTAATTCCTCCTCTTCCAGAGACAAGAAAACGGAATTGCGCAAAACGGCACTTCTTTTGCCACTCGTTTGTTTTGGAATAAACGGCAATGGGCAGGGTATCTATTATCTTCAACAATAAGGAATACCCCGTCTCCTACGAGGAGAGCGGAATCATTCGGAATTTGAAGACTTACATTGCTGTTTGGGGCGTTTCTGCTGCCGTAACCCGTAGGATCAAATTCACATAGCAGCCGATGAGCTGGCGATGAGCGTCGACGGAGATATTGTTATGGATACCGCTTCGTTCAAGGAAGCGAACCTTACCAACTCCTCGTACGTGGAGGTTTTCAAAAAGCTGAAGGAGAAGGTGGTTACGGTGAAGTTCAGAGGGAAACTGCATGAGTTCCTCATCGAGGACCATTCCACACTGCAACAACTAGTTTCCGAGACTCTTGTTCTGTGCGATTTTTGTCGCGTGATTCGTAGAAGTTGGAGGAGGGCTTGGACGATTACCTCACAACCAACTACGCTCTGGCTTGTAACGGCATTCTTCTGCCGAATAGCGCCCAAATCAAAAAGCTGCGCCTCGAACGCACCGATATTCTGGTGCTGGTTCATGGCGTCACGTCGGTTCGCCTCAACGAGAATAGCTCCGGTTCTGTTGTTTTCCCGCCTGTTCGGTTCAGACAGAACCCTCGCCTCTCGCTGTCGTCGACCGATTCGCGATACTCCTCCATCATGAACGACAACCTGTTCCAGGAAGTCGAGGATCTTCGCCAGGAGCTGGACAATCTCCGCAAGGAGTGCTGCGGCTCGATCCACGACTCCAGCAAGAGCAACGAGAGCGAGGCGGTGTCGGGTTCGGTTCGCAAGGAGATTTCGGTACTGCGTCAGAAGATGGTTTCCAGCGAGAACTCCACGCAGGGCGTCATCAGCGAGTTCAGGAACAACGTGGCGCAGTTCGACGCGGAGATGAAGCGCGTGAAGACGGACCTGGAGAACCTGACCAAGTCCTTCACCTCCAAGGCGTCCTCCTTCAACCAGTCCTCCTTCAACGAGCTGCGGCTGAACACGCTCCAGACCTACGTCACCGAGCTGCAGAACGCGGTGGGCGCCACGTCGGGCAGTACGACCAACTCCCTCGCCAGCCAGCTTACCGGGCTATCCACACGCGTGCAGTCGATCCAGCGCGACTGCGGCAACATGCGTGTGGCGATCGAGGACCTGGAGGACCGACTCGACGAGCTGCCCGAGGGCGGCATGGTGAAGGAGTCGGTGCCCGAGGCGAAGCGTGAGTCGGCGTCGGAGTCGCTGCTGGGTCTGTACGACACGATCACGGAGAACCAGCAGATTATGGAGGACAAGATCAAGGCCAGAGACGAGGAGTTCGACAAGCGTCTGAAGCCGCTGGAGGAGAGCGTGGAGTCGCTGGCGGGGCAGGTGGACGCGTTCAAGACGGCGGACTCGCTGACGAAGGGGAAGATCGTGCAGATGGACGCGCGCGTGAAGAGCGTGGAGGAGGCGGTGAAGAGCGTGGAGGAGGAGAAGGAGGAGCTGAGTCGCGTGGTGAAGACTTCGCAGTTCGCGGTGAACGACGTGAAGAAGAACGTGAACGAGCTGAGAGCGAGTCTGGAGGAGACGAAGAGAAGCGTGAATGGTCTGAGGGGGAGCGTGGAGGAGACGAAGAAGGGCGCGAGTGATGACGCGTTAGCGGAGGACGTGGTTGCGTTGAAGGTGAGCGTGGAGGAGAACAAGCGAGCGATCGCCGAGAGCAAGAGCAGCGGAGAGGAGTTGAAGAAGAGCGTGAGCGAGATGCAGGTGACGGTGAGTCGGTGCGAGAAGAACATGGGCGAGTTGAGAGTGATTGTGGAGGAGAACGAGAAGAGCGTGGACACACTGATCTTGGCGCAGAACGACGTGAAGAAGAGCGTGAACGAGGTGAAGAGAGACGTGGAGGAGAGCAAGAGGAGCGTGGCGGAGTGCAAGAAGGGCGCAGCGGACAGCAAGAAGAGTGTGGGCGATCTGAGATCGATCGTGGAGGAGAGCGCGCGGATTATGAGCGAGCTGTCGCTGTCGCACGACGAGACGAAGAAGAGTGTGGAGGAGCTGAAGAAGAACGTGGAGGAGAAGGATGGCAAGGGCGTTGAGGAGAGCGTGGGCGAGTTGAAGAAGGAGGTGGGCGAGTTGAAGTTGTCTGTGGATGAGATGAATTCGTCAATCATTACTACGAAGGAGGAAGTGTCGTCGCTTCAGGACACATCGTCACTCCTTCAAGACACCACCTCTGCCTCATCCTCGCAACTCAATCTCCTGTCCAAACAGTGTGACGATTTGAACAAGAAATCGTCATCACTGGAGACATCGATTCTCCGTCTGATGACGAACAACTCGAACGACGAGAGTGTGTCGAAGAGTGTTGTGATGGAAATGAACGACCGAATGAGTGGTTTGAAGAACGAGATCGATGAGACGAAGAAGGATGTGAGTGAACTGAAGAATGAAATGGAGGAGGTGAAGAAGAGTGGTGACGAGACGAAGAAGAGTCTGAGCGAGCTGGAGTTGGTCGTTGGAGAGTCTGTGAACGATGTGAGTGAATTGAAGTCTGGAATGGAGGAGACGAAGAAGGATGTGGCAGCTGGCTTCGAGGACTCGAAGAAGAGTGTGAACGAGTTGAAGGTTGTGATTGTGGAGTGCAAGAAGAGTGTGGCTGAGAGTCAGAAGGACGTGGCTGCGTTGAAGAGTGGATTTGAAGAGAGTCAGAAGGACGTGGCTGCATTGAAGAATAACATGACAGAGAACGGGAAGCGTTTGAACGCACTGCAATCGGACGTGGCTGAGGGCCAGAAGGATGTGATTGCGTTGAAGAGTGACCTTGCCGGCTGCAACAGCGTGGTGGAGGAGACAGCCCAGCGGGTGAACGCGCTGTCGTTGTCTCGGGATGAGTGCAGCAGGACGCTGAACGAGGTGCGGTCTGAAGTGGAGGCGTGCAAGAAGAGTGTGGAGGAGAACGAGAAGAGTGTGGAGGAGTTGAGAGCTGGTCTTGAGGACTCGAAGAAGGGTATTGAGGAGATGGCTGCGGCACAGAACGAGTGCAAGCAGAGTGTGGATGCGTTGGAGAAGAGTGTGGGTGCGTTTAATGACAGAGTGGAGGAGGTGAAGGAGAGTGTGAGTGGTGTGAAGTCTGAGGTTGAAGAGAACAAGAAGAGTCTGAATGAGTTGAAGGTGTCCGTGGATGAGATGAATTCGTCAATCATTACTACGAAGGAGGAAGTGTCGTCGCTTCAGGACACATCATCACTCCTTCAAGACACCACCTCCGCTTCGTCCTCGCAACTCAATTTGTTGTCTAAACAGTGTGACGATTTGAACAAGAAGTCGTCATCACTGGAGACATCGATTCTTCGTTTGATGACGAACAACTCGAACGACGAGAGTGTGTCGAAGAGTGTTGTGATGGAAATGAACGATCGAATGAGTGGATTGAGGAACGAGATCGATGAGGCGAAGAAGGACGTGAACGAACTGAAGAATGGTTTCACCGAATCGAAGAAGAACGTGGATGGTTTGAAGAAGGATGTGAGTGAGTTGAAGTCTGGAGTGGAAGAGACGAAGAAGAGCCTGAGCGAGGTGAAGAAGAGTGGTGACGAGAAGAAGAAGGATGTGAGTGATTTGAGATCGGCGATGGAAGAGAACACAAGAACCCTGAGTGCGCTGTCTTCATCGCACGACGAGACAGAGAAGAGCGTGGCTGCGTTGAAGTCGGGTCTTGAGGACTCGAAGAAGACTGTGTCTGAGAGCGTGAGCGAGTTGAAGAAGAAGGCTGAGGAGAGTCAGAAGGACGTGGCTGCGCTGAAGAGTGGTGTGGAGAAGAGCGTGGCTGAATTGAAGTCTGGATTGTCAGAGAACAAGCAGGACGTGGCTGCCCTGAAGCACGAACTCGACACGAACAAGAACGATGTGGTTGCGTTGAAGAGTGTGGAGAACAACAAGAACAGCGAGGAGTCGGAGAAGGCGATTCGCGAACTGAAGTCTGGATTGGATGACCTGAAGAAGAACGTGAGCGAGGTGCAGTCTGAGATGGAGGAGAATAAGAAGGATGTGAGTGGTGTGAAATCTGAGATTGAAGAGAACAAGAAGAGTCTGAATGAGATCAAGTCAACTCTTGACGAGATGAATTCGTCAATCATCACCACCAAGGAAGACATCACATCACTTCAAGACACATCATCACTTCTTCAGGACACCACCTCCGCTTCATCATCGCAACTCAATTTGTTGTCTAAACAGTGTGACGATTTGAACAAGAAGTCGTCATCACTGGAGACATCGATTCTTCGTTTGATGACGAACAACTCGAACGACGAGAGTGTGTCGAAGAGTGTTGTGATGGAAATGAACGACCGAATGAGTGGCTTGAAGAACGAGATCGATGAGACGAAGAAGGACGTGAACGAACTGAAGCTCGAACTCGACAAGAACAAGAAGGATGTAAGTGAGTTGAAGCGTGGCGCAGAGGACTCGAAGAAGAGTGGCGACGAGACGAAGAAGAGCCTGAATGAACTGAAGAACGGTCTGGCAGAGTCCAGAAAGAGCGTGGAGGACTCGAAGAAGAGTGTGAACGAGTTAAAGGTTGTGATTGTGGAGTGCAAGAAGAGCGTGGCTGAGAGTCAGAAGGACGTGGCTGCGTTGAAGAGTGGATTTGAAGAGAGTCAGAAGGATATGACTGCACTGAAGAATAACATGACAGAGAACGGGAAGCGTTTGAACTCGCTGCAGTCAGACGTAGAAAGAGACGCCGCCACCACACAGTCTCTCGCCGAAGCGAACGCCGCCGCTAGCCAGTCGATCGCCTCGCTCTCCGACTCGCTGCAGCAGTGCCACTCGATGCTCGCTGACACCACCAACTCCATCCAACAACTCAAAGACATCGTCACCTCCACCACCACGCCCGCGCACGACGCCGAGTACGACGACACGCTCCTCAACTCCAAGCTGACCGAGGTGAAGCTGAAGGTGGCGATTCTCGAGTCGCGCCTGCAGTCCCTGCGCCCGTCGCTCCAGGCCATTCCCGCGCTGCAGGCGGACGTGCACACGCTGCAGAGCTCCTTCGACACCATGCACAAGGACGTGGAGGACGTCCTGATTAAGCAGGGTACCATATCGTCGCAGATGTCCACATTGAGCGAGGACTGGGACAGTCGCCAGCAGACGGTGCTGAAGGAGTTCACGCTCGTCAAGACGCAGTTCGACGACTTGGTGTCCGGCAGCGGCGGCTCGCGCGGCAAGGGTCTGTTCAGAGCGTCGAAGAACAACGATGATGTCGCGGCGTCACTGGAGGTGCTGAGAGAGGACGAGAAGGGATTGAAGGAGCGCGTGGTGCTGAACTCTGAAGTGTGCTCCGATCGTTTCGTGCGGCTGTCGCAGCAGATTGAGAATCTGAAGGTGATGGTGACGCAGCTGCAGAGAGACGTGGAGGCGAGAGGAGAGAACCAGGATATGAAGGTGAACGGTATTATTAGCGATCTGAGAGAGGAGTTGGAGCAGATGCGCGTAGTTGGTCTTGAGGGAAGTATTGGTAAAGTGTCGTGTATCAAGAAGAAGGAGAACGAGGAAGAAGTGTATTACGCCTGTTTGTTGCACACAGAACCGAGTTGCCATTATCGAACAATAGGAACAAGAGCTGTGACTATCGTGTAGTATCGAATGCTGACACGAGACATGGAGTACAAAATCCTCATGTTGTTGACTATTTGCCTCATGATCATGGGAGCATGTGAAATCGCCGTATGCCGCATTTCTTTTGTGTTACCGTAGTCCTTCAATCAGTGGGGAAACTCAAACGGTACTCCAGCCTACTCTATCACCAAAACGGCGAACACGCAACGGTTTCGGAAGTCGGTGAGCCCGTCGGATGAGTACGCAGTGTGTCAAGTGAGGTGATCTGTAGATACGACTATAACGGACTGCTGGATTCCTTGAAGAAGAACGACTTTTCCCGATTCATTGATTCCACGTACGTGGATTACACGGGTCGTAGAGTGGATTGATAGTGATGGGTAGGTGCCGGTCAGTACTTGGACTCCCAAATCGCAAAGGCGTTCGACGAGATCAAGCGAAAACCGTTTGGCAACACCCACAGCAACAGTCCCGCAAGCCAGAATTCTGAGATCGAAGTCGATGTGCGTGTTTGGGTGCCTCTTCACGGATAGAAGGCGCGAGAGCAGATTCTGAACTGGTTCCACACAACGAGTGAGGAGTACGATATTGTGTTTACGTCGGGCGCGACGGGTTCCCCCTTCCTTGTCGTTTGACTTGTAGCGAGTCTTCATCTCGTGGGCGAGACCTTTCCCTGGACAAAGCACTCAAACTTCTATTATTTGCGCGAGAACCACAACTCCGTTCTTGGAATTCGAGAGATTGCGCTTCGCAATGGCGCCAAGTTTCATGTCGTCAACAGCACGGACGTAGAGTACGCGTGCAGCGCTTCCAGGCCGGACAGCGACTCAGACGACGAGATCAACAATCTCTTTGCCTATCCCCTGGAAGAGAACTTTTCCGGCAAAATGTACCCTAAGGATTGGATTAACCTCATCCACGGAAAGAACCGGTTTGACTGCTCGGGAAAGTGGTTCGTCCTTCTCGACATCGCGGCCTACGCCCCTACTCACAATTTTGACCTGTCCAAATACCCCGCCGATTTTGTTGTTCTCTCCTTTTACAAGATGTTCGGTTTCCCCACGGGCATCGGCGCATTGCTCATTCGCCACTCCAGCGCATCCATTCTGAACAAGGTGTACTACGGAGGAGGCAGTGTTCTCCAAACCGTGACGCAGTCGGGAGATCACAGACTGCCTGCCTCCACGGCACGCCGCTTCGAAGACGGTACTCCCAATTTCCTGGGGATTTCGAGCTTGAAGTTTGGCTTTGAAGCGCTGGAGAAAGTCGGCGGTCCTTCTGCCATCAACAAGCACACCATGATCGTGACCCATTACCTGTGGCATTCGGGGCCATATGTCACGAATAGGTACAACCAGTTGAAATCGCTTCGCCACCGCAACGGCAGTCCTGTTCTGGAGATCTACGGAAACCACCAGCGCAACGACGACAGCGCGCAGGGGCCGATCGTCACGGTGAATGTGAGTAGGTGCGAACTCGGGGGTTGAGCGTCAGAGACGCCCGAGGGCAAGTACGTGTCGTTCTCCAAGGTAGAGAAGGCGGCGGCGGCTGCGCACATTCACGTGAGAGCGGAGAAGGAGAGTGAGGTGTAGTTGCGCGCGGGCTGGCATTGTAACCCCGGCGCGGCGTACGGCGCGCTGGGCCTGTCGGAGGAGAAGATCGCGGAGCAGATTCGCAACCACAAGTGCTTTTCGGGCACGTGCATCCACCAGTCCGCACTGACGGTTGTGAACGGCGTGATGGCAGGAGCGGTGCGCATCTCGCTGGGCTTTATGACCACCTACGAGGACTGCGATCGTGTGGTCGCCTTCTTCAAGTCGTACGCGGAGTGCTCTGTTTGTAACAAACACGACAATGGCGAACTGCCATCTCGAGAATGCCCCAGGAACGCGGCTTCGTGCCTCGCTCCATCGAGAAGTAGTAGTTCTTCAGTCCCGAGAGCAGTCTCTCTTCGCACACCCACGCACCGTTCTTCTTGAAGTACCTGAAGAACGAGCCGAACTTCTGGTTGTCGCCACACTTCCCCTTGAACACGATCTTTCCCTCGCTGTCGTATTCCACCGCCTTTCCCGTGTGTGCCCCACTCTCCGAGATGTCGCTCTCGAACGCCAGCTTGCCGTAGTAGTACTCCTGACGATGCCACTCCACGCCGTTCCTGTACTGCGAGATCACCACGTAGTTGCCGCAGTCATCGTACAGCTCGAACACGCCGTCGAGAACGCCCTTCTTGAACACGCAGCTCTTCATCACTTGCCGGTTCTTGTAGTAGTACTGCGCCGGTCCGTTGAACACGCCCTTCTCGATCACGCCCTTGAAGTACACGTTTCCACTCGGGTAGAACACGAAATAGTCCCCGTTCGCCTCTCCGTCCACCACAGACGCTTTGCACTTCATTCCTGTCGCAGGATCCGTCCACTCTTTCATGTCCTCTCTCTCCGCTATGGAGGTGATCGGCTTCATCGTGCCGTTCCACACGCACTCCAAGTACTCCTCGTCGATCAGGTCGTCCACGCTGGTTTCCTCGTCGAGGATCAACGCGCCCTTCTTCCTTCGCACCTCACACTCCAATACCGATTTGCTCAATAGCGAAGAGGAAGAGCGTGGGTCGTTGCTCCATGTGACTTTCAGCGGTCGAACGACGGGAGCGGACAGCCGCCGTGATGATCTCGACACGAGAACGTCGTTATCACAATATTCTTTACCTACACCAGCACGACAATATTCATCAAATGGATTTAAACTGTATCCACCCTCGTAACATAACTCACCAACACTGTTGTATTCCAACATGTAATCATCCATGTACAATCGCAACAACACACTACTTCCATCACCAAACATGTAACGCAAACGAAGAGGACGGTTCTTCAAATCTACTTCAAACAACAAGCCCTCCTTCTCATTTCCATTCAATTTCATTCGATCATACGTATCTCGATCATTGTTGTAACGACACCAATAACGAACACCACCACTACTCAACACACACTCATTCTCTATACATCGATCATTCTCATACATTCCTTCGTACATCAAGAATCCATATTCATCGTACATTCGTTGTTTCCCTTCACGACTACTCTTCTCCAGACTCCCTTCTCTTATCTTCTTTCCATTCTCGAATTCTTCATAATGTCCGCATATAGAATTATTGATGAAATGGAGGACGAATATGGTGTTTCCCTTCTCGTCTTTGATGGATGCTTCTCCATTCAACAATCCGTTGTTAGAATGGGCATAAAGGATATGATTGGCATGTTTTCCTTGAAAGTGGAGAGTGTTTAGTTTGTCCGAAGCGAGTGTTGTTGGGTTGTTGTCAGCGAGTTCATATTCTCCCAGAATCCCCTTCCACACGATGTCTTTCAATCCGGGCATCGAGGTAATGATTTGAATACCTGACTACGTGTATCGCAATTGTTGGGATTGCTTTACATAAAGCGCAGCTCTCGAGAACGACAAGGAAACAGATTCCAGCGCTTCCGTCCAACAAACACACGGAAAATCAGTAGCCATAGTTCACATTGTAGTTGTCAGCACACATACTATAGTTCGCGTTCGTCGCCTCGCACAACACCTGACCGTTCGGGGCGATGAGTCGGATCGGGTTCCCAATACAGTTGTAGTCCGGCCAGAAGGTGCCCTGGATACTCAGCGGGCGATCTAGAGGGAAGTACTGCACGATTCCGGAAGGCAGAAACTCGTGTGGCACGTTCGCATCGTCAATACTGAATTGCACAATGGCACCTTGGTATTTGAGGGCCCCACTCTTCCAGCAGATGGGCTGGTAACTCACCAGACGATTCTGATCCCACACACCCTGGAAGTAGCTGTCGTCCGTGTAAATGAACACGCCCTCGCCGTGGTAGAAAAACGAGGGATTCTGCTCAGACTGGGACGAATCAAACACAACGAAACCGTAGTAACGGCCCGGCTTCCGCTTCGGGTGCGCAGCGTCAGGCGCCGGCGCCACCACCACCGCCTTGGTGTTGGGAGCAATCCCGTTGTTGGTCCACTCGCACTCAATCACACGACCGTCCGGCAGGAACGCCTTCCCCTGCCCCTGACGCAGAAACAGCCCATTCTGTTCGACGTAGCCGCCCTCGTACACCTTCACCCACCTGCTGTCCAGCGCCGCACTCGCCAGGTCAAAGGTGGAGAACACGGACATCACGGGCTCGGGCTTGTTCGCCGTCAGCGCCACCATGAAGCACACCAGCTCCTGGGGCAGCCGACGGTACACAAACTGCTGACCTGTGTACTCCGCGCCGTTCACCGTGCCGTCGAAGTTCACGCGACCCTCCGCGTCGTATGTCGTGCGCCGCTTCTCCACGCCGTCCTCGTACGTGATCGAGGCGACGCTCTTGCCCTCCTCGCTGAACTCCTCGCACACGCCCACCATCTTGTTGTTCACCATGCCCACGCGACGCATCTCGCCTCCGTGAGGGTAGAACTGCTTCAGCAGCCCGTGGCACAGCCCGTTCTTGAATACGCACTCCGAAGCCAGAACGCCGTTTTGGTAGATCTTCCCGTAGCCGTTGAGTCTTCCGTTCCGGAACGACCCTTCCATCAGAATCATGCCGTTCTCGTCGTACGTCTTGCCCTTCACCAGCTGGTAGCCCAGACTGGGGTTCGACGTATCGAACGGCTCGAAGTCGCCCTCGTCGATTCGGCGGTTCGTCGTCAGGTCCCGCGTGACGCCGTGGACGAACAGCCCGTTCTTGAACGCGCCGTCGTACAGCAGGTTGCGCGCAAAGCAGTAGTACTCGCCAGTGCCGTTGAGGAGGTTGTTCTCGTACTGGCCGCGCGCGACCAGATGTCCCTGCGCGTCGTACTCTTCGCCATTCCCGCTAAGCACGTCGTCGGCGAACTCGCCCTCGCGCAGCAGCACGCCGTCCAGCGACTCCACACGCCCCACGCCGTCTCTCTTGCCCTCCTTGAAGTCGCCCTCGTACACCTCCTCGTTCATCCCATCGATCAACCTGCCTCGTCCGTCGTACAGTCCGTTCTTGAACTCGCCCTCGTAGCACAGGTCGCCGTCGATCCCGAACTCCTTGCCCTCGCCGTTCAGCTTGCCCTCGCTGAACTCGCCCTCGTAGTGCAGGCACGGCAGGCTGGGCTCCTCGTCCATGAATTGATAGGTCTCCATCACGGTGTCGGTGGGCCAGTACTCCTTCCCCTGCCCGCTCAGCTGCCCGTTGACGAAGCTGCCTTCTTGGAAGGGCGCCTGGTCGTGGTAGAGAATGACTCCCTCGCCTTGCAGGCCATGCTCGTCGTGCGCGCCCTTCCAGTAGTGCTGCGATGACTCGTCGAAGAAGAGTGTGGGTTGTTGTTGTTCGGGTTGCTGAGACTGTTCGGGTTGTTCAGGTTGTTCTGGCAGTTCAGGTTGTTCAGGTTGTTCAGGTTGCTGCGACTGTTCGGGTTGTTCGGGTTGAATTGGCTGTTCCGGTTGTTCGGGTTGTTCGGGTTGAATTGGCTGTTCAGGTTGTTCAGGTTGAGCTGGCTGTTCAGGTCGAACTGGCTGACTGAGCTGTTGCGACTGCTGAAGCTGAGTCGCTTGTTCAGGTTGAACTGGTTGATCGGAGCTCTCAGCGAGCAGAACTGGTGGCGTAGGCAGAGCCGGAATGGGCGACGTAACACTGTCCTCGCAGCTGGACGTCGCGTCGATCGGCAGGTGTATCCTCGTCACGTCCACGGCGCTATCCGTATGAATCACGAAGGAGGAGTGCGTCGAGTGGTGCTCCGACACACTGCCAACGGAAGAGATCGCTTCCACCGGAGCTGGCGTTTGAGGCTTCGGGGTGGTGGCTGGAGGAAGAGGTAGAACAATGGTCGGAACAACCGCGTCGCGCGGGGGAGCCTTCGTCCCCTCTGACTGACCAGACACAGAAGGTGTCAGAGGGAATGAAGGGTTGTCAGACACAGGAGTCAGCGGGAACGACGGCTGGGGAGCAATCGACACGCCCAACTCCTGCGGAGACACCGCCGCCTCGAAAGAAGGGAACGGGGACGGCGCCACGTTCGCGTTTTCCGTTCCCGTGCTGACAGATCCGACGCCGCTCTGCGCTCGTGACAGGGACGGGAAGGAAGGAATGTAGTTCGTCGCAGAGAGGAACGGCGGCTGCGGCGGCAGCGACACGGACCGACTCTGCTCCTTGGGCGGCTCGCCGCTCTGTGTCCGTTGCAGCACCTGCGTTGCGATGAAGGAATCGATCGACGCGTCCAAGTCCTCGTCGTTGATCTCCAGATCGCTCAGGTGAAGCGGACTCGCACCGCCGTCGTCGTTCTGCGGCTTCGTCTCCACCTCCTCCACCGTCGGCGACACGGTCGGCTCCGCAGCCTGCGTGGCAGTGTTCGCTGTCGCTGCAGGCTCCTCAATGACTGGCGCGTCGTTCACAACACACGCTGGTTGAGTCGTCGTGTCGGGACAAGACTCCTTTGGCTCCTTTGGCTCCTCCACGATTGGAACATCCCCCTGTTGAGATACACTCGCCTCGGATACGTTTCCATCGTCCAGCAGGTTGCAACACACGTTCTTCTCCTTCAGCGCCGCGATCATGTCGCGCATCAAACACACGTTCTTTCCCAACGGCACTTCGGACTCCGGGTAAATCGTCAACTGCTTGCGCTCTTTCTTCTCCACACAGCTCGGATCCACGAGTGGATGCACGGGCTCTCCTGGTTGCTTGAAGGAAAGACAGCGGGATAACGCATCGCATACACCACTGTATCCACGAATCACGTCCATAAACGAAACGCCCTCCGTCTCCCTTCCGGCTTCCTTCTTTTCTCCCTTCCCTTCCCTCCACACGCCCTTAAACACGACATCGCCACTCTCGTTGTAAAGACAGCCTCGGCCCTGAACAAACCCATCGCGCCACTCACCACAATAGAGAAGGCTGTGAGATTTGGGAAAGAACGCATTACCATATCCATTACGAAGATCTCTCTCGAAGGACCCCGAGAAGAGAACGTCGTTATCACAATATTCTTTACCTACACCAGCACGACAATATTCATCAAATGGATTTAAACTGTATCCACCCTCGTAACATAACTCACCAACACTGTTGTATTCCAACATGTAATCATCCATGTACAATCGCAACAACACACTACTTCCATCACCAAACATGTAACGCAAACGAAGAGGACGGTTCTTCAAATCTACTTCAAACAACAAGCCCTCCTTCTCATTTCCATTCAATTTCATTCGATCATACGTATCTCGATCATTGTTGTAACGACACCAATAACGAACACCACCACTACTCAACACACACTCATTCTCTATACATCGATCATTCTCATACATTCCTTCGTACATCAAGAATCCATATTCATCGTACATTCGTTGTTTCCCTTCACGACTACTCTTCTCCAGACTCCCTTCTCTTATCTTCTTTCCATTCTCGAATTCTTCATAATGTCCGCATATAGAATTATTGATGAAATGGAGGACGAATATGGTGTTTCCCTTCTCGTCTTTGATGGATGCTTCTCCATTCAACAATCCGTTGTTAGAATGGGCATAAAGGATATGATTGGCATGTTTTCCTTGAAAGTGGAGAGTGTTTAGTTTGTCCGAAGCGAGTGTTGTTGGGTTGTTGTCAGCGAGTTCATATTCTCCCAGAATCCCCTTCCACACGATGTCTTTCAACTCAGACATTCGAGACTCTCTTTAGATTCAGTTCGGATTCTGCCAAAAACAGGAGCTATTTGGACACAGTCAAACGTGTATCGCAATTGTTGGGATATGGGGATCACAACAAACAGAACTATGTGATGGCGCAGCCGAGTCGCTTCAGAATGATGGTCGCCAGCTCCACGGTCTGCGGTAAGTTGGTCCGCGTCGTCAGCACAAATTGCAAGTGTTCAATCAAGTCGGCTGTGTTCTTCAAATAGGTTAATCCTTCTGCGGTGTAGGATAGCACAGCGAGTGATGTCACGCACTGGTAAGCAATTCCCTTGTCCTTCTGAAAGATCACGAGGAGCTTATCCAGCAACTGTGCGAGATCGTTGGCAAGCAACTTTATCACCAATTCGTCTATATCTGAGAGGAATCAAAGACACGCACCTCCATTCTTTGTTTTCTCCTTGCTTGCACACAATATGTTCGAAACAATGCCGAGGACCTGCATGACAATGCCCTTATCCACCAATTTCACATAATTCACACAGAGCGAGATCATCAACGGGAATGCATTCAGCTCGCTCAAAGTGGAGCACACGCTGTAGTCTATACATAACACATAACGAATGCACGCACTCCCGTGAGAGAGGTACCCGATGCACGACAAGCCGCAGAACACCAAAGCAGACTCGTCGGGGTGGTGCTGCAAAAGAGAGACGATTAGTGGAATTCCGCATTTGCTGATCACAACCTCGCGACAGTACGGCAGCACCACCAACTTGGACAGAAGCGCCAGCGCCAGCTCCTGCGTGTTCAGTGGTACCTCAGTCACGCGGAGAAGCTTGATCAGCAAGGGAACGCAGTTCAGCGTGTACAGTGATTTCTTGACGCTCTCTAGAGGAGAGGAGACAGCAGTGAGACGTACCCTCTTTGCTGGAAAGAATGAGGAAGTTTAGAGCGGACACGAGCGTGTCGGAATCGATGGAGATAAACTGAATCACGAGAATCGTTAACGAAATGAGCTCGTATAACTGAATCTCTCTCCGGATCCGCGGCAACGCGTCTGTCCCTCACGTTTCGTTAGCCAGAATTACCTAAGTTCTCGGTGGACAGAAGACTGCACAGAATCACGTATCCGATTCGCAATAACCGCGGTTCTCGGTGCTTCTCCAGCACGGTGGAAACCGCTTTGATGATGCGTGTGTCTAGTAAGTCGTTGATCGAGAATAAATCTGGGGTTTATGTGACATGGCAGAAATACCCCTTCTTTCTTGAACGTGAATCACGCAGTAGAAGCACTGGATCAGCACGCAGGACGAGAGAGAATACGCCTTGAACAGCATTTCCAACAGCATGAAGAACTCGTTCTCCAACAGCAACGCGATTCCTTCATCTACCCATCATCGTCTGCTTTAGAAGTAACCGTTCGCATACGCAATCACGCGAATCACCTGCATGCACAACCGGATGGTTTCCTCGTTCTCGATGCAGCTCTTGGCAATCGTCATCACCAACTCCACTCCGCCTTCTTTGTACATCATATCACAGTCCTCTTCTACTCCTCACACGACAACCCATTACCAACTTCGTGCAATCAATCGAAGGAGCAATCGGCAGCATTCATCGCCCACCCGACTGTCCCCCTTACAACGCAAAAACAGCTCCTTCAACGAGGACACCAGACGCTGCGTGCGAATATAGTCCATTCCCTCTTCTATCGCTCACATAGAATGAAAGCCGCAACCCGTCAAACTCAAGTGCTGAAGAATCGACACAAAGGGGTACACGACGTCTCCCGCAGACTGGCGCAGGTTGATGCCCAGCGTGATCTCGTTCGTCATCGCGTAAACTGCGGACTTGACCATTGGAAGCACTCCGCTTTGAATGAACACGGGCAACTTGTCAGTATCGGTCGTGTAATACATTAGGATGATGGCGATTTGGAGCATGATATGATTATCGTAGGAAAAGTGAGAGGCGAGATCAGAAAGCACTTCAAGTGTTTCATTTCGACACAAGCGCTTAAAGAGAACGGCTACACATGATGCACAACGCAAATCACGGAACGATAAGTGCACATACACGCCACGCAATTCAACGACACCATGACACCGCACATATCCATCCGCTCTTTTTCGCTCTGGAGAACGTGGAAAATGTCTCTCGGAAGGGATTCCTCTAGGTCGATGGGAATACCAACGTCTATTCACTATTCCGAATGACCATCGATACCATATGTGGCAAGAAGCTTCGTGATCGTGGCGACGATCAGCAAACGGAGACTCTGAAGCCGTTCCTTCCCGAGAAGATGATCGCACGCACAAACCAGCGAAGTGATATCGGCGCCCACTTTTCCTAGCAATATGATGGTATTCTTCCGAAACGCATACCACTCTCCTGATGCGACAGGATGCCCCTCAACGCACTGCGAATCGAATCGAAAGTACTGGCAGAATCGTTGAGAATGGATACGAACGGCCGGTTGTCCATGTGAACAGATGAGTGAGTGAAACAGACAACAGCAATAGTAAAAAGTGACCATGGGAACCACGGTGGCCACCACCATAAAGACAACGACCAGAATCAGAGTCGACTTGAAAAAGAACAGGGTCCGGAAGCCTATGCACTTCCCCATCCACATGCAGTGATGGTCCAGTTTGTAGCAGCACAAATCACAGTCACAGCAGTGATAGAAACCAGGAACGATGCGATCGAAGCCGCACATATCTAAGCATGAAGAGAGGAACGGAACGAGTACTGCAACGATTCTTGTATTCGGGAGTGGACGGGAGCATGCCACGAAACACGATGCCGGGATTACTGAGAGTAGTGAGCAACGCGGAAATCTCGCAAAGAAGGAAGAAGAAAACTCCGACGAGAATGCCCCACAACTTCCACGAGTCGTACAAATGCATCGACCACAGCATCACGCACAGGATGGCAATAGGGAAGGCATATACGACGAGGGATAGTTTCCAGCTTGGTCCCACGATGGCGACGAATGGGAAATAGTCGTGCTTCAACTCGTCTCCCCAAAGAAGATAGCAGTTGCCAAGTCTTCCACCCGTTTTGGGGTAACTGCACCACCGAAAGACGGAATGGGGCGCATAGGAGTCCACACTCTCCCTCCAATCCACACCGCTCGCATTCTCGGTATCGTGAGGGTATTCTACGGAAAAGAATGTGAAACTATCCTACTGTAAGGAAATAGAATGCGAAAGATCGCCTCCTTTGAGAACTATGGAATGAGCGCATTCCTCAGCAAAACGGTACGTCTTGATTCCCATCACTCTCTGGCACGGATAGTGGCTCACTATCAACGTTACTCATGTCAAGGAAAGACAATCTGAAGGAGCGTTTTGACAAACAATGGACATAGAAAAGGACAAATAAACACTGCAGATTGCAGCCAGGATACAGACAGAAGAGGAATGCGCTCAGATCGTCACCAGGGACTCTCCCGTCGTCGTAGTGTTGCTCTTCCCCTTCGTCTATGCATGACAGTTATTCCTCTTTCCGACAGAGTACTCATACACGGACGACTGGAACGGAAGCGTGATTTCGCCCTAGCCATCACACAAACACAAAGTGTCAACATAGTTGCGTTCCAACTTGCGCATGCACTGATTGAGTTCGCTCACCCTTGAATTCAGCTGGTCGATGAGTTGGCTGGTCTAACATGTGACAGACACTCCAGAGTTCAAACTTCCCGCAGGGACGCAGCGAGCTGAGCGAGTTCTTGAATGACAAGTATCTTTGGATTAGCGTTGTTTCGGGAAGAAACTTCGTTGTTCTCCGAACTCATGTGCAACAAAGAATGAAAAGGGAGGTTAATAACTGTCTTCAATCAAACGACCCACCACTTCCGGAGTGATGCGCTTGTTTTCTCCTAAAACGATCTTCTTATCCGTGAATCTACTCCTCATCCACTCTCCGCTTCCTCACTTCTTCACCACTTCCTCGATCCAGCCGTGGTCCTGAGACACCTTGTACTGACTGATGTGCGTGGGAACGCCCATGGTCTCTTCGTAGAACTGCTCAATGCGATCCACCGTCTCCATTGCCATCTGGGGAATGATTCCCTCTACTCCTTATCGCAACACATCACAGCATGCTGGGAATGCCGAAAACGCGGTTGCCCATCTGAGCGAGCTTCATCATCTTCGCATCGAACTGATAACGCAGAACACGCGGCTATGCATCACCTCCAATCCACGCGCAGGACCTGAATGCAAGCAAGCGTGCGAGCGTGGTCCATTCCCAGGTATGCCGTCAATTCATGACCAATCATGTGCGTGGACCAATCCTGGATCACTCCCTGTGCAATCCACTTGTTCAGCGCCTGCGTCGCCGCCCACATAATGTTGCTACGCGCCTGGTAGCTGCACGGGTTCGCCATCACCATCTTGCCCTAGTCGTCACCCAACAAGCACGAAAGCACGTTGTCGATGAGAACGCTGAGAAGAGCCTCCGAATAACGGTCCTGGACATCCGCGTCTAACCATGAATGGAGTGCAGTGATGATGACGCATGCACACGGTAAGGTACTGCTCGCAGACGTGTACAAACGAGTCGACGACTCCGTTCGCCGTCTGGCGCGTCGGAAGCGAGAGCGTGGTCTCGGGATCCAGGATGGCAAACTGAGGGAACAGGAACTGCGAGTTGAACGCGTTCTTAGACTACACGTCAAGAGAAAGAAGCACACCCACGTGAAGCGCTCTGCGAGAGAGAACGGCGCCATTGTTGCTTTCAGAGCCGGTCTATATCATGAAACGTCTTGCAAGCGCATACTGCAGGCAGCGTCATCACGCATCCGAGAGGAACGGCACTCTCGATTCCCTTTCCGCCCGAAGTCACCATATCCCACGGATCTTGTGTCTTTGTGTACTTCGAAGCAGCGGCGATGAATTTCGTGCCATCGGAAACGGAGCCGCCGCCCACAGCGAGCAAGAAGGTGTTGTCGACTCCCATCTTCTTCACAATATCGACAGCCTTGATAACAGTATCGAAATCGGGATTGGCTTCGATGCCACCAAACTCTGTAACGGAATAGTCCTTGAGCGCCTCCATCACTTGGTTATACACTCCATTGCGCTTGATACTGCCGCCGCCGTACGTTACCAGCACCTTCTTGCCAGCAGGGATCAGTGAGGGCAACTTCGCAATCTGACCCTTGCCGAAAACGATGCGGGTGATATTCGCGTAATTGAAATTCTTCATCGAGCTCAACATGACTATTTTTGCTTGAATAACCTTTCTCTGCGCCCGATACTCACTATTCTCGTTCGCACAGGTTCATTATGGTGAAATCGACACTCCACAAGATGAAGCCCGCAAAGACTGCGAAGGAAGCGAAGGAAGCGAAGAAGGAAGCGGCACCAAAGCCAAAGAAGCAAAAGGGATACATTCGCAGGGCCATTAAGCGCGCGGAGCCGAAGATTATCGAGAACCCAAAGGCGGCCATGTTCATTCGCACGACGACAGCCAGCCAGTATATCATGAATGTCATGCGTGATTTGGTATGTGCCTCTTCTTGAGTATTCACCCCCTTAGTTGCGTCTCAAGAAGCCCAACGGCAAGCTATTGACGAAGAAGAACGATATTCGTCCCTTCGAGGACATCAACTCTCTCGAGTTCTTCAGCAAGAAGAACGACTGCAGTCTGTTTATGGTGGGAAGCCACTCCAAGAAGAGACCCCAGAATCTCATCCTCGGACGCTTCTTCAACTACCAGCTTCTTGATATGGTCGAGCTGGGCGTGCTGGACTACAAGTCGATCGAGGCGTTCAAGACGGTCAAGGTGATTTCGCGCATGGTGTCTCATGCGTAGAGCCAGGTGGGCCAGAAGCCGATGTTCCTGTTCCAGAGCGACCTGTGGCAGTACTCGGAGCGCCACATGCTGGTGAAGAACCTCATCCTCGATTTCTTCCGTGGCGAGGAGGTGTCCACCATCAACCTCACGGGTCTGAGCTATGTGATCGCCGTCACGGCCATCGGAGACGAGAACGACGAGAAGCCGAAGATCTTCTTCCGCGTGTACGGTACGTCCGCGTTTCCTGCTTGACCTGTAGCCACCGAGATGAAGAAGGTGGCGGGCGTGTGTCCGCGTGTAGACCTCGAGCTGATGGGTCCCTCGCTGGACCTGGAGATCCGTCGTGTGCACGAGAACGACACGCAGCTGAAGAAGCTGTCGCTGATGGTCCCCAAGACCACCAAGCCGACGAAGGTGAAGAACGTGACGCACAACGTGTTCGGCGAGAAGATCGGTCGCTTGCACATGACGAAGCAGGAGGTGGACAAGATGCAGGTGAGAAAGATAAAGGCGCTGAAGCTGCTGAGGAAGGAGCGGGAGAAGAAGGAGAAGACGGAGAAGAAGACGAAAGCGTAGTTATTCCCTTTATGATCTCAGTGTTTGTTTTCATGAACGTCGATTCTGAACGGCAGCTGAGGCAGGTTTACGCGGCCGTGGTGAAGAGAGTTCTGAAGGACTGCGCCTCGGAGGACGTTCATTTGCCGGAATCCCTGATCAGAGAATTGGAGACCCGGTGGATTGAACGCTATGCCTCCAAATCCAATACGAGGCTAAACATGGAGGAATGCGACTGTGTTCAGGAGCCGTCCACGCAAGAGGTATTCACTCCTCCCGTCTCTTTGCATTGCACAGCTCATGCGTAGAATAATGACAGTTCAGACACGGGTGCACTCCTGCCCGTGCTCCTCCGTTGCAATCTGAATCACCTCAATATTCCAGGGATCGTAACGAACCGATGCCCTGAGTTGTTTCCGGTAGGAGCCCTTCCTTCTTGTAATGTGTAGATGGCAGAGCACTCTATTCCTCAGGTATGGGTAGGACAGAGCATCTAACAGAGTAGGTGGATGGTGAGAGCGAGGATTCGGAAGAGGAGGAGGATCGGCCCTATCAGAAGCCCGTTGTTGTGGTTCGGAAGTCCTCGAGATCCCACGCAGTGACTCCGAATAATGCGATGCTTTCCCTGTCTTCCCTTTCCCAAATCCGAACGCCCTTCTCTTCACTCTCTTCCCTGTCTTCGTTTAGTGTAAAGCCGAGTACAAATTCAAAGCGCTTTGTTCCTCGGTCGGAGTGCGCCACTGTTGTGAAGCGGGTTCCGAAGGGGAGTGAGGGTGCTATTTCAAAGAGGGGAGAGGGTGTTGTTGTTTCAAGGAAGGGTGAGAGTGCAATTCTGAAGGGGGGTGAGGGTGTGGTTTCAAAGAGTGGCAGTACAATTCTGAAGAAGAATAGTGACATGATTTCAAAGAAGAACAATGATGTGGTTTCAAAGAAGAAGGACAACGAGATTGCAAATGAGATGGACGGGAGAAAGGAAGCAGAAAAGACTCCAAAGAAAGAGAAGCGCGGTGAAAAGAAAGGAAAGCGGCAAACAAAGAGAAATGAAGAGCAGAGCAAGCAAAGCACGATGATACAGGAGGAACACACACTTCCTCCCATAACTCAAGAAAAGCCTGTTCCTCCCATCTCTCAAGAGAGACACGCTCCCTCCATTGCAAGGGAAATCGAGCAAGAACAAAAGCGAATCGACTCCATTATGCAGGAACGCAGCAACTCGATCGTTCATAACCAAATGAGAGAGGAGAACGTTTCGTGTGTGATCTTCTCGCAGTATGAGGAGTAATGGAAAAGAGAGCGGTTGATTTGTAGCGTGAAGCACTATCAGTCGAAGTGGATTATCACTCTACGGAACGGAATTCTGCATTACAACCAGCGGGAAATCCTGTTTGGAAGGTGTAGTTGCTGCTTCTCTTTTGACTGTCCATCCTTGTTCTCTCTACACAACTGTCATTTGAAATGAATGTGTTGGTGATTTCCACTTAAGCTGTTTCCAAATCCGGCTGTTCTTCACCTTTCAATTCACTCAACCCTTCTTTCAACCAATGGCCCTTCTATTTTTCATTCGCTCTCTGCGAAGTCCAAGGATTGTCCCCATATCCTTCCGAAATGCCTCAGTCGCGTGAATTGAGAACGAGGCAGTCCTATGGCGTTGCGATGATAACGGAATTCTTTTATCCGCGTTGTGGAGGCGTCGAAATGCATGTCCTGTCCATTTGCAGAGAGCTCATCAAAAGAGGACATCATGTTGACAATTCGGTTGCTGTTGAGGACTAGGTGATTGTGATAACGCGCTATGAAGATCGATTCCTCGGAACCCACACACTCGAAGATGGGTTACGCGTGTACTATCTTCCTCTCGAAAACATGACCATGGGGACGATCTACCCGTACTACTACTGTTGGATTCCCTGTCTACGGGATGTCCTTCATCACTCCCGTCCTTCACGCGTAGATCCTTCTCCGCGAGAACATCCGTATTGTACACTACCACCAGTGCACGAGCGTGATGTTTCACACGTCGATTCGAGAAGTGGAGCTCTTGGGCATCCACACCGTGTTCACGGACCACTCCATAATGAGTCTAAACAGCGTGTCTGGTATTGCTATGAACGAAGTCCTTCGCTGCTATTCCTGCTGCATGAACGCGTTCATCTGCGTGTCGCAGGCGGATTGTCGCAACTTCTGCCAGCGTCAGCGATTTGCAGTCTATCCTCCCTCCCTCCACGTCATACCGAATGCGGTGGACGCTCCTCGGTTCCTGAAGGACTACTCCACACACCCGTTCGTTCTCCGCATCCGCAAGGAGCTGGGCAGTCCCTCGGGCATCACGGTCGTCGTGCTGAGTCGTCTGGTGTATCGAAAAGGCGCGTGTTTATTGGAGACGGTCATGAATCGAGTTCTCGCCGCCTTCCCTGTGGTGCGCTTCCTTGTCGGAGGCGCGGGCGACGAGCAGGCTCGGATCGAAGCGGTGGCGGAGAAGTGGAACACGCAGTGCGGCACCACGCGCGTCCTCATGCTCGGCGAAATCCCTCACGACCAAGTGGCTCCCTTTCTGGTCCTCCTGCTGCCTCTCTCTCATCAGTAGAGCTGTGGCGACATCTACCTGTCCTGCTCTCTCACCGAGTCCTTCAACATCACCATCCTCGAAGCCTTCGTGTCGCGCTCTCTTGCTCTCCTCACGCGTAGCTCCGGCTGCGTCATCGTCTCCACGAATGTGGACGGCGTTCCCGAACTACTCCCGGAATCCAAGGGCTTCTTCGTGGCTCCCACGGAGGACGCGTTGGTGCGCGGCGTCAGCGAGGCGATTCGAGACGTCCAGAACAACCCGGTGAGGCATCCCCGCGAGCTCACTTCGGAGGACAAGAGGATCCTCGCCGTGTACGACTGGGGAGAAGTGACCTCACGCGTGGAGAGCGTGTACAACGAGGTCGTTGCGATGCCTCGTTTGTCCATGAGGGACGAGTTTGAAGCGTTCTGGGGACTTGGTTTTGTTAGTCTGTGAAGGGGGTGTGATGTGTAGGGAGCATTCGTCCTTCTCTCCGTCGACTACCTTCTGTCCCTTCTGCTGAACGCTGTGTTGAGTGTCTTTCGTTGGTTCTGTTTGTTGCTACTCGCCTCCGTATGGATGAACAAACACGCCACATATCACAATAACACTCAAACACTCTACTTCTTGCCATAGGTCTTGTTCAACTCCTTCCACAGCTGCTTGTCCGACATCGCCATTCTCACGCGCTCCGCGTGGCGCTTCTCCACCTCCGCCTGGAACTGCGCGTGCAGCTCCTTCGCCACCTCCGGGTTCTGACGGTCCAGCACGCTGAAGCGGTTCTCGCCCTCCAGGAAGTCGCTCACCTTGCCCTTCAGCTTCTTGAAGTCCAGCTGGAACGGGTTCTCGCCCTTCGCCGCGCGACGAGGATCGTAGCGGTACAGGGGCCAGTAGCCGCACTCCACCGCCTTGCGCTCCTCCTCAGCCAAGTGCGACATGCCCAGCTTCGACGGGAAGCCGTGCTGCTGGCAAGGAGAGTACGAGATCACGATGGCAGGACCGTTGTACGTCTGCGCCTCCATCAGCGCCTTGATCGCCTGACGCGGGTCCGCGCCCACGGCGATCGACGCCACGTACACGTTCTCGTAGCCCATCATGTGCTTGCCCAGGTCCTTCTTCATCATACGCTTGCCGCCCGCCGCGAACTTCGCCACAGCCGACATCTGCGTCGCCTTCGACTGCTGACCGCCCGTGTTCGCGTACATCTCCGTGTCCACGATCAGCGCCTTGATGTTGTCGCCCGTCGCCATCACGTGGTCCAGCGCGCCGAAGCCGATATCGTAGGCCCAGCCGTCGCCACCGAGGATCCAGGTGGTGTGGAGCGGAAGCATGTCCGAGTAGTCGTTCACGTTCTTGATCTCCACCGCCTTGTCCTTCTCCGCCTTCAGCAGCGGCAGCAGCTCGTCGTAGGAGGCGATGGCGGCGTCGGCGTCGTCGCGGTGGTCGTACCACTTCTGCATCGCCGTGCGCAGCTCGGTGGACATGGGCGCGGAGGAGGCGAGCGCCTGTTCCACGTACGACACCAGCTTGTTGCGGCGAATCACGCTGGACTTGTAGATGCCGTAGCCGTAGGGCGCGTTGTCCTCGAACAGCGAGCAGCCCCAGGTGGGTCCGTGACCACGGTGGTTGCGAGTGAGGCTATGCGGGGTGAGAGAACGTTCCACTCAGATAATGTCTATTTCGGCAGCATGATCCGACGCAATCGCTCATCATCGTTGTGAACCACAACTCATTCGATCGGCGTTACTCCCATCATCAGATGTCACAACACAACTCATCACATCACAACTCATCACAACTCATCACAACTCATCACAATCACCACTCCACTTACGGCACAACACCAGTACCACCCAGCGACACCATCGTGCAGCCCATAGCGTCGGCGAACATGATGCGGTCGCCGTACAGCTGCGTCAACATCTTCACGATCGTCATCTCGCCGCAGCCCGCGCACGCGCCGTTGAACTCCAGCATCGGCGTCTGGAACGCCAGACCCTTCACCGTCGTCTTGTCCACCAGGTTGCCCTTGTTCGTCAGCGTCATCGCGAAGTCCCAGTTCTTCGACTGCACGTCCTTCACCTCGCTCAGCGGCTTCATCGACAGCGACTGCGTCGGGCACACGTTCACGCACACCTCGCAGCCCGTGCAGTCCATCGGCGACATCTGGATGCGGAAGTTCAGACCCTTCAGCTCGTCGCCCACGGCGGGCAGCGACGCGAAGGTCGCGGGCGCCTTCTTCGTCTCAGCAGCGTCCATCAGGAAGGGACGGATCACGGCGTGGGGGCAGATCGAGGCGCACATGTTGCACTGCGTGCACGTGTCCTTGTTCCACATGGGCACCGTCGCAGCCATGCCTCTCTTCTCGAAGCGCGACGTGTTCGTCTCGTAGCGACCGCCAGGTCTGAAGGAGGATACGGGCAGCTGGTCGCCCGTGATCATCGCCACGTGGTACTGCACGTTCTTGTAGTCCTCCGTCGCGTCCTTCGGGAACACGTGGAGCGGCTCCATCTTGTAGTTCGCCCACGACGCGGGGTACTGGATCTCCACCAGCTCCTTGCCCGCCTGCTCCATGGCCTTGATGTTCATGTTCACCACCTCGTCG
>ERZ1106923.125-NODE-125-length-33829-cov-18.160064_pt1 | contig 33829 bp, 56 predicted proteins | sample MGYA00403657_ERZ1106923 | MGnify/ENA primary metagenome ERZ1106923 (study PRJEB35170, sample SAMEA104062425) | human gut metagenome | biome: human gut; feature: human-associated habitat; material: faeces | place: Denmark | collected 2012-06-19 ...
TCGTCGAGCACTTCAAGCAGTTCCAGGTGCCTGGACTCCCCGACTACTCTCCTTACGGACCTCATGCTAATTGAGTTTTTTGTTACTTTTCCGTGTTTGTTAGCGGGAATCAGAAATCAACTGCGCAAATGAGTTCGACGGCGAAGAAGTGCGCTATCGGCGCTGCAGCGCTCATCGGCTCGGCTTCTTTGCTATACGCTCTTCACACGAGATCGAAGACGAATCCAACGAATCCTCCCGAAGAGACGCCCTTGTCCATTGGAGGACGTCCTGTAGTCCGTTGTGGGTGCTGGTGATGCCCTAGATATTCGTTGTCCACACATGTGAGCAGTTTGAAGAGCTGGTGAAGGAATATCACTTGATGGACGAGACTGTAATCGGTTTCGATGCAGAGTGGACAAAGCGGGTAGGATTGGTGGAAAACGTCGACTGTAGTGCCCGCTGTCGATCGTGCAGCTGACATTTAAGAACGTCAACATCATCATTCAAGTGGAGCGCTTGGATACGAGACCTCCTCCCTCTCTTAACGAAATGATGGGAAACGAATCGTTTCACTATGTGGAGGTCATAACGAATAGTATCTTGAAGACGGGAGTGGGCATTTATGACGATATAAAGAAGCTGCTCGAGTACATGATGGTAGACGAAGTGCACGGCATTGTGGACATCGTGTATGACATTCTGGAGTGTGGTTATATCAAGGGACGCTGCCAAACTCATGGGACACAAGGATCTGAAGACGAGTCTTCAGTACCTGACTGAGAAGTACCTCCACGTTACCATTTCAAAAGGTGGGGTTACAGAGTTGCAGTAATGGCTAGATCCGAAGATCCGGTGTGGGAATTGGGATCTCGAAGAGCTGAGCGACAAGCAGATCCTGTACGCTGCGGGAGACTCGTACTACTCTCGCGAGGTGTTCGTCTACTTCTACAACCTGTATTGCAGCAGAGTGAAGGATGAGCCATTATCCGCTCTGGAGTGGTGCTTGTCGAACCACATGGAGGTGATCCCTTCAAGATTTGCGTCACGAATAGAAATCAATCACGGACTTGTCCCAGCCCGAACAACTCCATGTTCGTGTCATTGACGAGAACGGAAGTCACATGTCCTCCATTCGCATGTCTGAACTCCCCAGCTTCAAGAACGGCGGCTACTCGAAGAGAAAGAAACCCATCTACGAGGATTGTCAATTGCGTGCGACGCTTCGTTTTTCCTTCATCCGTAGTGTCTCCGGATGGACAGCTTCTCTGCCGAATCAGCCACAAGAAGCTGGACTGGTACGTTCACAAGGGTCTTGGAGGTGATTTGCATTTCGCGGGAATGATCCCTAGTGGTGGTGAGCCAAGACCCCTACACGGTGCGTCTGTGCTTTGAGCCGAAGTGTATGGACATGGGAGGCGTTTCAGGGATAGCTCGCACTCCGAACAATTCCACGCGATTGTCTCCGACGGACAACAAGTGTGTCGTGTGCGGCAAGACGAAGGACTACGTGTGCCACTCCATCCTCCCCCACAAGTACCGCCGATATCTCCCCGAGAAGTGGAAGAGTCACAACAATCACGATAATGTCGTTCTCTGTGTACGTGACGGCATCCCGGCAATAACGAACAGATCCCTTGCTCTATTCGCTGCAACAAGTTTGACGACATCTACAGTCACAAGATTATCGTGGAGCATGGATACGATCCTCGCAGCATTTCGATCATTATCAACAAGGAGGTGCTGACGGTTAAGAAGGTCGCGGGGATTCTGCTGAAACTGTATAGGGGAGAGATCCACCCGCCCAAGAGCAGAAAGGTGAGTTGGAGGGAAGCGAGCTGATTGGCAGATCGAGCTGGAGCGGGAACTGTTACGCTTTCTCAAGAAGTATAACCCGAAGTACTGGGTGCAGAAGGAGGAGGACGATGCCAGTAATAGTGGCGTTTTTGAGATTGTGTCGGAGAAGGAGTATGAACAGAGAAAGGAGGGGTTGTACGAGGATAGCAGCGACGAAACGCCCGAGTTTGAGTTCTCTCCTGTCGAGGAGAAGCAGAACGACGACATGACCAATCCTTACGAGAATGTGGAGGTGAAGGATGATGATGACCGGTTCGTGTTCGAGATTCCGCTGCTGGAAAAGAGTACTGTTGCTGTGGGAGCTGAAGGTGTAGTTACGCATTTGTCTGCATATTCGATCGACCCGAATTACGTGACTCCCGAAGAGCGAGTGATGAAGGACATTTTGTCCAGCCCCGATCCTACGATATCCTTAGTGATGCTACTGCGTTGGGTTCTTGACCGTTTTACAAGGCAGCAACCGAATTCATAATTGGTTGGAGAAAGAACTTCTTACACGTATGGAATTCCTTTGTAGCGGTGAGGAATAGACGATGAAGCCGCAGTTCATGAAGGCTGGATGGAGTGTGGATGAGCCGTTTAAGCCCCTGTAATCGGTTGTTTTGCATGGTTTTCTGTATTTGTTTGAACGAACAGGGAGAACGCTTCCTCTTCACCATTCGCTGTGAATCCGGTGCTGTTCTCTCATGGATAACACGACTCAGTCGTGACAATCCATTTCGCACGAGAGTGTGTGATTCAAATCATTGTCTCTGTTTCCCCAAATCTACGAATGGAGGGCGTGGATCACATCAGAGTGCTTGTGAAGGTCCAACCATGTGATAGCACTCCCGTAGTGACGCTTGCTTCTCCCCTTACGGTTTAGAATGGCGCAACGGTTCATAGCTACTGGACTGTGGATAAGCAAGCAAATACGATTGTGGAGACGAACGAAAGAGGTGTGCCCTTATCATCTCCTCCATTCTCCTTTGGTATTCTGTGCAACCAATCCCATTATGCCTAAGATTCTGTGCTGGACGAGGATTCCTCATCGGATACTGTATTCGATAGTCTCTCTTCAAGAGTGTTTGAAGCATTGCAGAACGGTATCAACGGTGTGACCTTCATTATTTCTTTCACGCATAGCCTCCATAGTCGCCTATGGATTGTCTGGGTCAGGGAAAACGAGTGCCTTATACGGGACCGGAACGAACAATGGATTTGCTCAGCGATTTGTATCCGATCTCTTCGAGAAGTCACCAGATGTGTCTCTTCCAGTCTCTCCTGATCTGTAGTCGTCTCCCATTTCGCTATCGATGTCCTTTGTGGAGCTGTACATGGACAGGATACTCGATCTGGTAGAGCCCAATCATGTGCTGTCGATTCATGAGAACACAACGCAGGGTGTGTATATTCAGCCAAAGCGGGTATCGCTCGATTCATATGATTTATTCCTTCACGCCTTCTCGAGGGCGAAAGGGAATCGCCATCTTTCCTCCTCCAATGCATATTCGAGCCGCTCCCACACCATCTTCTATCTTTATGTCCGCAGTGATGAACACGAGTGTGTGCTTCGCATAATCGATTTGGCGGGGCTTCAGATGATTCGAAGCACAACGACTCCAAGAGACGGGGCGGAAATTCGCAAAGTGAATACGGGCCTTGTCGCGTTCATTATTTCAGCTTTCCTGTTACGCATAGCCTCTCCCGCGTGATTCGCTCCTTAGTTGCAGAAACAGTCCCCATCGCGTACATGGGATTCCGCGATTCAAAGCTGACGCGTTTGCTGCAGCCGTGCTTCGACCGCTGTTACACCTCCTTCCTAATCTGTATGACGAAGTCGGGAATCGTTCGAGTTGATTTGGTATCACTACGTTACGGCTAGAGAGAGACGAGGGAAGTGCTCAATTTCGGAACGATGGTGCGGAGCGTGAGGATTCATCCTCAGGTGTTCAGTGGTCTTGACAATCAACAGATCATTGATCGTTTACAAGGCGAAGTGTGTTACCTGCGCAGACAGCTGCGGCGGAACGATGAGGATTGCATTAGCGACGCTCCGACGATTTGCAGAGAGGATGAACTGAGCGATCAACAGTGCCTGAGTGAGGAGGAAGAGGAATTGCGAGAGAAACTGAGTCTGCAGAAGAAGACGATCGACGACGCATTGTTGGTTTTGGAACTGCTTTGTGTTGCGTAGATCCTTGCTGAAGGAGTACCAAGAGCCTGTCGAGATGATGATTGGCATCATAAAGGACGAAGACAACGAGAAGAAGCGGACAAGGGATTGGATCGGTGAACTCGCTCAAGTGTGCGGGATTGACGAGGAGAACGAGGAGGAGAAGAGAAGGAAAGTGCTGCTACGATGTCGCGAACTCGTGAAAGTGGAGGAGGAGTGTAGAAGCGCAGTAATGCAGTGGCGCGAGCTGATTGCCGATCTGGAATCGTGTTTGTAACAGTATGTACAATTACTCGCTCTTTTGTTCAATATGCACTTCACTGCTCAAACCCCAGCAGGTTCTCCATCGGATCGTCCTTCATTCTCAGCTTCAAGTCCAGCTCGAACACTCCCTCCTCGACCGGCAGTTCCATGAAGTCCACCGAAATGTCCTTGCGAAGACACAGCAGTGGCGTCAGGCACAGACGGAACGCGCTTTCCACCTACAACTCACACGCCTCAACCTCTCCTACGAAGGGCGACGCGCGCTTGATCGTGTAGCCCTGCAGCACCTCGAAGGAGAGGATCTCGTTGTTGATGATGGGCGCCATCCAGTCGCGAAGACGCATCTTCTCCTCGTCGCTGGCGTTCCAGTTGGCGAAGAAGAACTTCACCGCCTTCGCGTCGAACCCGTTCTCCAAATCGTCCATCTGCGCGTCATTCTGCCTCCAAACACCCACCTTCATGTCGGGGAAGGTTTCCGGCTCTTCTCCCTTCCCGCGGTTCAGAACGTTCTGTCCCTTGGTGGCCGCTGACTTCAGCATGTGTCCGAATCGTCCCATGCCGCCCTTGATCGCGTCTCGTTGCTTGCTGCCTGCGGGTTATTCGGGACCATATTGCCCACTCAGTCCCCATTTCTTCTTGCCTTCGCCGCTCTCAGGCTCCTTCTCCTTCTTCTCACTCTTCTCTACACCTCACTCGCCTTCGCCTCTCTCACTTCGCTTCCAGATCGATCCCTTCTCCTGCTTCTCCTCCGCCTCGATCACCGAGCTGAAGTCGAACGCTGCCGCGTTCTCCGCGCTCGGCGTGTTCCCCTGGCTGGCGCTGGGTTCGGGAGCCTCGCCGAAGGGGTTTCCCTCCGCGGCGAATGGGTTCGTGTCGGTAGCGGGCTGTGTGGGCTGCGATGGCTGTGCGGACTGTTCGGTGGTGTGTGGCTCGAGGTCCAGGTCGAAGACGGAGCCCGTGACGGGAGCCAGCGTGCTCTGCGGCTGCTGAGCGGGCTCGTCGAAGGGGTTGGCTGCTTCAGATTGGGGTTGCTGAGCGGGTTCGTCGAACGGATTAGCTGTCTCGGGAGTGGCCTCGTCGAAGGGGTTGGGTGTGGCAGCTTCAGGTTCAGGCTGCTGAGTATGTTCGTCGAAGGGATTGGCTGTCTCCGGAGCGGCGTCACCGAAGGGGTTGGCTGCATCAGGGACGGACTGCTCGGCGGGCTCGGCGGGCGCGTCGAAGGGATTGGCCTTCTCTGAAGCAGGCTGCTCAGCGACTTCGGCGAAGGGATTGGCGGTCTCGGGCGCCGCCGGCTCTGACACCTCGTCGAAGGGATTGGCCGTTTCAGCCGCCGGGCTGTCAGCGGGCTCATCGAAGGGGTTTGAACGGGGCTCGGGAGCGGGCTGCTCATGCACCTCGTCGAAGGGGTTCGCAGTGGGCTCTTCAGCAGGACTGTCGAAGGGGTTGGCGGCGGTGGTTGGATGCTCCTCGTGCGCCTCATCGAAGGGGTTTGCCGCGGGAGGCTCCGATGCTATCACTTCTCTTCTCTTCTTCTCTTCCTCCTCCTGTCTTCTTCTCTCTTGTCTCAGTCTCTCTTCCTCTTCTCTCTTCCTTCTCTCCTCCTCTTCCTTCTTCTTACGCTCCTCCTCCATTCTCTTTCTCTCTTCCTCCTCTTTGCGACGTCTCTCCTCCTCTTCCTTCCTCTTCCTCTCTTCTTCCTCTCTTCTCTTCCTCTCCTCTTCCTCTCTCCTCTTCCTCTCCTCCTCTTCCAATCTCTTTCTCTCCTCCTCCTCCTTTCTCTTCCTCTCCTCCTCCTTTCTCTTCCTCTCCTCCTCCTCCTTTCTCTTCCTCTCCTCCTCCTCTCTCTTCACCACATCAGGGTTCCGCCCTTCGTACTTCGACACAACATCCTTCTCGCTCTCCGGTCGCTCCTCCACCTCGATCTTCATCGCCTTCGGCTCGTAGTTCGCCGTCTTCTCGTCGGTGGGTCGCAGCGACGGGTACATCGGGAACAGCTTCAACGGCAACACCTTCTTCTGCTTGAACTCCTCGTTCTTCTTCTTCTGCCTCTCCTCGTCCGCAGCGATCTTCTTCAGCTTCTCCTCCGCCTCCTCCTTCTCCTTCTTCACCTGCGCCATCTCCTCCTCCAGCACACGAATCTTCTCCAGCGTCTCCGGCTTGTCCTTCTGCACCTCCACCACCTTCTCGATCACCTCGCCCGCCTCCGATTCGCGGAACGTGTAGTTCTGCATCTGGTGCTCCAACTCGGCGTTTCGCTCTTCAAACCGCTTCGTCTCCTTCTTGCTGTCGTCGCGCTCCTTCTCCGCCTTCTTGATCCGCTCAAGCACGTCCTTCAGCTGCTTCTCACGCTGCTGCAGCAAGTCTTCAATGTCCTTCATGCTCTCCTCCATGTTCTTCAGCGCCAACACACGTCGCTTCAGCGTGGACAGCTCCTTCTTCTGATCCTCGTTCTTCGCCTCAAGAGAGCGCACCTGCTCCTCGTAACTCTTCTTCGTCTCCTTCAACTCCTTCTCCGCCTTCTCCTTCTCCTCCTTCATGCTCGCGCACTGCTTTGTCAGCTCGTCGCTCTTCTCCTTCACGATCTCCATCTCGTTCTCTCGTTCGATCGCTATCTCCGAACTGTTGCTCACCACGTCGCACGTCGCCTTCACCTGCAGCTCCAGCTCCTTCACGCGCGCGTTCAGCGCCTCCTTCTCCTTCTCCCAATCGCCCTTCTCCTTCAGCAGGCCCGTCAGCTTCTCGCCGTTGTTCGCCTCCTCCACCTGCTGCACCAGCGACGAACACGTGGCGGCGTACTCGTCGATCTTCTTCTGCGCGCGAGCCAGCTCGTCCACCGAGAACTCCTGCAACATCTCCCACTTCTTGCGGTAGTCCTCCTCGTCCTTCTGGCTCGTCGCCAGCTTCGACCGCAGCTCGTTCACCTCGATCTGCAACCGCGCCACCACCGCCTTCGCGTCGTCCTCCGAGCCGTTCGCCGCTTCCTGGAAGGTGGCGAGCGACGTGGTGTTTTGCTGGATCTGTTCGATCAGACGCTGGTTCTTTGCCTCCAGCGCCTCGCTGTTCTGCATGGCTTGCTCCAACGCGTCCTTCATGCCCGTGTGCTCCTTGACCAGGTCCTCGTAGCTCTGGCTCTCCAATACCCGCTCCTGCTTCACCTTCTCTCTCTACAGCTCACTCCACGCCCTCGCTCGCACCTCCTCCTCCAGCTGGCGGACCGCGGCTGTCTGCTCCGCGAGAGAGCGCTTCACCTAACACTCATTCTTCTCTCTCTTTCCTACCGTCTCGATTTCGGCCGACAGGGAGTCCTTCTCCATTTGGGCGGATTTCTGGAAGGACGAAAGCAGCGCCTTTTCCTTCCACATCATGAACACGACGAGCTGCTTGAAGCCCTTCTCCTCCTGGAGAAGATGGCTCAGACGGTGGACGCCGGACTCGTTGATGAACTGCTTGTAGTCGTAGGAAACAGACTTCATCTTCTCGGAGGCTTCCTTCTCGGCATTGGAAGAATGCTCTTTCAGCAGCATCATTTCGCGCTCGTAGTACTTCGTCTTGTCCCTCTGTGACTCTTCAAACTTTGTCTTGACTACTAGGAACTCTTGAATTGCCTTCCACTTCAAGAGGACCTGAAGCATGAGCTGGCAACGCGCATTTGACTCCATTCTCTGCAGCGAGAGCACTGCACTCTTTCGCTCCTGCTGAATCAGCTTCTCCTGATCCGTCTTCATCCTCCGATTCTAGAACTCAATCCAGGCACCAAACGCTACCTGATCTTCGCCGATGGTCTTCAGACCCATTTCCAAAGTGGTAACCTTCTCCTTCAGAGTAGTATAGTCGCTCCCCTTTATATCGGCCACCCACGCAGACAGTTCTTCCATTCTAGTCCTAAGCAACCCATCGATCCTATTACGGAGGAAGGGAAAAGCAAAAGATTCTCCCAGTAGCTGTTTTCAGCTGGATCACGTTCGTCTTTCCGTCGTATTCTTCCGCGGTCTACGGATTACAGATCACAAACACGCAAACCATGACGAGACACTTATCCAAGCCGATCAGCATATGCGGGGCTTTGGCCTAGATCCATGAGACACCGCATCCACGCAATACTGCCTCATTCTTGTATACATATAGAATGTTGTTTTTCAGCACGATGAGAGCCTCCTTCCATTTCTTGATGCTCTCTCCCTCAATGTCACACCACGACTTTCTAGTTCGTCAGACGGGAGGAAAAAGCGAACCGTTGAAACCCATCGATGGTTTCAAACGCCTGCTCCAGTTCTGCTTCCGGCATTCTCTAGGTCTTTTTGTGCACAGGAAATTCAAAACAACGCTTGCTCGTTGCTTTTCTGTAGGATCATCGAATGCGTGTTCAGTGGTTCTTCGTGATCAAGAACGTCGCTTTCATCCCATTCCAAATGAACCGTGGGTGTGATAACAAACAAGAATGTCAACTACAGACTCACTTACGCGCAACGAGGACTCTCCTAGAAATGTGTGAGTACGCAAGCAATTGATTTGTATTGAGCACAAAGCAATTGACTCTAAAGTACGCCAGTCTTTTACACAACTTTTACCCCGTCATTATCTAGGAATGGCATATGGCAGGTCTAGCGTGTGTATTCTCATCACATGGTTCCACACGAACCACCGCTATGGACTCCGACAAAAAGAGTAACATCACTGTCATTCAGTCGAAAGATGGTGATAGTTTTTCTCCTCATCGCCCACATCAAGTACATATCAGTGTAACTATGACATAACCCTCACAAAAGCGTCAATCAGCAACTGATCTTAGCTCTTAGGGAAGAAAGTTATCATCATGTAAAGTTCACAACTCAATCGTTCCTTAAACCTACCTCCTCCACACCAAAACGAAAAGAAAAGTGAAAAACAACCATCCATTCCATGTGCGCAGTGATCGCTCCTTATCAATTACCACTGCGCGCATCATGAAGGGAATAGCGGGATTCCCCATGCAGGCACGATTTCGGTTTCTCTCTTGCTCATCCCGGTTGTCCTTCTTTGACACGCGATGAAGAGTACTCCTCACTTGGGATCGATCTGCCGATTTGCAGCCGTTCTGTCCATTCACACGATTTAGTTTTGTTTTGCATTCTCCGCATTGCATTCCATCCAGCGATCAATAGGAACAACTCCAGTTGCGTGTGGAAGGAGTATCAGATCACACTCCTCCTTTCTCTCGTTAGACATCACCACTCTCTTAAAATAGTCATATCCTTCCCATCCAACTACATTGAAGTGTATTTCATGGGATGACGCCCCTTCCGTCCACAAACCCCACACACATGAATAGACTCCGATGAGGAGTCCATACAGGGAACCACAGCAATAGACAAGGAGCGAAACCGAAACGAGATGAAGCGCAACAACGGTTATTTCGACGTCCTCGGGGACGCTTCCCGAGAGTCATATTCCTCTTTCTGCAGGACTCTATTCACTCGATTCTGTCAAGATAGGTTCAAATGCATAAGAGTATTCTGTGCCTTCTTCTGATTCTTGTTCTTGGCAGTGAGGGCTTTAGCCTCTTCAAAGTCAAGGATTACGCAAAGGACGAGAGTGTATCAGCCAGCGCGTGTGGATAAGAGCGTAGATCACAGTGTTCGTCAACTCGCTCTCTTCTTCCAAAACTCAAATTGCGAAGGACTACTACTCTCTTCCCGTGTGTAAACCGGAGCGTGTTTTTCAGCTGAAGCAGAACATTGGCAATGTTCTTAGCGGTGAAGAGTATTCAAATACGCCGCTCGTTTTCAAGATGATGAAGGACGAGGTCTACCCTCAGGTTGTTTGCAAGAGGTCTATCTCCGCCGAGGACGTGAAGGTGTACAAGCAGGGAATCGAGGACGAGTATAATGTCCAATGGTTGTCTGTGAACTATACACGTCATTCTTAGGATGATTGACGACTTGCCTGCCGCCGTCATGGTGACCTCGAAGGACGACGAGAAGGAGTACTGGTTTGAAGACACGCACCCCCTCGGCTTCATGGACGAGGGAAAGGCCGTGGTGTACAATCATGTATGACTGAACAGCATCGTTCACTCTAGCTGGCCTTCACCATCGCATATCACGAGAACAGGGACGGCAAGTACCGTATCGTCGGCGTGCGCGTGGTTCCTGCCAGCATCGACTACGTTGAGAATGACGGGAAGCTCATGGCGAAAACGCGCGACAGCCGCATGGTCCTTCCATCGCCTCTTCCTAACGCGTAGGTGGTGGACGTCCCCAAAGACATCATCTACACGTACTCGATCAAGTTCGAGCAGAGCGACATCGAATACGGATCTCGCTGGGACATCTACCTGAAGGGCAGCAAGCAGGGCGCGCACTGGTTCTCGCTCACCAACAGTCTCTTCATGGCCCTGTTCCTCTCCGTGGGCGTGCCGAGGTCACGTGACGCGTAGACGATTGTGGGCATCATCATTCTCCGCACGCTGTCTCGCGACATCAGCAAGTACAACTCCATCGTAGGGGCGTGCGAGGGGCGTTAGGTGCAGAGCGAGGAGGAGCGCATCGAGACGGTGGAGGAGGGCGGCTGGAAGCTGATCCACGGCGACGTCTTCCGTCCCCCCAAGCAGAGCGACTTCTTCGCCTCCGTGGTGGGCGTGGGAGTGCGTGATGGTGTGTGGGCTGACCCCTAGTCGCAAGTGCTGTGGACCATCGTGATGGTGATCGTGCTCGCCGCGCTGGGCATTCTGTCGCCGCAGTACCGCGGCAGCATTGTCACCTGTGCTGTGATTCTCTTTGTCCTCCTCGGCTTCGTGGCGGGCTTCGCCTCCGCGCGCCTGTTGCTCTCCTCCGCTCCTCTCACGCCGTAGGAACCAGCTGTTCGGCGGCAAGGGTCGCCAGAACGTGATCCTCATCGTGGGCGTGCTGATGCCCTCCGTGATCTTCTGCCTCACCTTCGTCATGAACGCCGTGTGGTACTTCCTCAACTCGCCACAGTACATCCACATCTGTCGCCCGTTGCGCGCTCGCCTCACCCATAGCCTCCATCATCGGACTCATGTTCCTCTGGTTCTGCGTCTCGCTCCCGCTCGTCTACCTCGGCTCCTTCGTCGGCTACAAGCTCCCCAAGTACCACATGCCCGTTCGCACCAACCACATTGAGCGCGAGATTCCCCGCCGTCCGTGGTACCTCCACCCCGCGCTCACGTGCATCGTCGGCGGCTGCGTGCCCTTCGGAACCATCTTCCTCGAGATGTACTTCATGCTCTCCTCGGTGCTGCTCCACCAGACCTACGCCGTGTTCGGCTTCCTGCTGGCGATCTTCGCCCTCACCGTCATCACCACCGCAGAGATCTCCATCATGCTCTGCTACTTCCAGCTCGCCAACGAGGACTACCACTGGTGGTGGCGCTCCTTCGCCAACACGGGCAGCACGGCGTTCTTTGTCTTCCTGTTCGCGATTTACTACATGATCAGCATTGGCATTACGCAGCTGGTGTCCGGTAGGAGAGTGCGTACCGTCTAACCGTGTAGTCGTTCTGTACATTTGTTTGGCGCTGATCGGCTGTATTGCCCTTTACTTGGCGTGTGGAGCGATCGGCTTCTACTCGTGTTTCTGGTTCACGAGGAAGATTTACGGGTCGTTGAAGGTGGATTAACGTGTGTATTCGGCGTGTTTGTTCATTCATCGTTTTCGAGGCGAGGATGCGTCTTGTGGTCCTTCTTCTCGCGCTCTGCCTCGTCAGCGGAGAGTACCAAGTGCGTTCCCTCGTCCCAATCCTCACGCCTGTAGGTCTTCAATGTGACCTCGAAAGTGTTTCTTGACGTGAACATCAACAAGTATCCTGCGGGAAGAATCGTGCTGGGACTGTAGGATCCATCGTTCTGGGTTATGAACCTAGATATGGAGAGGTTGCGCCCAAGACGGCAGAGAACTTTAGAGGACTCTGTACCGGAGAGTACGGACCTCGTTCAAACGGAAAGCCGTTGACCTACAAGGGAACTCGCTTTACGCGCATCATTCCCGGGTTTGTGATTCAGGGAGTTGAATTTAAAGTGAGGCGCTCACGATTAGGGCGATGTTGGGTGGAGCATTTACGGCAAGAAGTTCGACGACGAGACGTTCGCCGTGTCGCAGAACCGTCCCGGGATTTTGGTGATGGCAAATATGGGAAGGAACACGAACCAGTCTCAATTCTACATCACAACGGTGTGTGCGAAGAGGAGTGCTGACCTCTAGGCCAACGTCGCGTATCTGGACAAGAAATTGGTCGCGTTCGGGACGGTGCTGGAGGGAATGGACGTGGTCTACATGATCGACAAGTGCGGCACAGCGAAGGGCACGCCCAAATGGTGGGACTTGCGCGAGAGAATGATCTGTAGCAGAGTATACATTGCTGATTCCGGGGAGTTGCCCATGAAGAGTGTGAATGCGCCATCCACGGAAAGCACGTTCATTCCTCCGTCGTTGCGCGAATAGTCGGCGTCTTCTCTTGATCCCACCGATCCCACCCCTTTGACTCCACCCGTTGTTGCCTTTTCAACCCTTTTCTTCACGATAACGGATTCTTTGTTGGAATAAGCAATGTACAATTGCCGGAAACGGGACTGACGTGCTAGGGGGTTTGCCATTATGCACAAATCGCTTGCCTTCCTGTCTGGAATGGGGGTCGCGTATATTGGGTATCTTTCGTTATCAGACGGACTGGTGCTTCGTGTCGGTGCTTTCCGTTCCCGTCATCGTCTAGAATAACCGAGCGTACAATCAACTCATTGCCAGTGTCCGGAATCGTCAGTTCGTGGAGGACGTAGCGGAACCGCAAAAGGGATTACCCGTAGCTGCCGGAATTGCCGACTTCAAAGGACTACCTTCAAATCACAAAGAAAACGTGCTGCTCTTGTTGGAATGTATGCACTCGTCATGGTGGTTATCTGTAGAGATCGATCCTGTACATCCATGGAGTGGTCACCCGATGGCTTCACTTCAATAAGCCCTACGATCAGCAAATCCAGGATATGATCCATTCGCATAAAAAGGAAGACAAGCGCGAAGAGACGGCAGATTCAGCCGAAGTCTCTACACAGGAAGAGGGCTGTGTTGCTGAAGACTCCGAGGCCGTGGAGGAAGTGCACGAGGAGGAGAGGAGAGAATAGGTGCTGTTGAGTTGTGCTTTCGCGTGTTTGTTATGTGTAATCGTTTTGTCGAAATGCAGAGGGCTGATCTGTCTTCAACGCTCACCAGAGTCAACCACTCATTCCCTTCTTCAGAAATGGAACCTCAGGTGTTGGTACTCGACAATGGAGGGAGCATAATAAAGGCTGGATTCGCCTCGAGCACAAACCCTACATGGTGAGTCTGCGAGTCCTTCGGTTTATCCCTAGCGTCATACCAAACACGACCGCTCGCATTCGGAAATCGCTCCATGAACTCGTTGGAAACGATACCGTGACGGCTGTCACCGATCACTCCCAACTGCTGTATCACCGGCCCATTGAAAAGTGAGAGTTGTGAGGAATAGATTAGAAACAGGGGATATGTCGTGAATTGGGATCTCGAGGCCAAGATATGGAGTCAGCTGTTCAATCCACAGCACTTGAATATAGTTCGTGTGAATACAACATTGTGACCCGTAGCAACCGCAGAATTGCAACCTATTCCTATCACAGCCGCTGTTCAACATGGACGAGCTCATGAGAGGCACGCTGCAGGTGGTGTTCGAGCACTTCCGATTCAATGGGTTTTACGCCTCCCCCACTCCAATCTGGACCCTCTCCCAGGAACTCGGCGCGCTCCCGCAGGACGATATATCTCGCACGACGAGGTCAGGAATTGTTATAGACAGCGGATTCTCCTTCACACACGTGTGATGTCGCGTGCCACTGTTACGTGTAGATCGTCCCTATCGTGGATGGAAGGGTGCTGCTGGAGGGGGTGAAGCGAGTGAACGTGGGCGGGAAGCTGCTCACAAACCTTCTGAAAGAGAACCTGTCCTTCCGCCAAGTGAACGTTCAGGACTGCACCCATCTGGTCAACCAGATCAAGGAGAAGTGCTGCTATGTGTCGATGAACGCGCTCAGAGAGCTGGACGTGTGTCGATTGAATCCAAGTCGGATTCGGAAGGCCTACGTTCTCCCTGATTTCGTCACATCGTCTACAGGGTATGAGCTGGTAGAGCGTTGTGGAGGGCGTTTAGCGTAGAAACCCGGAGAGAGGGTGAATCCAAATCAGCAGGTCATCACCCTCACAAACGAGCGATTCATGGTGCCCGAGGCGCTATTCCACCCATCGGACATCGGGATTAAGCAGGCAGGAGTCGCGGAGAGCGTGGGAATGTGCTTGCAACTCTTCCCACCAAGCATCCAACAGCTTCTGGTGAAGAACATCGTTCTGACGGGCGGCAACTTCTGCTTCCCGCACTTCAAGGAGCGATTTGAATATCCTTGACAGGAGAGGGACGCGTTCTTAACGATCATGCGAGAGGTTGTCCCGCTCATCACGGAAGGGATGGAATATCGTGTGACGCAGATGGGTGAGTATGTTTATGGAAAAGAGATTGAGAACGTAGTCTGTTCTGCGATACTTGGCGAGGAGGAGTGGCTCAAGTCCAGAATCCGGACTTTTCGCAGCTTTTTGTAACAAAGGAAATGTACGAGGAGAACGGCCCTTATCGGCTGCTAGCTACCGCTTTCCGACAGCAATCGCCTGTTTGTTGGGAACAAAGAGCACAAGAATATCAATACTAAGCTGTTGAAAACAAAGAGCGCAAGAATATCAACACTAAGCTGTTGAAAACAAAGAGCGCAAGAATATCAACACTAAGCACTAGACAACTTCTTCAGTCCCAGCGTAGCGTAGTACCGCACATCGCGATCCTCGTCCTTTGTCAGCTCTGTCATCTTCGCAATCGCCTTCGCCTTCACATCCGCCGGGAGCACGTCGCACAGATTCGCCAAAATGCGGCACGAGATGAAACGGATGTTCGGGACGGAGTTCTACACATGACCCCACGTCCCAATTCCTACACTCATCTCCTTCAGGAGGGTCGCGAACATCGGAGCGACGCGCTCGTCCTTCGGGATGGCTCTGATGACGAGCTCGTATGTGTACAGAATGTTGAACTGGAGCAGGTAGTTGTTGGTCTCGTCGTACTGCGTCGCCAGTCTCGAGAGAACGCTGCTGAACGCGAAGTCCGCGCCCAGCGAGGAGATGATCTTCGGCAGCGACTGGCGGCAGGTCTCGCGCACTCGGCTCACCGCGTCCACGAAGAGGTGCAAGTACTACCCGTCACTCCTCGCCCCCACACCCCACAATATCCAACAGACGGGCCTGCTGGTCCGTGTCCTTCGTGGCGCTCAGCAGGTACGCCATGTGCTTCGCCACCTCCTCGCGCACGCGCCAGTCCGGTCCGTCCAGACTCTCGTCCAGCACCACACGACTCACCAGCGACTGCGTCAGCGTCACCTCGTCCAGGCGGCGCAGCAGCAGCAGCCGCACCTCGGGCGAAGGCGAGGCGAGCAGGAGGTCGAAGAGCGCGCTCACCTTGTCGGGCAGCACGCAGCCCAGGTCGATCACCACGCTGGCGATCTGTTCTCTACGCGTCACAGCGACTGCCAGAAACCGACGCGATTTCGTGGTTTGTGTCGGTCGCGAGGGAGGGCAAGAAGGGATACAGCTTCTGCAGGAACACCTCCTTCTCCAGGCACTTCGACAGCGGCGTCATCTGCTTGATGGCGTTCTTGCGCACCTCCACGTTGTTGTCCTTCAGCAGACCCACGTACGGCTCCAGCAGCAGCGACACGAACGCCTCGCCGCCCAGAATGGAGGCGATGGCGCCCACCTCCAGCGCGGCGGCTTCGCGAACCTTGTAGGAACGCGCCTCCAGGTTGTTCTGGAAGATGGTGAGAATGCGCGTGCGATCACTGTCGTCCTTCGTGCGCTGGAGCAACTCCTTTGTAAAACTCATCAATGTCAGTTTTGTGGCTTCCTAGGGGTGACGCCAAGAGACAGGGCGCACATCGTCCGAATTGTAGTACTCTTCGAACTGCGAGACGAACAGGGGGACGAACTCGTCGGAGCACGCGGCAAAGACAACGGACATGTTCTTCGCCGCCGCACGACGCACCATGGGAGTATCATCCTTGCAGAGGGAGAAGTAGCCTTCGCGGAGGTTCTTCAGCGGCTCCGACACGTCCTCCGTCGCGGACAGAAGAGAAATCTTCGCGTACACCTTCGCGACAAGAGAAGCGGAGGACACGCGAGGAGTGAACCACTCGTCGTGGAAGAGACCGTCGATCACGGAGACAAGCTCGTCGCGCACAACGGCGGGAGACATGTCGTCCACAATGCGGTTAATGCTGTCGACAGCCTACGAAGTGACCAAATGCAAGAGCGAGAAACCGCTTCCCGAACCACGACTTCCTCCGTCGTGGCAAGATGCTTTAAGATGGGGAGCACGTACTTCATATCGTCTGCCGAAAAGACTTCCTTCAGATTGTACACTTCCTTTGCAAGCTCGGTGAGAGCCTCGTCGTCGTTATCGGGACACCAATCTAAAGATAAGGGTTCAAACAGCGATCCGACCGTTGAGAAAAGGGATCAGCGTGTTTATTGTTTCATCCCGTCCCAGCTCCTTGGCAACATCGACTACTTGTCGGACGTACTTCAACTTCTCCTCGATGTCGTCTGAGCTCATTCCTTCCTGGAACTTCTTGAGTCCTACCATATCCTATTCGCGTCAACGCCCTGCACGCAATCGCTACTCTGTTTCCTTTCGAGAACCGATTCTTATGCGGGAATCGTCGCTGCTTCAAGACGGGAGTTTCATTCAGACAGAAGGGACGATTATCCCCCCTTCCCTGCATAGATCCGTGCTCATTCTTTGTCAATAGCGTTTCTGTGACGTGGATGTCTCGTTTCCCTCTCACTCTCGTGGATGTTGATTCTGTGCCTCGCATTGACTCCCCAAGTCATGCAGTGCACCGTGGTGACACTAAAAGAGCGATCTTTCCGCCATTCCCATTGAAGGAGACGAAATCCAAAAAGAGGCGCGATTTTCCCTCACTTCGCCATCTCAGAAAATGGAGGCTATAAAGAGTATCCTGACTCCCAGCGAAGACTACAACTACAAGATCATCTTCTTGAGCTATTTGTTCCTCTCCGTGTCTTGTCTCGCCTTGTACATTACTGCTTTCTACTGGAAGGACATCCAGGGCTTTTGGATTGTGGTACGTACGTGGTTTCCTTCTTCACCCTAGCTCTCCCCCTATCTTCTCGGTCTCCCCTACTACGGCTACATGTGGAAGAAGCAGAGTAGCATAAAGGAGAAGGAGGATTAATCTTTTACCGTTGGAGAGCTGTTTCGCTGTAACAAACACCGCTTCCAATCTAGGAAGGACCCGGGTACATGGTCTGCTTCTCGAACAGGTCCTGCGTTACAGCGCCCAAAAACACGGGGAACGAGTTGCTCACCGTGATGGCAGCAAACAAATGACTGTCAAGACTGTTCACAAACGCGGTGTCCAGCAACTCAAACTTGTCGGCGCCGTTCCTAACCCTCATCCAGCAAAAGGGCACGTACCAAAGCAACTCCACACAGTCGTCTCGACTCGCTGCGTAACGCGACCGCAATCGCACCTTGTTCTCGTGCAGACTCAGATCCACGTTCCATCCCGTGAGCTGGTACACAGCGTCGCGGAAACGGTTCGTCTGCGAAGCGAACACCTCCTTCATTCGCTCGATCCGTTTCTTCAGCATGTCAATTTCGTCCTTTGTATTGGATGCGGAGCTGTGCTCCTGCTGATTCGAGCCCTCTACGGATGGAGAACTCGCGTTTGCTTGAGACAGCTTCTTCCCTTCGCTCTTCTCAGATATCGGATTCTTTATCAGATGCAGCACGCGTTCATGCACGTAATCAAACCCACCCTCTGCCGCATACCGCTCATACTCCTCCTTATATACGCGCAGTCGCTCGATCTCCTTTCTATATGCGTCGAGCTCCTCCAGCTCCTTCACGCTCGTCTCTTCGCGACTCCCCTCAGCAGTCCTCTCTTTCGACATCTCGGACCGTAGAGATAGGAGTTGCAAGCGCAGATCAGAAGACTACGTGTCAAGAGTCACCCCTTCCCATACGACCGATTGCTCCTTCTCCAAACGAGACTCGAGCTCTTGGCGTTCTTGGAGAAACGTCTTCTCACACTGCCGCAGCGCATCCTTCGCTCGCTTCTCCTCTGCTTTGTAGTGCTCGATCTGTCGTTTGTACTCCTCCTCCAACTCACTCCACACACTCTATCCGTCACTTCCACGCCCACAAGACTACATCACTCGTTGAACAGCGCTCGTTCCTGTCCGTCCTCTGTCTCTTCATCGTCCCATGCAAATCCGACCCGTGGATCACCCGTTGAATCAAGGAGTTGGACAAAAATAGTCCTTGTTTTGCGATCGTAGGGAGGACGGAATGGCGCGTATTTCCGGAGTCTCTCTTTCATCTTGATCCTGCAACAGATTCTCTTTCTTTTCTGTTTCCATCTATCATGGTAGGCGCTTCTCTTCGACGTAACCCTCAGATTCAATGGGTATTGCTTGTGAGCCGTCAGGGAAAGATCAGACTGCAGCAGTTCTATACCGGTGCGACTCCGAGAGTAGATTGCGGTGGGAGCTCGATAACATACCTAGGAGATTCAAAGTATCACCCGTAACGCTATTAACCAGGTTCTTTCTCGTCCTGCTCGCTACTGCAACTATATTGAACAAAAAGACTCAAAAATCGTTTTTAAGAGGTACTCCGCGTGTCCCGTTCCTCACGCTCAGATTCGCTTCTCTCTATTTCATTATCTCCATCGACAAGGACGAGAACGAGCTCATGGCGTTAGAGTTCATCCAGCACTACGTCGAAGTGTTGGATCAGTACTACGGCAACGTTTGTCTTCTATGCCCTCTTCATCATAGGTCTGTGAACTCGATATTATCTTCCACTACGACAAGGTAGTTGCGCGCTTCCTGCTCTCATTCTAGGCGTACCACGTTCTCAACGAGTTATGCATTGGAGGACGCATCATGGAGACAAACAAGCGTGAGATCCTTCGTGTATGCACTGCACAGGATAAGTTGGAGACCGATGCTAAGGCTTCCGCTAAGACCGGTTTTGCCGGACTTAGTAGTCTTGGCCTGTAAGCCAGGTGTTTTTGATTCTGTATTGAATAGTGATTCGTCTTTGTTGAAAACAGGGGAAAGAGACTCACTCCAGTAACTTCTTCTCGCTCTCAAGCGACGGCTGCTCCGCTGTCTCACTCTCCAACAGCGCGTGGATCTTCGGAATCAGCTCATCCAGGCCCTGCAGGTAAAACGGCTCTGGCTCGATGTGCACCTATCCCTCATCGCTTGTACAAACCACTACAAGTCCCAAACGCCTCTTCTTGCTCAGCTCATCCGCTTCTTGCTGGATAAGCGGCTTGTAGAACGCACTAATCCGCTTCACTTCCTTCGCAATCTCCATCCGATAGTCATCCACCAGGAACGGATGGGTTTCGTCCACTGTCTCCACATAGCGATGATATGTCTCTTCCTTCATCCTCCTCATCTCGTACCTCCATTCCTGATATGCCTTTGTCTTTGACACGATCGTCCCCGCCAATGCTCGGTTGTACTCCTTCTGTTTCCTTTCTATTGTTTATGGCATTGCGTCGCAAATACCCTCCAGTTGTGTGTTTGCCTTCTTGAAGTTCACCTTCTGATATCGGTACTTGTCAAGAATCTTCCGATTTGGACTGAATAGATGGATTGCATCCGTCCTCATTAAGAAACCCCGCGTAAAGGGCTTCACAAGACCCTGCATGATACAAATGAGTGAATGCGCTTCTCAACGGATTCTACTTTGTCTGCTATCGAGGATGCACCCTAGGCAGTCTCCATTCTCCTCCCCACCATCACCCCGTTTTCTCTCAAACTCGTCCCATCGTCTCCGTATCATGTCGTGATGATGATTCACGTGCGAACGGGGAGTATGACGAATTCCCTTCTCTTTGCGTTCTGCCAAATGGAAGGCCGATTTCGGTTGCTCTGAATTCCGCACCAGTTTGGAGTCTTCACTGTGTTGGCGATGAGCACAGCGTACGCAGATAAGAAGGAGGACGAGGAGGACTACCTTCCGCAGAACGACGAGTTCATTCCTCCAACCAACTTTGCGGTTATTGAAAACGGACTCTACCGCAGTTGCCCGTACACTCCCGTTGTGATATCTAGGCGCTTTTCCCGTAAAGAGGAATTTCGCCTTTCTTCGGCATTTGGGCATTCGCTCTATCCTGTAAGTCTGTATCTCTTCGGCGTGATGCAGTAGAGTGTTGGTACCCGAAGAGTACCCGGAGGACAGTCTGACCTTCCTGAAGCGCTGCAACATCCAGCTATTTAAGTTCCCATTGGAGGGCAACAAAGTAGTGGGCTCTCTGTGTTGTGTCACGGATTAGGAGCCGTTCACCGAGATCCCGGAGGAGATGGTGATTGAAATGATGAATATCGTATTGGGTACGTTCGCTCCCATAATCTCATGGAGAGATACGCGCAATCTGCCTCTCCTCATTCACTGCAACAGCGGAAAGGTGATCCCTTGCGCGTTTGCTTACGCATAGCATCGGACAGGATCCATTGTGGGCTGCATTCGGAGAGTGGCTTTCTCTCCCTGTGTTCACGTCTTAGATACAGGGCTGGTCCCTATCGTCTATTCTGTGGGAGTACCGACTGTACGCGGAGCCGAAGCCTCGCTTCATGGATCAACAGTACATCGAACTGTTCGACATCAACTTGGTGCGTCCCGACCAGAGGTACCTTCCTGACTGGCCCGGGCTGAGAGACTAATTGTACTATAGCAAACAGGATAATGCACTTGCATCTTTAGTAAGCACTTGTTTAGTTCGGAAAGAAGAGATCCCATTGCCCTGTAATCACCCCCATCTTGTGGAATGTATTTCATCACCTTCTTCAGCATTCTAGCCCATCAACTCCCAATCAGAATACCCCACGATATGGAGGTGGTGATCGACGGAGAAGACACCTTTCCAGAAGACGGATGACTGTCCAGCCACGAAATCAACTATGGGTCAATCCCATTTGGAATCACCACCTCGGCTGGAAGCGAGTCGAACAGCAGCATCCGCTTATTCTGGTTCGTCCACTGAATCGACTCCTGTATGTATGCCTGGACCACCGAGCACAGCTCGTAATTGCAGTCCTCCCTCTCCTTCCCCTGCAGCTCCTTTATCGCGCTCCTGCAAAGTCGGTCTGCCTTGTCGTCCTTCCCACACAGGAACAGCTGACATGCGCGCAGCACCGTAAAGAACTCCGATGAAACGCCCAGTTCCGTGCAGAGATCCTTGCAGTCCACCGAGTTCGTGCTCACGCACAGTTTGATGAGCTTCACGCGCTGGTGACGAACACTGTCCGATAACGGGTCGGTAGGAAATGGAGGGAACTCCGCGGCGAAGAAACTCCTCTATCCGTGAAACGCCCGCGAGAAAAGGACCCAGTCGGGAAACAGTCGCTCAATGGAGGGAATCAGCTGGTCGAACACCTCCCTCGACTCCTTCAACTGCACACAGGTCAGAAGCGTCTACGTCAAAATCGGGCCGAATTCGTACGTCCACAATCGTGACCGTCTCCCGCAGCGCCCTTCGCTGCGCCTCCGGCAGCAAGGAGGAGTACTCCCTCTCGATGGCGATGTAGCACCCCTTGGTGATCGGGAAGGGGAAGTCCTTCACGAACACCGACACCTCGTCCTCCTGACTACGCTCCTCCGACAAGACCGACAGAGAGAGTTCGGGACACTGCTCCAGCGTCTGTGCACCCGTCTGGATGAGGAGGAGGAGTCTAGGTCGCAGAGGAAGCGAAACCGTACCTCTTCGTGTTTTCCATAAACCCGACGAATTCTGCTGAACTGCGGTTGCTCCGCGCTTCCTGGTTGATTTCCTCCTGCGCGTAGGAGCTCACCCTACGCCTCACAGCGCCTCCCTCCACTCACACTCTCCAGCAGAAGCGCGCGAAGGCGTACTGACGAGCGACGGGGAGGAAGGACAGGACGTGGAGGAGGTACACGAAGTCCGCCTGCGTCAGCTTGGTCAGGCGGTTCACCACGATTTGGATGAAGATGGTGTAGAAGAGAGAGGAGGGAAGGAAGAAGGAGAGCAGGGACAGGTAGCTGTTCGTCGGGTGCACCGCCACGTCCAGCAGCCGCTCCCAGTTGTCGTAGTCGGCAGATCTACTCGTGAGAGAAGGACGCGGCAGCGACTGCTCGAGCGTGTCGAACTTGATGTACTCCACGGGGATGGTGAGGTACGACAAGTAGTACTGGATCGTGTTGTCGAGAACGTTCTGGATGGAGATCTGCGAGCTACGTGTCATCCGCCGCCACGAGACACACTTCACTGCCATGGAGAGAACGGTGACGCAGCGGATCTGACGCAGCAGCTGCGCATCCGTGTCGCGCTGGTTCTGCTGCTGGTAGTGGAGGTGGAGCAGGCGGTAGAGGAGGAGCGAGTGTCCCGGCGACAGCGACTGGAGGATCGACGAATGGAGTGTTTCTGTGAGTGATCGCCTGTCGCCACAACCACCTTCTTCGTCCTGACGCAGCGGAAGCGGCAGAATGGACGCCAGACGCGCGCAGAGGCGACCCACCACAGCGTCGGTGAGGTCTACGAATGACAGTTCGGACGCGTTCCCACTCACGATGTCCAGCTCCTGCAGCCACTCCGTCAGGTACTCCACGACAACGCGCCGTCCACCCTCCTCCACGGAGAAGTGAGAGAACAGCTCCTGCGTGATGTCCTCCTTGTGAAGCAGTGAGTCCAGCACCAGCGCGTTGAACAGCTCGCGCGCGCTGCGCGAGAGAGTGCTGGGGCTCCGCAGGGAAGACGCATAACACGGCTGCTCGCTCGAGGGGTCGCGTCTGGCGCGTTGGATGCACTGCAGCCACAGTGAGAGCGATTGGTAGGAGTAGGAGACGGCGGGCTGCTTCTCGGGCAGCATGAACTGACTCGAATACGCCTTCTGCACCTGAATGATCTCGCGCGCTCTCTGCTCCTCTTCCTTGGTGAGTGAGTCCTTCTCTTGTGACTCTCTCAACTCCTGTGACTCTCTCAACTCCTGTGACTCTCTCAATTCCTTTTCCTGTGACTCTCTCAACTCCTTTTCCTGTGACTCTCTCAACTCCTGTGACTCGCTCGACTCCTGTGACTCTCTCAATTCCTTTTCCTGTGACTCTCTCAACTCCTTTTCCTGTGACTCTCTCAACTCCTTCTGTGACTCTCTCAACTCCTTCTGTGACTCTCTCAACTCCTGTGACTCGCTCGACTCCGCTCGGTTCCGTGAGGCAACTTCGAGCAGGTGGTAGAACCACCCAATCACGTCGGAATAGTACTTCAGCTGGTCGAGAATCGCTGTCCATCACACCACCACTCACAACCCCACCACTCTCTTCCGTCTCGCTCCCCACACGCTCGCTGCATACAGCCAGAAGCACGGCGAAGGAATGGGAGAGGTCGATGCCGAAGCGGAAGCAGTCGTCGAGAAGACTCACAAACATCCGACAGTCCTGGATTCGCACGATGGAAGACTTGACCTCGTCTGTGCGATGACCCACTTCGTACAGAAATACCCATGATTTTGTCGATGGAGGAGGGATCGGTGAGAAGGGCACACTGTTTCAGGAGTCGAATGACCTTGTTCTTGTGTTGGACGTCATGATAGTGGTGAATCACTGAACACGATTGCAGAGCCGACTGGGTTATGGAGAATCGAGCACGATCGCAGTGAACACACGAGACGCCTTCCTCGTCGCGCTCAGAAAGAATCACAGACTCGGAGTCGCTGAACACACAACTAGACATGGAAGAGAAGACGAAGGAGCACGGGTAAGGGAAGTAGGAATTGACGACGCGTGTGACGGAAGGGATGCGATACGCTTCGAGATAACTGCGATTCTGGCTCTGGTGTGAAGGAGCGAACACGAATCGGGATCGTGGATATGTGCATTAGAAGAATTGGGATCGTGTGGGGCGAGGACTCGATCTCTGCCTCCGTCCATACGCACTGCACGCCGCGATACCTTCACCTAACGACCAGAACACACACAAACCCTTTCCACACGTGGAGCACGACGAAGAAGTGAAGGTCCAGAAGCAATACGCGGTTCAGCGCGTCGCACAACACGGCGAAACGCCCGTTGGGACTGCACCAGAGGTGTTGGCAGGTTCGTTTGGAGTCCTTGAACGTGTTGTCGCTGTAAACAGAAAGAGGGAGGGGAACGGGCGTTTCGTGCTCCTCGGAGCGACCCCAACTCCACCTATTCGTGAGAGAAAGGGAGCAGAAACGACGTTGCCAGGCTCTTCATCGCGCCATACAGAGAAACTGCCACTGAAACTGCCTTCGTTCCGATCGACGTCTTGTTCTTGTCCTTGTTGATCTCGTACGTGCAGATGCAGGGACTGCTGCCAGCGGCGATCACCGTGTAGCACGACTGCGGCTTCACAGTCGCTGACGCGTCGGAAGGCGGAGAGGGGCGTGACACGATTGCGAAGCAGGTGATCGATCTCTGCCCGACGAGTCGATAGCGCTGCTGGGGCATTGTGCCGCACTCGACTGAGGGCAACGAAGCCGTCGACGAGCACTGGATGTAGGCGTGACGATTCGCCTCGATCACACTCTGAAGATCGCTGATTGCAAACCGCAGCAGATGCATGTCGTCCGACAAAATCCACAAAAACTACGCTTCAGGAGGACAGAGAATCGCAACATTGTCGAATACACGCATACCAACAACCGGCGACAGATTTAGGTCACAGTACAGGAGTACGCGATTCATGGCCGTATCAATACTAGTGGGTAGAAAGGGCAACGGGGTCGTACATGTAGAAGGTGCCCATGGATGTAGCAGCTGCTAGCATATTCTGGTCGATGAAGAGGACAGACGTAATTCGTTCCTCGCTCCGCTGACAAATGCCGGAATGGAAGCAAATCTACGTAAAACGAGGAAAGAATGGATACCGAATTCTTCATATCGACGAAAAGGAGGAGATTCTCTGTGGCTACAGCAATTAAGCTGTTCGCAGTGTTAATCGCAGTGAGCACGTTTTCGTCAAATATCCACTTCACGCTTGACTATACGGTGATGGAAAAACGGAGTAGCCGTACTTCAAGTTGATTCTCCTGAAGGGAGCTATGATCGCGAACCAGCCCCTCCATTTCTCTCTTTAGTGTCCTCGAGTTGAAAGAATCGCACCTGTCGAATGATACCTTCAACATCGCGAATCAACGAACAATGAGTGTCCAAACAAATAGGATCAAAAGTCCACATCCTCCTCCACCCTACTCCAAAGAGTAGCCCAGAATTTCTCGCTCTTGCCTTCGATGTAGCCGTAGGCTTTGAACTCATAGCCCGTACACTTGTACCGAACAACAACTTTTCCCATGCTCTTACTTGGGACGTCGATAACAATGACGTATTTCGTTACACCGTTGCTAAAGAAGCAGTCAATGCGGACGAGCTCGTGACTACGTACAGCCTGACGATCACCGAACACTTCGCCACTGATTCCCGCGTGGGTGTACGGAATCTCCTTTGTGCAACCATCCTTCTCGAACGTGAAGCGTATCTTCTTCGGGATGCGAGCCGAGTGGTCGTTATAGTTCGTGATTCGCATATCTTCAGGAGAAGCACCAACAGGCACATAGTCAGGATTAGGGTCTAAGTTCGGTGCTGGATCACCCCAGGAGTTAAGAGGAGTGAAGGATGTTGGTGGCATAGTAACAAATGATGAATGTGGAGATGGATTAGGAGGCTGCGGATCATCATCGAGTCGTCCCCCACTGTTTTCTGCGAGATTGTCCTTGACTATCACGGACATGTCACCACTCGCGTTGGCATTTATCCAGCTGTTTTCTGCGCGATAGTCCGAGATTACCATAGGTATTCCACCACTCGCATTGGTGCGTACCTCGATGTTTTCTGCGATATTGTTTTGGGCTATCAAGGACATGTTACCACTCGCGTTGGTATTCATCCAGCTGTTCGATTCCCTTGATTGAAACTCTTCCAGCGTCATGTTGCCCACCCCAGCAGCAAGACCTTCCCTATTCATCGGCTTCTTCCTCCCGCTACCACCACTATCATGGGAAGAACTGAGAGAGCGATGTCCATCGAAATGAAACGAGTTACTCACAGAAGCGCTCGATCCACTGTTCCACACTGAAGAACTCCCAAGCGCTCCAGATGCATTTGGGATTGGAGAAGTGACACTTGAATTCCTTGAACTCTGATTCCCTTCCTTCATGTGTTCGCTGCTGCTATTATAATTCGGACCCAAGCACTTCTCGAGGATAGCCGGAGTAATCTCTTCACATCTTCTTAGCATATCGTATTTGCTTTCACTAAACGTTCTGTAGCTAGATGCCACTGATGGTCTCTTAGTACCGCAATCTAAACGCGCATTACGGTCTACTGTCATTTCCGTCAGCAGCCGAATTTCTACCATAACCGTATAGCCATCACTCAAATACTTCTGCTTGATACCCAGGAGAAGAGTCTTTAGGGAAGAAGACTTTGCCTCCTTACTAACAGAGCTCGATTCTCCTAGAAATTATCCAGCACTCAACGAAGCAACCAAAGAGAGAGGAGATAGTGACTCCTTCACCAAGATGAAGACCTTCCGTAATGCGTCGGTCATTTGGATCAAGATCTTTACTCTTCAATCCAGCTAGGATTATCTGATACAGAGAAAGAGGCTGCGCAGAGGAGTTGCAAAGAATAGTAGCCTTACTGTCTTTCCACAGCGCAAGAGTCACCTTGGACTCCTTGATGATAGCAAGAATGAAATCCCGTGCCTTATTACTCATCCAAGAAAGAGAATTTATAACTGAAGTAGGCATGGAAGGTGCTTCTCCAGCAATTCCACTTTCCAGGCCGATTTCGGTGCATCAATTCCTAGCTAAACTGGAATACTCAAAATCATTCACATTGGAATCACCAATAATGGAACAAATATTGTCGTTCTCGTTTCTTGTGTGAAACCATGTATTGACTACGAATTCCGGAGTGCGCATGGATCCCCAATGAGGAGTGATGGACCGAAGCGATTGGCTGACATCTCAAGTGAGTCCGGTCAATTCGGGACCAGAATGAGAGAATTGACCGTTTATGTGTTTCAGCCTATCGGTAGAATTAGATTCATAAGCAAGGGATTGTCAGAGAGAAGTACATCAACAGGGGGGTTGCAAATCAACTCAGATGTGGTTGTCATGAAACTAGGAGGAGTGCTCTATTCTAACGGAGCTGAGTGAAGGCAGAAAAGTACGTTCTTCATTCATACGGTTGGGGAGTGGATGCGCTTATCCGTGTCAAAGGAGTGCATGCGAATTCGCAGAGATCAGAAAACAGCTCCAGTCGTTTCTTACACAAATAGGAAAGACCCAAACACCATCGATTAGTCTAGCAGACTGCTTCACGTAATCCGTGCAGAAAGGATTGTAGACAAACGTCTTGACACTCTTGAGAGTTCGATACGGAAAAGTCTTGGAGTAATGGCTCTCAACGCGGATTTGCTGTATCAGCTCGGGGTACTTCTTTTCAGTCTCCGCATCTCCATAGACTGCAGCATGAACCACCTCAGCCAGTTCGCGTTTGAGGACCAGGCTTGTCAGGGGTCGCATGCGCAAAGAACAATAGGTAGTAGTAACCGTTCCCTTTTCTGTAGATTTAAAATTGCTCCTCTCCCTCTTTCTAGACCCATTCTCACTGGGATAGTTCTCCATTGGTGGATTACGAGACAGAGCAGAGTTCGCGTCCGATTCGGTGGCAGAAGAATTGAAATCAGATTGCTCACTCAAACTGGAAATAGAATCATCATCGGAGTTGTCTTCTTGATCATGAGCACTCTCCTCGGCGAATAAGCTCTTCTGTTGCAAAATCATGGAATGTTGACCATTGACTTGTTGGTTCGGCGAACTGAGTTCATCGACGTCGGGTTCATTCAGAAGCGCAGCCATCACCTCCCAATCGTCGTCAATATCTCGTTGAAGATCATAGCAATTACCGGTAGGAATTAAATCATCCATACGTGCCTCCAAATAGAATAACACTGAGAATCATCTGCCCCAAAGATACACCCCAAAAATATATGGCCCATAAATCACGTTAACAAAAGTCACAAAGGACCGAGCAATTTGAAAAGATACGTTTACAAATGCACTTAGAAGGGGAAGGAAAGACAGAAGGAATAAAAGAAAAGGTTTGAGAAACAAAGAATCAGAGATGAAGTATGAACCACAGTCGTACACCAATGAAGCCATCAGTAGCACGGCCAGTATAAATGTTTCTCATTCGACACTTCTAAGCATCGAATCATCCCCGTTGAGTAATACTAGAGATATGCACTGAAGGATAAGGACGAGTAGAGGTTATCTTCATAATTCTCTGGATGAGGGGAAAAATACCCTCTCACCTCCTTCGGCACTTCAGAGCAATCGATATCATCAACTTTCGTAGTGGATTCACTTTCTTCATCTTGCTCTGTGTGATGAGTGCCACTGTCGAGGTCTTTGTTCTTTCCCTGCACGATTTGAACCGCTGCAGCCTCTCTCGCTAAATCGTACCCTGCAGCATTTTCTAACTCTTCCATACTATTTCAAACGAGGATGAAATGTTCAAGAGATAATACGTATAGTTCGTGCACATCGGGACATGGATTTGGGTGATATATCGTGTGTGTCCCAATTCAGCTAATAGCCAGCCTCCTACTTGAACATAATGATCTCCGTCCCAACAACTCCTTCCTAACCAAATACTCCCTATAAACAGCAACAATCACTTGGTATGGAAATGCACTCTTCATCCCAGTTCAAAGCCCACTTTCAGCACACCATTCACTCACTCATCTTCAGAAGCGCCACTATTCTCTTTCACAGCATCAAACAGAATACAAACCGTTTTGCGCTGTTCATGTATTAGTACACACTGTCTAAAGTCTATCCGATGCGCCATCACTCAAATCGAGGATGAAAAGCCACTTCTTCATTCCTTTTGATGCAATGAATTCCCTCATAATCAGAAGTCTATTGATGCATCCCTATGACGAAATACGACTGAATCACAGGACAAGCCAAACCAACAATCCCTCACCTTGTATCCTCTTTCACAATCAAATCCCTCAACAAACAGTCACACCTCACTCTTGGAAACGAGAACGACAGGAATGGAGAGAGGATGATGATTATCAACAATCACTGTACATCAGAACCAAGAATCAAAAGAACTACTCGAATAGCCCATATCTCCCTTTAATTTGTATCTAAAGAAATGGGAAATAGACAGTCATTACCACCTGTACCCCTTCCTGCACCTAGCTTTCAAATGGTGAACATGACTGTAAGTGAGTCCTTGCATTATTCACACGAAGGTCCCCCAAATGATCGACCAGGATGCTGAAGATGAGAGTTAGAATTGTGTTCTCTTCTTAGTCACAGAAGCAACCGTGTTCAACATTTTCCACGTGGCGAAGAAAGACGACAACAGCATTATCACGCAGCCTCTCACAAACATCACCACAAGTGAGTACTGCATAGACTTTCAGATCGCCTATTCTTCTTTTCAGGAAAAGGTAGCCCAGAGCATTCGAATGAAGAGTAGAACACGAGAGAGGACAAGGAGATCGAAGACGCGATCTACGTGGAAGAGTTTAAGAAGAAGGGTGACACCATCTTCATTGCCTCCGTGTAGATCCTTCTTCTTTGTCTTTGAGAACTAGAGTCGATGGGCATCAAGGAAGGAATGCTGCAGATTACGTTTGTTCACATCTGTTTTCTTCGTTGGCCAGTAAGCTATTCGAGAATCCCGAAGATATTCCCGCTGAAGTGAAGGCCGTTTTCCAAGAAGTGGACACTACGTACTGTAATGAGAAGGCGAAGAAGATGAACCAGCTTCTCAAAAAGAAGAGAAGGTGGTGTTGTTTGGGGAAGGCGAAAGAAGAATCACACGAAGTAGCTTTCCTTGCCCTTCTTTAGTCTAGAACCAGTTCATCGGCTGTGGGTGCGTTCTCACTCTCATGTGCATTCACAACAACCAGCTGATCCTTGCTGGCCTCGGCGATTGTGGAATTGTCTTCAGTATTGGAGGACGGGCGAGCTACTCTCTGATTCGGCATAACCCTACGAACCCCTACGAGAGTCAGCGGATAAAAGTGCCCCTTTCCATTCATTGCTGATCCTCAGATGGCGGGCGGTCGTGTCATAAACAGTCGTGTGGAGGACATTTTGGGTGTTTCCCGGTCCATTGGCGACGTGTACTTCAAGCGCTCCTATCGCGATCCAAAGTCCATTTCCTTGCTCTCGCTCACCCGTAGATCCAAGTTGAGTCCTCAGACAGACATCGTCATTGCGGAGCCGGACGTGGAGACGTATCCGCTTTCCAGCAGTATGATCGTGCATCATCGTCACCATCTCTAGATTTGGAGTTTTGCATTATCGGGAGTGACGGTCTGTTCTCTGTGATTCCCTTTCAAACCGCCGTGAACGTGGTGAAGGACTTCGTCTCGAAGGGTCGCTCAGGCGAAGATGCATGTATGGAGCTTATTTCGCGTGCTCGACAGTGAGTGAGAGGAAGAGGAGTGAAGAGTAGGAGGACGAAGGACGACATCTCTGTGATCATTCTTTTCTTCCACATCAAAAAGCATGAGAAGACGCACCTTGGTCTTTTGGAGAGCAGTTCTGACGAAGAGGAAAGAGCGTTGTCCGACGATGATGACATGATTAACGAGGCGAAGCAGAATCGGAATGCGGACACGTATCATGTCACCCGCTCTCTGTCCGATGTGAACATGTCTGTTTACGGGTCCAGACAGTCGCACAGAGATGTCACAAAGACGGTGCTGCGGGAGATTTTCAGCGGTGATTCTCTTCCTCCTATAGGTAGTGAGCTGCCTTCCTTCCAAAACGGTGTTTCTGTGTCTCAATCGTGAGCTTCTTGTGTTTTCTTTGCGTTTCTTTTACTGTTATCCTTTGAACTGTTTGCATCAAACACGCTATTCTAAAAGCATTACTCTTGATCCTTGGGTTCAGTGGGTTCCTCCTTCACCTCAGCAGGCTCTTCCTTCACTTCAGTAGCTTCTTCCTTTACTTCAACAGCTTCTTCTTTCACCTCAACAGGCTCCTCCTTCACTTCAGAAACCTCCTCCTTCACCTCAGCTTCCTTCTCCTCCTTCGGAGCCTCGGACAGCTTGCCGTAGTACTCAGGATGCGCGTCCACGCACTTCTTCAGAGCCATCGTGATCTCGCCGCAGTTCATAACGAAGGTGTCCGCGTCCGTCTGGTTCTACACCTCACCTCCACGCTCCACGCCCACCTCCAAGATGCACTTCTGCCACAGCTCGAAGGGCTTGAAGCACGGACCGCTCTTCATGAACACGCACCAGCTGCACTCGCGGTCGTTCTTTCCCTCCGCACACCTACCCGTCACATCACCTCCCATCCCTCACTCGAAACCCTCCGTCATGCCGCGCTTTGTGCACAGCTTCGTCTTCAGCACGATGTCTTCGCCGCGCAGGTCCTTCACGCTCACGTGCGTGTCGGGGTACGAGTAGTAACCCTCCACCTCCGCGTTCGCCACATCCTCCTTCGCCACGTAGCGGTTCGCGCCGTCCTCCACCAGCAGGCCGTCCGTCACAGCGCGGTCCACCAGGAGGCGACCGTACACGGCGGAATATGCCGAGGAACGATCTTCGTCGTCGCACGACAGCACGATGTGAGGGTAGCGATACACGGAGTCCGTGGAACCGATATCCACCACCAGCTAGGATCATGACGAATTGATGATGAACCTACCACTTGAGCGTGCTCATCGGACACGAGAGCGAGCACCTTCACCTCCACGTCATCACCCATCACAGGTCCGAATTCATTGGCATCCTCAGGCTTGGGGTTGTACGCCAGAACCACCTTGCGCTCAGGTCTATGCGTCACTCTCCACGCTTATGCGAACTTGTAGTTGTGGGTAGCGGGGAAGAGAGCATCCATTCTCTCCGTATCCTCCTTGTTCAAGAAGAGGTCAATCTCCTTGACACCGATCCACCAAGGGTGATACTCCTCTTCTTTCGCCTCCGCAATGGGCTGCTCAGCGGGCTTTTCCTCGGTAGTCTCCTTCTCCTCAACAGGAGCCTCCTTCTCTTCAACCTTTTCCTCAGCAGGCTTCTCTTCAAGAGGAGCTTCCTCAGCAGGAGCTTCCTCAACGGGCTTCTCTTCAGCAGGCTTCTCTTCAACGGGAGCCTCCTCAACCTTCTCCTCGGCTACAGGAACACAAGGAACCTCCGCAGCAGGCTCAGGCTCGGGTTCAGGAGTAGGAACAGGAACAGGTTCCGCAATCACCGGAGTGGCAGGCTTAGGCATCGACTCCTCTTCTTTCGCCTTCATAGCGGCTGCAATGCGAGCGTTCTTCTTCGCCTTACGCGATCTGTAGATGCTTCTTCCACCGTAGAACGCACCCACAGCAACAACGGCAAATCCGGTCATACCAATCGTCATTCTCTTTCTCACAGAAATGTCGTTCCTAGATATTACACATCCGCTAAGGAAATACACAAGAGCGAAACCTCTTCTATTCACCATAGGCATAGAAGCTACACGAGAGCATCTTCTAGCAGTAGCGCTTAAAGCCCTGTACATTCTCTCAATATTGGAAAAGAAATGAGAGGTATTCTTTCAAACCAAAAACTCCTCCTTTCTCGCCTTTGCAAATACAGTGGTTTCTCCTCCCTTCTTTGATTCGGAAAACACGTATACCGTACAACATACTTCGCCACGTAGAAACGATTCGGAAGGAACGAGGTGACTCTGTTTGGATTCTTGATGATCCTCTCTTCTCTTTGATATCCAGTTCAGTGCTATCCCAATACCAAGAATGGTTACTGATTTCAGAAGAGGATTCCGATACTGAGTTGCTTCTTCCTCTTCTTCGCCTTACCATTCTCAATGAAAGAACTGTGACTTGCTCGTTTGATGGATGCGTTTAGACAACTTCTCCAGGTTTCATCCCCGACGAATGCTCTTTGTTCTCGCGTTTTGCTCTTCAACGACTCTTTGCACGGTACATCAGCTGGAATGGAGTAATCCACCAATTCTCTACACAACTCAAAACCAACGAGTCTAATCGTGAACAATCGACTATACATACTCTTTGTATGCTGGACTGATTACCTGGAGGGCCTTCTCATATAGTCCTCCATGAAGCGTCCCAGATCTTCTCTCCATTACAGATTCTATATGGATTTCGTTTAGAGATAGAGTTATCGGTTTCTTTTCGGTCTTCGTCTCTACTTGATGAAGACAACGATTCTCTTCTTTTGTACCGCAATTCAACACTTTCCTTCTCTCTGCTTTGGTTGGAGAAGCAACTCCCCTATCAAGACAATCATGGTTATTCTGCGCTTTCAACGAAACCACGATTACCCACCTTCTTTGCCGGGACAATCGTCAATAGATTCACCCGTTTCTTCTTCATCATTATGGGTTGGAGGGAAAAGAGCACGCCATGATTCCAACAAACACCACTACTTCTCAGCAACCAGCTCCTTGAAGCGCTCCATTCCCTGC
>ERZ1106923.127-NODE-127-length-33609-cov-17.393813_pt1 | contig 33609 bp, 50 predicted proteins | sample MGYA00403657_ERZ1106923 | MGnify/ENA primary metagenome ERZ1106923 (study PRJEB35170, sample SAMEA104062425) | human gut metagenome | biome: human gut; feature: human-associated habitat; material: faeces | place: Denmark | collected 2012-06-19 ...
GAACGTGCTGTCGAAGAAGATGTACAACGACCTCGTTCGTCAGGGACTGATTTGAATCGGCTGTTTGTTGGATGAACTGATGTCAACTCCCCGTTTTAAGGAATCGAAGGAGCCCACTTCCTGGGTTCGGCTCAAGTACTCTAGAAGACTCAATGCGAAGCACTTCACCCAGGAGTCCTTCTACGAGTTGTTTGAACCGGTGTCGATCCTCTCCATCCGGCTAGTGAAGATCGTAAGTGTCTCCAGCGCGATCTCACTCGTAGGGGCTTGTTTACGTAGAGTGTGAAGACATTCAAAATGCCATCCTCCTGCATTCCATGTGCAGTGACAGCAAAGCCAAGATAGACGGACAGTACGCCATCCACCCTTCTTACGTCGAACGGATGGATGCGTCCGAGTCGTCATGCGTGGAAACAGCGGAAGAGACGGTCGATGTGTGTGTTGAGGGTAGGACGGATTGACTCCACTCACCCAAGATGTGTCCGTTCTGTCCTCTCTTTCGTCAGAGTCCTGCAAGGAGCTTGTTGCAAAACTCGCAATGTTAATTCGTCCGTCCGGCGAGGAGTCGAGCTCCTTCATCGCCGATGTACCTTACGCTCGTTCGTTTCATGCAAAGGATGTTGTGTATGCGACAACGCTCCCCTCCTGCGACAAGGAGAATGACTGGAAGAAGGGAACACAGCGATTCGTGTGGAGGGAAATGTCTCCGGCAATCCGAGAGGTGTGCGAGACGCTCCTCCACCACGCCTCTCTCCACTCCTTCCCGTTCGACTGTCTCATCGTAAAGCGGTTCGTCGGAGACACGTCGGTGCCTCTTCTCCTCAACCACAACCAGTTCCAGTCCGAGTACGTGGCGATCCTGAGCGCAGATCGAACCGCGCGACTCACGCTCTACAACACGGAGGAGAAGCTGCGCTACAAGTCGCATCTGTGGGTGCGAGGGAAGCGACGGCGAGACGACATGCTGTTGTGCACTAGTAACACGCAGAAGCGAAACGTCCTCTTCCTCCTCACTTCACTTCACGCCAAGGGACATCACTGCGACTGTGGTGGCGAGTTCTGCTTTGAACGCATTCTCCACAACCCCGACCAGAACGCGGTCTATCAAACCAAGTTCGTGGACGAGGTGCGTGTGCGTGTTTCTCTTCACTCTAGGCGTATTCCGCTTTCGCGAACTACGTGGAGACCTCGACCACCAAGTACTTCAGACCCGTGAATCAGTTCATCGACTCCTTTCGTCACGGTAGGAGCCTTCTCTCCACTCACAACACAGCCGTTCTCCTTGACGCGGGCTGTGGCGACCACAAGTACATGTGCAAGCATCTGGAAGACGCGAAGAAGAACCCGGCGAAGCGAAACGTCATTCTGGGCCAGGACAACTGTCGCGAAATGCTCCTGGTGAGCAAGTACCCCAACTCCGACCAGTGTTCCTTGCTTCAGGACAGCATCACACACTCCTCTCTTCGGTAGTCGCAGCCGCCATCACTCAGACGTAGGCAGGGCTGCATCGACGGCGTGCTGTGCGTCTCCGTGATCCAGCACCTCCCGAACAAGTACAGACAGCTCGAGGCGATTCAGAACCTGATTCGGGTGTGTCACAGGGGAAGTCGCATCCTGCTGTATGTGTGGTCGTTCGAGAAGGAGGGACTCGTGCCGCGCTACGGACCCTCCACGCCTCAGAACTACTTCATGCCGTGGCGGATCGAGGACAAGAACGTGGAGCGGTTCTTCTACCTCTTCATGAACGGGGAGCTGGAGTTCCTGCTCTCCTTCTTCCCCGCCATCCGTCTCCTCCACCGCTTCTTCGACGGGAAGAACTGGTGTGTTGAGTTTGAAGTCCTTTCTCCTCCTTGTTGAAAACCCTCTACCCTTGTTGAAAACCCTCTCCCCTCCATATTGAACAAACAGTCCGGAAAGCGATCAGAGAATAAAGTGACAGTTCCAATTAGTGAGTGTATCCCTTCTCCACGTACTTCACGAAGGTCTGAGCCACGATCAGTGGGAACACCAATGTCGCTTCCGCATACACCTTCACAGGATGCGCGTTGATTCGGATCTTACCCCAAGAAATCGCCTCTTCAGGACGAGCGCCAGCGTCGCTTCCATCAAACTCCTGAGCGGTGTTAATGTACACAGAGAAGTCGGCGCCGTTACGCATCAGGTTCGCGTTCGCGACGTGGTGCTTCACAACACCGCCTCCGAGAATGATCATGCCCGACTTGGGAGCGTGCTTCGAGATGGAGTTGATCTTCACGATGTCCTGCACCACATCAATCACGAGACCAGGGTTCATGTAGCTGTGGAAGAAGAGCATATCGCCGATGCTGCCGTCGGTAATCGCGGGGCAGAACACGGGAATGTTGTTCTATGATAAAGGAGAAATCACTGAACGTACCTTCGCAGCCCAGTAGTACACGGACTCCTCGTTGTTGATGCGCTCGCCCAGGAGATGGATCATCTTCGACGGCGTCCAGATCTCTCCCTCCTTCTTCTGCTTCTCCAGCATGTAGTCCAGAATGGGCATCATCCAGTCCTCGAAGTCGCAGTAGTCGTCGTTCGGGACCAGCAGGTTGCCGGTTCTGTTGATGCCCTTCAGACGCAGGTCGCGACCGTCGAGATCAAACTTGCCAATGTAGAACTTGGACATGCACTTGATGAAGTCCTCCTCGATGCCTCCGCACGTCGTGACGACAACGTCGACAAGGTGGTGCTTCACGAGGTAGTGGATGATCTCTCGCATACCGCACGACATCATGTTGCTCGTGTAGGAGAAGAAGATGGTGCACTTGGTCTTCTTGCGGAACTCGGGGTCGTTCCACTCGTCAGGCTCGTTGGGGAGGGGCGTATCATCGCTCAGTCTCCAATACAGCTACAACATCGTCAGTGAGGCGCTCTTCGCGACAGCAGCACAGACCTACCATTCTGTTGATCTCATCGATAGCAGCGGACATGTTCGTCGCCTGGAAACCCATCGTGGCATAGGACTCCAACACCTTGGTGAGGTCGAGACCGTTATCGAAATCGTAACTACGAGAGTCAGAGCGACAGTCGCTTGTCGTACCCCTTCACAACGGGCGTTCCCTCGGGCAGCTCTTCGGATTTAGCGAGAACCGCGTTGATCAGATCGGGCGGAAGCTGAGTGTTCATCGTGGAATGTCAATTATTGACCAGTACCACTCAATAGGAGAAACGCCAGGGCGTTTTTTCTACTGAGAGGTCGCTTTGTCTTGCCGCTCTCCAATCACGCTCCTTTATCCTTCTGCTCTGTTTCGTTCACTAGCTACTGTGTTGTGAACAAGAATTTCCGGTAACAAACAGGGCATCACGCCATCGAAAATGAAAAGGCAAATCTCTTCTGGTTGATGAGATAGTTCAAATCCACCACCGCGGAGCCGAACAGGGGAACCGAAATGCCGACTCCCAAACACGAGCGAGACGACTTCCAAACGTCCTTCCACTGCGTCGTTGCGTGGTTCCACACATTGCCAAGCTCGTAGAAGAGCTTGGCGCGGATATTGTACGAGTACTCCATGCTCAAAACAACGGGCAAACTCAGGGCTGCAGACAGAGCGCAGCACGTATCTCCGCCCAAAGCATCTCCCTCCTTCCTTCCTCCTTCTATGCATGATTGCAAATCACTCTGCGATCACCTTCCGGCTTGCTCTTCGGTCCGAAGTCCTTTCTGGAGTAGCCGTGCACGTGCGTCGAATCTACGATGAAGAGAAGAGGCAGCACAAACCCAGGAAGTAGCGGTCCACGAAGCGGATCCGTTTCTTCCCCAGCGCGTAATTCACTCCCGAAAACGCCTTCAAGTGCAGCAACAGGCCCGGCTCCTCTGCGATCTCCTCGATGAGCGGAATATTCGTGGCCGCGGACACGGTGAACTGCAGGGAATGGACATCTCCCACCAAACCGTTCCACGTCTACCTGTTATTGCACACACGAGACACAGACAAGCACGCTCTTCAAGTGACTGCCTTCGATTGGCATCAACTCGCTATCCTCCGTATCTACACATCACCTCCTTCCTTTTCACTCCACTGTATTTGTACGCAATCGAGACTCCAGATGCGACGGAGGGGTGGCACTCGCTCAGCATGCTACACATCATCAGCCCATTCTCCGCCCACCTGGCACTGCAGTGGCTACGAAGGATCTTCTCCTCCTCGATATCGCTCTGGGGCGACAAGTCGCGCAGACCGAAGAAGCATCTTCCCGAAAGACTTCCCTTCCGATTCGACACCGTTGCTTGCACGTAATCCTTGTAGACGGACACGCCGCTCTCCTGGAGGTAGTTCTTGTAGGACCTACATCTTCATTGTCAACGCAAAGGGTACTTCAGATAACCAAACGAGAGGGGAAGGCCGAAGAAGCCGCGCGGGTGCGTGTAGCTGGTGGAGAACGCGCGGTTGCCGTGGATCAGATCGTAGGTGAACGAGGTCGACACGTAATCCAAGTGGTTTGTAGGATTCCCGATCAGTCCGCTGATGCCCTGCTCGTCACGGGGTCAAGACATTGCATACGACGGAGTAGTCGTTCTGTTCCTTTGAAGTGGCGAACAACAGACTCGTCGACAAACCGTGCCTTTCTTTGATGTCTAAGTCGACCATCACCTCCTCGTTGTCTCCGGTGGGAATATCAGCTATGGATCAACTACGCGAGGGAACACAGTACGGACGTCCATCGTCACATCCACACGCTCGATCACCGGATTGGACTCCAAATTGATCTTCAGATCGCAAAGGCTGTTGTACAGTTCTTCAAATGTTGTGGCTTGCCTTACGGACTACAGCGATCATCGAATTCTCCTCTACACTACGGCTGGAATGCGCGCTTCAATCTCGGTGTCCCTAAAGGTGAGGGATTGGGGAAATCGAGCCGTACGGCAAATTACAGTCCTCATTCTTTCTGAAGTACGCGTAATGCATCGGCATGTCCACTGGAATATCGTCTTCCTCCATTCTCGATTGCACCAAACAAACACTGCTACTCCCTTTCCTTTTCCATATTCTGTCTGAATAGCGACTTTCTCTTCTTCTTCTTCTCCGGCTCTGCCACCGCTTCCGGCTGCACACCCTTCGCATACTCCCTCTCCACCACGACAGGCTTGATGCTCTTCACGTTCTTCTCCACAATCGTGTCCTCCACCACCTTCAGGCGGTCCCTCTCCGGCATCTTCTCCTCCACCACTCCCTTCGACACCGTTGTCTGCACCAGCTTGGCGCACACCTGCTTGTGCTTTGGCCAGTCCTTCACCTGACAGTCGCGCGAACAGTACCAAGCAAGCTTGCACCGAGAGCACTTACTCCTATGCATCATCACTGTACTGCATGTCCCACGTAACGTTGCTCTTGCCGCAGTATGCGCAGTGATGAGTGTTGTTCTCTTCTTCTTCCTCTTCGTTTTCTTCCTCCTCTTCCTCTTCTTCTTCCTCCTCCGTCGCCTCCTGAGGCTGCTTCCACTCTCCTCTCACCAGCACCTCATTGTCCTCAATCACGCCCTTTCCGCGCTCTTCCATGAACGCATTGTCCAAGTCCATCGAGCGCATCATGTAGTCCTCCTTTTGGGCAGACGGCTTCTCCGGCTTGTGAAGCGGCTTTGGACCCGAAATCAACACAGGCTCTCCCTCGTTGGGTATATACTCGATGATCTCCTGCAATTCCTCCTGCTGCATATCGTTCTTTGACTTTGACTATCCATGAAAACTCTACCCGATCAAATACGTCGAGATAACGCAGCTGGTTATAGTAATCGCTCATCTTTGCCACTTCCTCATCAATACGCTTCATCTTCTCTTCGATATACGACCTTCTTCTATCTAGCAACTCACACGCCTGCGCAGTTAGAAAGCAACGCAAATTACAACTCCCTTTGACGTTTTCCACACGTAGTACTCTTTTCCGAGAGAGCACATGAATTCGTTCGTATGCACCAAGGAACCCTCCATGAAAGCGAGAGGACCCACGGGTATCTATGCGTGACGACGAAAACAGAAGGCAAACCATCACCTTGTGCTCCAGTTTATCGGGAAGGGTCTTTACTCGATTCATTGTGGAAACAACGTCGTCTAGCGCGCCTTGAAGCTCATGGCGGTGAACTGTCAACTCCCTCTTCTTCTATCCCCATCATCGAAAGCATCCATCTGCTACGTCGTTGATGATAGCGTAAGCACTATCCACACTCTCCATTTTCTGTCGCAACAAACACAGCTTCAAAAATGGTACAATTACTGTCCACGTCCTCTTCCATTACCCCTACCATTTCCTCTTCCGTTGCCTCTTCCATTTCCTCTTCCATTGCCTCTTCCGCGACTCGAGCCTCCTCTCTTTCCTCCAAACATCGGCTTCTTGGACACCGATCTGACCTGGTTGTGTCCTAATCATGACGTCCGCCCCAAGATTCAAACGAGAGTTGAGCTGATCCTGAGGGATGTTGTCGATCACCTAGCCATCATGCCAGCATGCAACCCGCACCTCCTTTGACAAACGGATCGACTTTATGCTGCTGCCGCGAATGTAGCACTCTGAAATCTGGAAGAAGCGAGATCCATTCTATTCATTATTCCCATTTCAAAAGAGGCTGCATGTGTCGTCAGAATCGCGTCATCCAAAACGATATTCATGTAAGAATCGCAGCGAACCATCTTCCCATTGTATGTTTCTCCGTTGACCAATTCGATGAGCTACGATTCACAAAATAGAAGCAACAGGCAACAATCTCTCGGTCTCTGGCCGCTCTTAGCAAAGATAACGGAAGCTATAGTGATCATTCTTCTGTCTCCATAGAATACCATCCTTTACGAAATAGAGACGAATCAATACGTAATAACGAGTATTTGGAGAAAGGACGCGACTCCAGAAATCGAGTCCAATTCGACCGTCGTGAAAGCCCCCAAATGTGGAAACGTGTCTATCCCAAACACTACGAAACTCTAATTGAAAGCCATGGTATGCAAAGGGAATGTTAAGATAAGAGAGATAATGGACATGATGACAAGAACTGCGAAACGCAACTACACGTCAGAAGAGGGCGAAACACACACCTGGTAACGGTTAACGATCATAAGCGCGCACGTTACTATGGTAACAATGAGATGGGCGATAATGACTCCCTTGTGCAGCTTCTCCTTCTCGAACACCGCCTTCTATACCGTCATACTCACTCCGTGGGACTACAAAGGGGAGCTCCATCAAAGGCGAGTTCGGCTGCAGATTGTTCAGGTAGCCCATTCCCACATATCGCGTATCATCGTACGACACAACGGCACCGAATGCATACACGTGGTTCGGTCTCCAGAACTCGACGTGTCCGCTCACTTCCGAATTGACTTCGAGAGGCAGCGGCATCCAATAGCCCTGATACTACGTCTAACTCAAAAGAGGCAAACGGACCTTGTAGAGGTTTGCGTAAATGTGAGAATCGAAGAGCAATTCCTGAAAAACGAGAATGACCTCGATCACGAAGCCCACAACAAAGCATGGGAGCAGCTCGTCGATTGCATACTGGTTCACAAACTACACGTCAACGAAGTGTACAGGAACGACAAAGAAGAAGAAAAGAGGGTAGGCGCACGCAACAACGAAGTGGTGGACCGCCGTGTACCATATGTTCTCGTAGAAGGATCGCTTCGGACTGAACTCGGTCGTTGCTCGAATCACGGTGTAGATAATGCTAATCGTCACAGCACGGGAAGACGCCCACACGCAAAGCATGCACACGGATATGATCGCTGAAATCAGCGAACTGTATTGGTACTTCGGCAGAAAGATGCACAGGTTCAACACCACCACTCGGATACAGAGAATCACGTTCGATGTGACCTTCTCATCGCAGGGTCGTAGCAGTGCGCTTGCAATCATTAGAATCGGCTTTAGGCAGGACAGGACGAACAGGACGAAGAACAGTTTCATTTCGTATCTCCATATTTGCTAGTCGTGAGCGCCACGAACGAGGAAGAATACGCTTCCATACAAAACAATGTACTGAGACACAAGAAGAAGCGTGTTGAAAATGGCCGTATGCACAGACGCAGCGATGCGCACACCTTCGGAACATATATAGGATTCGGGAGGATTCAGCTCATCGAATAGATGGTTGTTGTTGCGAATCACATTCTCCCGCCGGTCTTGTTTCAACGCGCTTTGAAGATGGTCCCTGTTCTTGCCCTTCAATCGTCTCTGACTCATCCTGGCTTTGAGAAATGCGCTTTGAACGAGATGACGAAAATCGTACCGAATTCCGTCCCTCAACATGTCGTTCCTTTCTCGCGGAGTCCTGCGCGTTTCCAGCGTATCTCCTTGTGTTCTGAAGAGAACGCTGTTTGGACTCGGTACGAAGAGTCACAACCACAGAGTGGATAAGGAGGCAAAGGGTGGCTTGGACACTTCCTTTCGTTAGACGTAGAGCTTCTCGATGTATTCGTGGACCCCCTTTCCAAAGTCGTGTTGGTGCCGTCGATTCATCTCTAGTCCGAGTTGAAGTATATACAGGATCAGCACGTGTTCCTGGCGGAAGCCATTGGTGTAGAATATGTCTCTATTCTTTGGGTTTCTCATGTGTAGCCGATTCGTGACGGCATTTACGTGATGAGCCCGAACGAAGCGACGCTTGTGCTAAAAGACAAAGAATGAACATGCTTGTTTAAGAAACAGGACAGGATACAATTCCGTCTACTGTTACAGTGAACACCGTTCTTCTGCACCCCGTCAGCGGTGAGAAGATGATGTAGAAGTCGCGGATTTGGTTGGAGGGGATTCGGCCTTCACTCTCGCCACTTATCATCGCGAACTGGTCTACATCTGCTATCGAGATTGCGGGGTACGTCTCGTTCCTCCGGCACAGCATATATCGATGATGAGTGAATTGGGTGATGGTCGGTCCCAAGGAGGGAATCACGGGACTTCCCTGACGCTTCGAGAGGAAGTCGAATTTGTCGTTGTAGAACGACGTGATCTGGTTCGTGATCACGAAGGTCAGATTCAGCGTCTGGCAGTAGTAGTTCATTCGCATGTACAGGCCACGAAACACCTCCGCTCGGTGGACATAGTCCTAGCATTCACACCACTCAACAGCAACGCACGAGAGACGTCTCCCCGCGAAAGAGGGATGCGATTGAGTCGATGATTACGAACCGAATGGCACCGACTCCCGGGAGTTGCATTCGCGTATCCAGACCGTTCTAGTCCATCACACATTGACGTCATTGCCACGATCAAGGAAACGAGTTCGTCGAATGATCGCAGCGACTCCACATATATGTTCTCTGTGATATCGTTCACCGAGTACTGTGGATGCTTCTTCTACGACTTACGGCACGATCTGACCTCTACACAAAAGGCGGATGCCATTTCGGTGAGGCGCGAGTAGGGAAAGGAGGATTCCGTCTCGATATACAGCGCTTTCCCCTCCAGTCCAAATTCGTTTCGAGGAAGGATGCACTCGTGGTCATAAAGGAAACAAAACAGTTACGTTGATCGCCAGCTGAATTGCCAATTGTGTTTTACCGGCAGACGCCTCTCCCACAATCTACACCATTACACAGCAAGTAGAATCGTTCCTCGCTAATGCTGTTCAACGGAATCCCTCCCTTCAAGCACTTGTCAATGGAGCCACATCCCGTCGTGAGGAACGCCGATTTTTGTATTTCGTATATCTGCGAAGCGGTCTGCACCTGGCTTAGGATATCCGACATGGAGCGAGGAATCGAATGCGACGTGGAACAAACACGCTCCCATTTTACAGTTTACAAGAATAGTGCGTCAGCACGCGGTTCACTCGCTTCCTCTTCCCATCACAAACCGTCACAGTTCGGAGCATATACGCGATCTGCGCTTGCACGCCCGCGTCAGCATTCGCATCGCTCTCAAGCAGACACGAGTTCAGCAAGTCCAGTATCTCTTCCCAGATTGTTGATTCCGATGCTGTCAAGTACTGGAGAACGAGCAAGAAGAAGGTGAGCTGCTTCTTTGACATGTCCTGAACACGCTGTACAGCCTCCCTCTTCGGTATGTCAACGAAACGCCCACCACTCGCGCCACGCACAGCCACACAGAATGAGTCGTGAATCAAGCGGTTCTCGTCTTCCTCCTCACTCTTGGATTGCGCGGCTTCCAACAAACTTGAAAGCGTGAGTGGGTGAGTGCTATCCTCGGTGTGTGGGTGGTCGTCACCTCCAGTGAGCGTGCTGTCATCACCTCCAGCAAGCGCGTAAAAGAAACGCCCACTCAGCGAGTTGGAGGGAACGGTGTCCGCCTTCTTCAACACCACACTCTTCACACCCTCCAGAAACGCCTTCACTTCTCCCTCCTTCACATGTGTCGCAGCAAACTGAAGAGAATGCACCACTTCGTCCTTGTCGTCATGATTCCCATGCGTCCAGTGGTTCATGATGATCAAGAACGACAACTCCACGATCCACTCTTCACCGCTCTCAATCCTTCCCTCCAACTCCATCACGCGGAATCGTTGCAGAAGAACGCGCTGCACAAGAGAGTCAAGCCTCTGCTGGTAATACAGACTGAACGCGTCGTGTATCGACGAGATCACGACGAGTGAGTACAACAGGTGGTGGATGCAGAGCTGGTATTCCGACGTGGTGTTGGAGGCGTGCGACAAGAAGAGCATGGAGACCATCTCACTACACCTGACAGAACAGACAGAGAGTCACATGAAGAGGTGCTGGTTGGCGATGAACTGAGTCGCGTCCTCGCGGAACAGGGACAAGAACACCAGTGCGCTCAGACTGCGCAACTCCGGTCCCGTGATGCTCGCCAACGGATACGACGACAGCGTGAGCATCAACCGAACCAGCTCCTCGTTGGCTGTCTTCTACAGCGTGACTCGCCACACACTCTCGTACCGTGCTTCGCTGCACCCGCGCCGCAAATGCAGGCTTCTTCGTGCTCGCGCTCTCTCTGGAGGACGACTCGGAACGCTTCAATCGCAACTCGTGGGTCTTCAGCGCGCGCAAATACGACTCGGTCTTGTACTCGCGTGAAACCGAAACACACTCTTCGGGTTGGGGCTCCCCAAAGATTTGACGGTACGGCAGCAGGGCTTCTTGCACTTCCTTTCGTTGAATGGATGCCTCGATGATTGCCACTGTCTTCGGAGTCAGCACCGTCCGACGGATCTCTTCAGTGATCCATGCTATGAGCCCATCACTCTCATACACGGAAACCAGCCCACACAACACCCTCCAAAACACGCTCGACAAGCTGGACTTCGCCAGCGAGTGGATCACACTCTTCAGCACGGCGAGGAACCGAAGCTGCTCCTCCTTCGTCATTCGCAACACAGCCTTCTGACACGCCTCCACCATCGCGTCGACCGCGTCCGCGTCCGGCTTCTCCCCAACAAGCACGGACTGAAGCACGTCCAGGAGTGTCGGTAGCTGGCACTGCGGAACATAGAACGACTCGAAGAGCTTCTCCAGAAGAGGCGCGAGCATGGCGGGCTGCTGCTGGATGCTCTGTTGAATGCTGCGCGTGAGCGACGCCACGGTGCCCGGATTGCGACAGTTCTCCTGACTGCTGGCGAAGACGAGGTAGATCAGCGCGCTCTGGAGCTGCGAGGACTGCGTCACGTCCTGTCAGTGAGTCGGAGAGTGAGCGAGTACGAGGTGTTCGATGTAGGTGAGAAGAATGGGCGTGACGGAGGTGTTGTTCATGTGCATGTAGTACTCGATCACGCGCGAGAAGTCGATCGCCTTCATGTAGCTGACTACGAGTGATGCGAAAACGGGGGACCCCACAGAGGTCGCAGTAGGTGCATATGTTGCTGATGATCGCTGCGTAGTCCTCCGTCAGCTACCCATAATTCACCCTATTCACTGCCACGAAGAGACTGCGATCCTTGTTGTTCCGCCGCAGCACGAACAGTAGCACCTTCTGCAACTACCCATGAGGCGAGACGCTGATGACCGACCAGAGAGCTCGTGTTTGTGGGGTAGAGCAGCTCCTTGGGGAAGATGCAGGTCAGCAGCGACTAGGACTCACACACGCCTCCAACACACACCATCAGAAACACGAAGCGCGTCTTCCCAGCACTCTTGAAGAACTCGTTACGCCCACTGCTCTTGATCACGTCGCTCACCGCGTAAGCCAGCTCGACAATGCTCAGGTCGCCAATCCCCAGCCAGTCCTTCTTTCCCTCCTTCTCGCTCGACGAAACCAGCGACTCCCAGTTCACTTCGTTCTTCGCGGAGGCGTCCGAAAACTGCTGGATAAACGCGATTCCAAAAATCCGCTCGAAAATGCAGATGCTCACGTACTCCACGGCGCCGTTGTATACACTGGGGTTCTTGTAGCTGTTGTACTTGGTGATGGCGAAGAGGAACTCGAACAGTCGCTTGAAGAAGGCGTAGGAGCAGAAGTTGCCGCAGTAGAACACGCTCTGCGACGTGTTGTCGCCGTAGATGGACTGCTGCTTGTGGTCGGAGGCGGAGAAGACGTTGTTGTTCATGAGAACGTCGGTCGTTCTGTATAGGTCCTTCCACTTCCGCACGAACGAGTGCATCATCTCGCTCAGGTAGTTGGTGAACACGGCGATCAGCGTCGTGTTGGTGTGGCGAGCGAGCACGGAGGCGAGGAAGCGCGAGGCGTCTTCGAGGAACTGCGAGTGGCGGAGAAAGAAGCGTTGCTGGCTGAGCTTTGCCTGGAGGATGCACTGACGCACGTGGATCGCCGAGGAGAACGCGAAGTACACCACAACCAGCAGGCGCATCACGTCCACCACGTCCGAGCCCTCCTTCTCCGCCACGCAGCACGCCAGCAGGTGGTCCAGGACCGTCATAGCGCACTCGCCGGGCGCGTTACAGACCACCATCATGACGAAGGAACTCGTGTTGGCGATGGTGTTGATCATCGTCTCGTACGCGCTGTAGCGGTCGCAGCTGAAGCTCAGAGGCAGCACGGCGCGCTTCACGCTCTCGTACGCGTCCTCCGTGAGGCGCTTCAGACAGGCGATCACCTCTCTGTCGCCGTCGGGGAGGTGCACCAGACAGCGCTGCGTGATGGTGGTGGCGTGGATCTGAACCGCGGGAATGAAGAAGGAGGGAATGATGGCGGGGTCCTTCTCCAGGAAGGAGAAGAGGCGGTTGATGTATTCGGACTGATAATCGGTCGTTGTCTCCAGCAGAGAGTGGATGATGGTCGTGTGGACGGGGAGGAGCGAGTGGTTCTCTTGCTGGTATTCCTAGAATGGAGAGGGGGTGCGATGGGTACGCAGATGGATTGAAGAATGCGCTCCACCAACTTGATGGAGTAGGCGTGGATTCGGGGTGTGTCCAGCCATGTCTATGTTGGAACGAGGAAATAGAGGTACTCTGAGAACCGGAATGACGAGGACGGAGAATGAGGGAATCGCGCTGAGAGTGCAGGAAGTCATCACGATTCCATCAACGATTTGCGACACGGGCCGCTCGATCAGAGGGCGCATATAGTCCACAGCCATCGTGAAGATGGAATCCAGCTGTGTATCGGAATATGGGCATTTCTTCTTGTCTATAGATTAGAAAGCACATCAGGAAGTACTGATGGAGTACTTGAACACAGAAATCAGCTTTGTCACGAAAACGCGATACTTCTTCTCATCGACCCACTTTCTGGAGCTGCAGGAGTCCTCCAAATAGAGGTGAAACACAACTAGGGATAAAGGAACGAGATGGAGAACACAGGATGGGATCGTCGTTCTGTCTTCAAGAATAGCTAGAAGCAATGCGATGAGTCGCAGGTACACGTCGGGTGATTTGTTGAGCAAGTCCTGCTTGGCACATTCCTGGAAAACGCTGGAAAAGGACAGCATCATATCGTCACAATTCATCACATCCTTGTGGTTCGCGGAAAAAGCTTGCAACGCCACGATCTACGACTCACGCCTCTTTCCGAGAGCAACAATCTGTTCATTCTCGTGATGGAGTACGTAGTCCAGAAGTGATTCCTATGCATGAAAACGAGAGCAGGGAGCGGACTTGAATGAAGGCAGAAAGAGCGGCCGTATCACCACTCCTCGCTAGCTCGTTCAATCTGGATGATGTGTCTTCACTCATCCCCCAGAATTGCACTGACTTGGGATTCCTTTGTGAAAACGGGAAATGGGTATTTGGTTTGATGGAAAGAAAGAAGGAGTGGGAAGGGATGTGTTAAGACAAGAAGGGTCGCAGATAGCCAGAATGGGCGTTGAAAGCCAATGGTGAAGGGGATGGAGATGTGGGTATTTCCAGTGATTGTAATGCTGTTTCTGGTGTTGAATGCGTCGTATTTGGGGATGAGTGGGGATCCCTCCTTGATGGAGAAGTAGCTCTCTCAAAAGGGATACGATAAGAGTAGCAGAGCGTATCATTATGTTTGGAAGTGTTGAGCAGTCCAATCGATCTCTTCGCAATGATCGTGCTTCTCTGTATGACAAGAGTAGTACTATACGAATAGGCACAGAATTGGAACGATTTGATGTCCATTGGAGTGAATCTCCAATAGGACTCGTACTACTGTGAATTGAATTGAAATGGAAGCGGACGCAAACAGAACACATCAGGAATAACACTTCTCCCATTCCCCGAATAATCACCAACAACTATCAGAATGGAATACTCTCAACTCCCCCTACATTCAAAGCACGCGTTCCTCTCCAAATCACACCCCTACTCGTTTTCCGGATGGATCCAGAAATAGTCGTGAATTTGTGGAATGCGGAAGACAAAAATCATCCTCGCAAGAAGAATGGAGAAAGGAAACCCGTCTTTGTGCGCGAACACAGACGATCAAAGAAGACTCCTCATGCTCCACAATGGTTAAATTCGGACAGTACTTGAAGCACAATATCGTTCCGGAGTGGAGAGATAAGGTAGCTGTCATGTCCCTTCTTCATCGCTAGTTCATCGATTACAAGGGGTTGAAGAAGATCATCAATGCCGAGTTTGACACCTGTCGAGTCCGATCGTGTGCGTAACGACTAGCGCAGACAGAAGTGGAGATGTCCCCGCTTCCGATCAGCATGAGCAATTCGAGCAACCGGAGCATCAACAAATCGGATTTGAGGAGAATCGACAACTCGTCCGTTGTGGGAATGATCTCCGTTAAGGGAGAGCAAGTCAAGGACGAGCACAGCGAGCACGCGTACACCTACACCGCGGCAGACAACGAGAACATGAACGACGCTCTCATCATCCGTGCGAAGCGCACTCGGGTACCTACTCCTCGGAGACTGTCATTCTAGAGCGAGTGGGAAAACGAGGACGGATCCATCTGTTGGCAGTGGGTGATGCCGGCAGTATCCCCTTGTGTGAGTACTGACGCTGTAGAAGTTCACGAAGAAGGAGCAGCCCTTCTTCAAGAAGCTGTTCGATGAGATCCAGATGGTGAATGAGTGGTATGTCGAGAAGGAGGTGGAGTGCACGCTCCGCTACAACAGCTATGTGACGCAGGTTGCTCGTCGAAGTCCCAGTTGAGCGTAGGTGGACCACTTTTGCAAATTGCGCAATGAAGGGGAAGAGCTGTCCCAGATGAGCAGCCAGTACCGCCAGTTGGAGTTCGGGCTGAAGGAACTGTACCGGATGCTGGAGTACCTTCACAACTACTGCACCTTGAATCGGACGGCAATCGACAAGATCCTGAAGAAGCACGACAAGCACAGCGACTTCGAGAGCAGAACCACGGTCAAGAACGCCATCTCGGGCATCAGCTTCTTCAAGGAGGAGCAAGTGGGCAATCTTCGCGATGGAGTGGAGGTGCTCTGGAGAATGGTTGCGCTGTCGTCCTCATGTTACGCGTTAGCTCATGGGTTCGAAGGCGTCGAAGACGATGATGGAGCTGAAGAACATTCGCACCTACTCGCATTCCACCGTTTCCTTCTGGATCGGTCTGTTTGTGCGTGCTCATATCACCCCTCACTCCTAGGTCGGTGGAACTCTCATTCTGCTCTTCGCGCTCCTTCTCATCATCTTTCAGTATCCCATCGACTCCCTTTCAAAGGACGAAATGGACTCCCTGTGGGTGTCGTTTCGGTTCCAGGTGTTCTTTCTGATTCAGTTATGGTTTCGGTCTCTGTGGCGATTCACGCCTAGGATGTGGGGTTTGGATCTCTTCGTGTACCACAACAACCGAATCAACTTCGAGTACATTTTCGGCGAGTACGCTCCCAGCCTCCTGCACTTTCAACAGCAATTCTTGTTTGCCTCCAGTTGGTTCCCCTCCCTGGTCTCACCTGCAGTTTATTCGTTCATTCTTCTGTTCATTGTCTTCCTCTGGTACTATTTGGCGTTTGTTACCGTCGAGTCGTTTTTCCTACCTCACGAGTAGAAAATACTTCCTATACAGTGCGTGGGTCTTATCACCCCAGTCCTGTTTCTCCTATTCCTTTTCTGCATTCTCCCTCTCCCTGGGGTCGCTTTCCGCTCCTAAACTCATCCCTAGTTTGCGAAGGCGCGTTTGTACGCACTAGTGCATTGCGTGTCCATTATCCCGGCGCCCTTCTATCACGTTCGTTTCCCCGACTTCTTCATCGGCGATCAGATGACGAGTCACAACCAAAGCCTCATCGATCTTCTCCGCATCATCATCAACATCGCCACCCGTCCCATTCCTCCTCTCTCCTCATTCCTAGTCTCCTTCCTCAACCTCCACGACAAATACAACGACTTCTCCGCCACCGCCACCACACTCCTTCGCTTCATTCCCAATGTAGTTCCTTCACTCATCCGCCTCCTCCAATGCATCCGCCGCTACCGCGACGAGAAGCAGGCGCCTGCTGTCGGCGTGACGTCTAGAGAGTTCTACCCGCACATGTCCAACGGGATCAAGTACTTTATGTCGTTGGTCGCGATGTGCTTCTTCTGGAACAACGCATGCTACGCGGTCCTCCAGTTCCTCTACACGCTCTACGCGCTGAACTGGGACCTGCGCGAGGACTGGGGTGGAGGAGGAGGAGAGGAGTGAAGAGTAGGTCTGATCCGCAACTTCCAGGAGGGGAAGTGGTACTTGCTGCGCGACCATCCGAAGAAGCGCTCCAGACACCTGCTCTCGGACCCGTACAAGTACTACTTGGCGATCGTGAACGACGTGGTGCTGCGGTTCGGGTGGGTGGCGAAGCTGAGTCTCGAGGGCGTGATCGACTCCAACCTGAGTCAGCTGATCTTCGGCGCCGTCGAGATCATGCGACGCGGGTTCTGGAACATCTTCCGCATGGAGAACGAGCAGGTGAACAACTGCGGTAAGTTCAGGTGCGTGCTTGGAGGGGGATTGAGGAGTAGAGCCACCTTGGAAGTGCCTGTGCCTTTCCCAGACTTGATGCGTTTTGGTGTTTGTTGGAAACAGGGGGAATTGATTACGATGACAGCAAAACAGACGCAGTGGCTTGCTATGAAGAGCACGGATTCACCGCGTCTCTTCTAGTTACGAGGAAGAGGCTTCAGAAGCGCAAGAGCCCTTCGTCGAAAAAGCGCAAGATTCGGTAAACAGAGGACAAGTGGATTCAGTCTGTCTAGACAGACTATAGTACTGGTCCGACGCCTTCACGTACAACATCGCACCACTTCTACGCATCACCGCCTCTCTCTCCTCGCCTACTCCTTCGAATCATACAGTACGGAATCACCACTCTCAGAGAGAGCCACGAGCGTCACCATAAAACAAGCACCCTTATCCGCAGAACTCACGGACTGAAGCGTCACGATGTGCGGCTCGTACTGCTCTTCTCTTTTGAACGAACACAGAAACTGAGAACACGTGCGCGAGGAGTTTTCAAGAAGAAGACAAATGTTCCTACGCGTCACGAAAGCCGCACACACGCACTTATAGAGAAGCGGCAGGCTAGAAGGATGAATGAAACTGAACAATGAACTGCCGATCAGCTCGTCGGGCGATCTCTTCATGCTCTTACAAAAACACCGGTTGGCTTCCAGAATACTGCCGTTCAGCGTGACCACCACAATGTTGCATGATGCATGCTGAAAGTACGTAAAGTACTCGCGCTGGGCAGCGGGGAGCTGCGCAAACGAAGGAGATCTGCGCGATTTCGAAGATTCTTTCATCTTCTGAAGACGCTCCTTCCTCCGCAGCATCGCCACTTCCTTCTGAAGTCGCCCCATCAACCTCACGACTTCGCACAGTACCGGAAGCTTAATTCGACGGACGGAAATACCATTCATCTAGGCGTCACTATTCGCCGATTCCGCGCACATTCAGCATAGCACTAAACTCGTCGATACACTTATTGAAACGTACAACGCGTCTCTTCTCGGAGATACTGTGTTTCACTACGCGTCACACGGCGCGACTCATTCACGCACGGCTCCGTCTCGAGCGCGGATCGGATGGCAGTTCTTCGTCCGAAATCGTGTTCTCGTCTCTACTCCTGATTCTCCGACGACGCGACGTACAAGGAAGAGCTCGTGGACTGCGACTCGGCGTGGGCAAGCGTTGGGTTGCTCAATGAAGAAAACACCGCAGGCGGTGCATGAGTCACAGAACCGTCGACACAGGTCTCGGGAAGCGCAATAGATAGATGACTACAGACAGGATGGATAAAGGGATCGAGATCATCGGAGGGAGAGTCGAAAGACGACGAGGACGAGGCGAACAGATCCATAACACTATTCTCCAGCGTCTCGTTGCCGAAATTGAGACACGCTGTAAGACTGTTGTGAAAGCAGCACGACTGCTCCATTGAAAGAAATGATTAACAAAAGTGGTCATTCCGTTCAGTGGTCCGCTTGCTTTTCATGGAGTATCCACGTTTCTCTGTTGGATCTGAATCTGTCATTGTTGATGGACAGCGTCCGAACGACTCCCAGTCCACGCGGCTTGGCTTGAGATCACTGCTCGTCATCGCAAAGGACCACTCATTCTTCCGCGCGAATCGACAACCCGTCCCCTGAACGGAGGAGAAGAGTGCTGCCTGGATTCCCGTTCGATTCACCACAGATGGAAGAGAAACACTCCATTCACGTCCCATGGGGAAACGAACCCTCCTTTACAGTGCTAAAGCTACGCTCTGCATGATGCAATAGCAAATCACCAAAATGAGCGTGGGTCAGCTATTCCACTGCTCCATGGATCCTGTGTATGACACAGTTGCCGTGTACAAAGGATTTCATCTCAATCAGGTGGAGCTGGTTGGAATGGTGGTGAATGAGAAGGACAGGCACAACAAGAGTGATCCACTTCTTACTGGAATGAATCCTAGAATATATCACCGTCGACGATGGATCGGGCCTCATTGACTGTATGATTGGAGACGACGTGTGTTTCAGGTCCATTCACACGCCATTCGATTCTGTCACCATCCGGTCAGTGCATAATGGAGTAGGCAGTCCTCACAGGAAGGCTCATCCGAGTCCGAGGGAGTCTGACGCGCATTCCGTTTTCGCATCTCTACCAAACTGTGGATGGCAGTGGAGACTTATTGGCACTGTAATTCATCGTGTTTCTGACTCATGGAAAGGGAGTTGTGCGTCGATTCCTTTTCCCTTCCCACCGACTGCAACGAAGAGTACATTCACTGGATCGAGGTGATGCGCTGCGAGAAACGGGTATTCTCGCCTTCCTGCGTTGTTTCGTTACAAACACATGGGATATAACCGCAACATACTGCTTAATCACTACTAGAGTCGGAATCCGAATCAGACGACGATTCCGCCTTTCTCTTCGAGAAGAGACCCGACTTGCCCTTCTTCGACTTCTTGCTCTTCTTCTTCTTGCTGTCCGAGTCCGAGTCCGAATCGGAGTCCGAATCCGAATCAGAAGACGACGATTCCTCCTTCTTGCTCTTCTTCGTGATCTTCTTCTTGCTCTTCTTCGGCTTCTCCTCCTCAGACGACTCCGACTCCGATTCCGATTCCGAAGACGACTCTTCCTTCTTCTCCACCTTCTTCGCCGCCTCCAGCGACTTCTCCAGCTCGGCAATCTTCTCCTCCTTCTTCTTCAACTCCTCCTCCTTCTCGTTCAGCGCCTCCTCCTTCTCGTTCATCTTCTTTGTCGTCTTCTTCAGCTGCTTGTTCACGCCCTCCAACTCCTCCTCCTTCTCCGCCACCTTCTTCTCCATCTCCTCCTTCGCCGCCTCCAGCTTCGATATCTTCTTCTCCATCTTCTCCGTCGCCGCAGTGCTCTCGTCCGCCTTCGTCGCGCTCGCTTCCAGCTCAGCAATCTTCTTCTCCAGCTCTGCCTTCTCTTCAGTAGCCTTCTTCTCCAACTCAGCCTTCTCGTTCTGGAGAGCGGTGATTTGTTCGTTGTTCTCAGAAGAGGAGGATTCGATCTCCTTTGACTTCTTCTCCAATTCGGCCTCCAGGCTCTTCACAGACGCCTCGAGTTCGCCAACCTTCTTCTCAGCCTCTTCCTTCTCACTCTGGAGGGTCGCAATCTGCTCGTTACCTTCGGAGGAGGACGATTCGATTTCCTTCGATTTCTTCTCAATTTCGGCTTCCAGAGTCTTCACCTTCTCTTCCAACTCGTTCTTCTCCTCAGCAGCCTTCTTCTCCAATTCACTCTTCTCCTCAGTAATGGAAGCCACCTTCTTCTCGGCTTCTTCCTTCTCTTCGGTGATGGTAACCACCTTCTCCTCAGCAGCCTTCAACGCCTCCTCCTTCTCAGCTACCTTCTTCTCCATCTCCGCAGCCTTCTTCTCAGCCTCTGCCTTCTCCTCGGCGGCAGCGGCAGCCTTCTTCTCCATAGCGTCTCTCTCGGCCGCCAGAGCGTTCATCTGCTCGTCTCCAGACTTCGTCGCCGCCTCTCTCTCCTCCTTCAGCTGCTTCTCCAGCTCAGCCACACGCTCTTCAACACTTCCACTCTTCTCACAAGCAGCCTTCAACTCCTCGCTCACCTTCTCCTTCTCGGCCTCCAAAGAAGCGATCACACTCTCCTTGTTGTTCACTTCTTCCTTCATCTTCTCCAACGCCTGCTCCGCCTCTTCCTTCTCCTTCACCAGTCCTTCCATTTTTCCCTCCAACTCTGCCTTCTCGCCCTTCATCGCCTCCAGCTCGCCAGCCGCCTTGCTCGCCGTCGCCTGTTCCGCCGCAACAGCCGCCGCGGTCTCCTCCACCTTCGCCGTCAGCGCCGCGATGCGCTCCTCCAGCTCCTTCATCGCGCCCTCCTTCTCAGCCACCGTCTTCTCCGACTCCTTCTTCGCCGCTTCCAGAGCAGACGCGCTCGCTACGAGTGAACGATTGCTTCCACTCTCACCCTCCTTTTCGGACTCAAGAGCGGAAATGCGGTCGTTCAGTTCCTGCATCTTCTTCTCGACATCATCATGCTCCTACTCGTGAGCACGATTTGACGTTCCCACCTTCTTCAAGGAATCAATCTCCTTGTCCTTTGAATCGATCACCTCCTGCATCACCGCGATCTGACCGTTGAGCTCATCGATCTCCTCCGAGGACTTGGCCTTCTCAGCGGCCTCGGCAACGGCGCTCTCCTTCTCCGCCACCGCTTCCTCCACTCGCTTCTTCGCCTCCTCCAGCTTCTTCTCCAACTCCTCCTTCTCGGAGCGCAGCGTGCGAATAAAGCCCTGGGCTTCCTCCACCTTGCCCTTGGAGAACTCCTTCAGCTTGTTGAACTCTACCGTCACATCAAAGCGAGAAGAACCTACTGTCCTTCAGTTCTTCGTATCTTTCCTTTTCACTGTCGAGGGAGCTCTTGAGCTACGGGTGATTTATTCCCTCCCCGGTACGAACCTCCTCCACCATCTTTGAAGCCTTTGAATCCTCCTCCTTTTCTTCTTCCTCTTCCTCTTCATTCTCCTCTTCATTCTCCTCCTCGTTCTCCTCTTCCTCCTCTTCATTCTCCTCCTCTTCGTCTTCATTCTCCTCCTCCTCGTCCTCTACTTCCTCGTTCTCTTCTTCAGGAACTTCTTCCTCCTCCTCTTCGTCTCTCTTCTTGTTAAAGAAATTCTTTGTTTTGGAGAAAAATGACATTGCGACGGTACTCTACACCGATGACTCATCTCAATCCAATTTGCGTACACTCTATACAGCAAACAGGGAATGCGTTTTTTGAAATTGAAGGGACGCTCTCAAATTCGTGGGGTAGTTGGGGCATGACATGATCATTCCGCGGTTCTTTCCGATTGAGAGCGTCTTCCCGTTGGTGGTGTGGTGCTCTCTATGAATTCGTGTTTCTCGTAATGCCCTCTATGGAATGCTGCTTCTGTTGACACGACGGGGTGGAAACCCATCGATTACAGATATCACGAAGGAGGAAATGAGACCGTTCTAGAGGCCATTGCGTTCCTACGCACACGAACTATCATGCAGCATGACAGGACGGCGATCATACTCACAAATCGGGGAGAACAGGAGTTGCCAAAAACAGTCCCGTTTTGGTTCCACGTCACTACGGAATTGTGGGGGCACCACCCCGTCAGACTGAAACGCCCCCATTTCGCAAAGACTACGATGGATACGAACAGCCGGAACGCGGAGGAGAAGACAAAGTCTCTTCTCAAGCTGTTTAAGAAGGTAGGATCGCTCCGCATCCTTGATGGCGCAGAAGGCTCCTCAGCAGGAGGGAGGAATGCAGTTCATTTCTCCGGAGGAGGGAAACGCGATTCTGCAGGCGGAAAAGGGAGCAACACGGAAGCGAGAGAAGCCGTCGAAGGCGCTCAAGGAGCAGGAGGAAGATCTTCACCCGGATTGGAAGAAGGGAAGGAAGGATACGCGCGAGATCTCGACAGTGCTGCCGCTGGGAGAGTACGCGAAGAACAAGGGAATTCGCGTGAAGGGCCCCGTCATCACGCCCATGATGGTCGAGTTCTTCCATGATTACCTTGAAAAGCACCCGACGATCAAGAAGATTGCCGTTATCGGTTTTAACTCCGGTACTGCACTCTCGTTTTCTGCCACGCGTAGGATACACCACGGAAACGTTCCTGACGGCCCGCGCGGACATCACCGTGGTCGCCTTTGACCCTCTGCACTACCCCTACGTGGGAATGTGCATGAACCAGATTTCGGAGCGCTACCACAACCGGTTTATGCTGATGGGCGGTATCGTGAAGGAAACCATCGAATTGCTGTCTTCCTTCTTGGGATCGAAGCGTTTCGACATGATATATATAGACAGCGGGTCCTATCCGACGACGGCGCGTACTCTCTGTTCCCTGTCGTGACGAGTAGGAGATGATCTGTCGGCGAGTCGCTATCTCGCCCACTCCAAGACGGTGGTGTTCATGGAGAACGTGAAGCCCTACAGCAAGACGGGCATGAACGCCTTCGAGGGCTGGGACTCCTTCGTGCAGAGCGGCGAGCTGCGCGAGCTGGACGAGCCGCACACGTGGGAGGAACTCAACCGCTGTCTCTGCGAGGGCATTTTTGTGGCGGGCGATGACAAGACGCCGGTAGTGGCTGTGAGACGTGCTGAGACGTAGCTGCGACCTGGAGAGATGTCGCGCGTGCGTCGCTTCTGGGAGCGCGACCCGTCGGCGGTGCTGTGGAAGTACGGGAACGACCTGAGAACGGCGGACCCCGAGAAGGCGATGGAGATCTGGGAGACGATGACACAGAACGGAATTCAGCAGGATCGGACCGCCTTCAACATGTATGTTGCGGCATTGCAGAAGGGGACGGACCGGAAGTACCAGCAGGAGATCGAGAGAGTGAAGAGGCTGAACTTTGATTAACAAACCGTGTTTACCCAACAACGAACTCGGACATAGATTACACAAGATACGACGAAAAACACGCAGCATATTATACATAATCAAGAAGGTGATCAAAGAGGCTTTCCCCTACTTCACGGATGGCTTGATTCCAATGCGTTTCTACACGTCACTCCGAATCGCGGCGCCCACGGTTGTTGTGCAAGCACTGCTCCACGATGCGGATTCGCTGGTCACTGTGAACGATGTAGGTCATCAGCACGTGGTCGCTGTCGAGAATCTCCAGTGCTTGCATGCCAATCTCGGCATGATTCGCATTCACCAGGTGGCACAAGAACACAAAGAGAGAAGTGACGTCCTTCTCGAACTCGATGTTCGTCAGCAGCGTGCACTGCTCCAGAATGCCTTGCCACAGCTCCAGCAGCGCCACACACTACCCCTCACTTTTCATGCTCACGCTCACCTTCTTGGACGAACCCACCGGCCATTTGGTGATCGTCACGTGCACGAAGTCGTGGATGCAGCTCTTATCGATGTAGAAAAGCTTGAGGATGCCCGGCAGCAGCACGCCGCGGTACTTCTCCACCACTCCCGAAATGCGAATCATCACGAACAGACACTGGCAGAGCATCCGCGCAGACACGATACGCAGAGAGCAGCATCCCGATTGCTCGCACGCATGGGAGAAGATGAACGCGGAGTACTTTTCGTAGAAATGCTAATCGTCACCACGGCTACTCGCACCCACGTTCACGAAGGACTGCCACAGCTCCATCAGCCGGTGGATTTGACCATAGCTCGTGTCCTGGAAGTAGATCACGTCATCACCGTTTCCGCCAATCTCCCGCTCCGCTTCGTAAAAGTCGAGGAGAGTCTCGTACAGAATGCGGTGCGCTCGCGTGGTCACGTCCGGCATTGCGGCACAAATGCCCTAGACTTCAGACGCAACGCGCATTGCGACAAGAATCAGCGCCGAGCGAGACGAGAGTCCGTAGATGTTCTCGTAGCGGCACCCATGGATGAGAGAAGCAAAAACACGGTCAATGCTGTTGAAAAGGGTGGATCGCACAAACTCCTTGCGTTCTACGCTAAAAGCGGGGAGACGGACGTACTGCTTTGAGAGAAGAGAGAAGCGTCGATTGCGATGTGATTCGCGTTCACCACGTCGGAAAGGATGGAAACCATCTCCGCGCGCAATTCGTTGGTCAGGTCCCTCCCCATTCCGTTTATGGAAACTGTGCTATTTGGGAAGATCGAGTCAATGAGAAGATCAATCCCTTGCTCACAATCTACCCGTGAGGCCAGCGAGAGACCGCCACCAGGAATAGGGAGACAACCCGTAGATGGAGAAGTAGAAACAACAGGTAGAGTGCTTATCAGAGGAAGACTATCAGTCGTTTGGTACTGATTGGCGGGCGAGTCGTTGCCGATACTCGCCTTCTTCGTGGGAAGCATGCTCACACTAGATGACGTGCTCATGTATTCCACAAGAGAATCATGCCGACAGGGCTTGAAGATGGATTGAACAGGCGGGGATTCGAGCTTTTCCTTCTTCGTTTTGCACAGCGAAAAGCTCCCATGGCGCCTGCTTGCAGACATGCCCAAGTAGTTCATTACGGTTGCGGTCTCTTGTTCGACAACGTCGATCGCAACAGAGCGTCGGCGGTAACGATAATTACCCGATTGAGAGCACTTCTTTCGTCCTTGACCCATGGCAGACACAGAAATGCAATTCTTTCAATTACTATGGATAAGGCGAGCGTGGGAGAATCGGCCACCTGAGAGGAGAGGAGGTTTCGCGGCTCGTTCACGCGATTCCTGTGCATTACTCAAAACGTGAAGAAATGTACGGGGATTGGGATAGAAAGAGCGGGAGGATTACGCGCGGAAAGAAAATGATGAGTATCCTGTGAATGATGATAAGCAAAACCCCGATCCTTCCCTGTTTCTCCATTCTATCAAGTTGATAATCGCGTTGACAAGTGCACATCTGTCTTTCGTTGTCCCTCTCTTCATTGGCATGGTGCGTTGGTTCCATAGAAGTGACTCCCTGGGAGGGATGCGGTGATTGTGCTCGTCACACTGGTTTCGTGTGTAATTTGAGTGTATTCGCTGATCCGTGAAGTGCATTTGTGTTCCTCATGGCATTCTCTTGCTTCTGTGCACTGTTCCTCTCATGGAACTTACGCTCTTCCTTGCATTCATAGCAAACGTCTATTTGTCGGAAGAGTCACTCATCACACACTTTTCCATTTCCATCTTTCCACGTCTCTTCACAACGCTCCCAATCTCAAATCGAACACGCATCTCACGCGTTGCACTTGCCCCAACACCCCAATTCTTTGACTCCCCGCACTGTATCTTGATGAAACGAAATCTCCCCGTTTTCCGCCGTTCTTCGCTTGCAGCCAGATTCAAATCAGTTGTGAATAAGAAATCGCGGGCAGATGGCCTTGGATGGTGATGTGAATTCCTCCTCGTTTCTCCTCACGCCTAGCATCTGCCGTACGGCGGAGACAATCTAGTGTCTCTGAGGTGTACGAAGCTTGCCGTGCATCCATCTTCTGGCAATGTGTACGCATTCGGGGGCTATCTCAACGATGTTTTATCCAATGATCTTATCGTGTTTGCCGTGAATGGCAATTGCTTCAAGCGTGTTCAGACCGATTGTGGTGCACTTGTCCATCCTTCACCCGTAGCGGCCCTGCCGAGTCCTCGAGTCCATCACGCATGCTGCATATCCGGCAACGCTCTATACATTTATGGAGGGATAGATGCAAGGCGCCGTTTCTTGTCTGATCTGTGGTGTTTTAGCTTTGAGTCGCGGCAGTGGTCACAGGTTGTTACGTTGAAGACACAGTCACGACTAGATTTTGGTAGATGTGACTCTTCCGTCCATCAGTAACCATTCGATGGTTTCACTGGGAAATCAGCTGTACGTAGTCGGAGGGATGGGATCGCTCGACAGGAGGGGGCTTCTTTCGAGGAATACCGTTTCCTTCTTTCGGATTGACTTGACTTCAGCGCAAGGTGGGCATTTGTTTCGGGCTGTGAGGGTAGTCACCAACCTGAGTTACCGCTTCAATTCGGACGAAACTCATGCGGGCGTGTGCCACTCCGACTCATCTTCCGATGTTCCTCCCAGTCCCTGCTTCTCTTATTCGATTTGCGACAACGAACTACTCTATCATTCTATCCCGTGCTCCCGAAGGGATTGCTCTCTCTTTCTCCACAACAGCTCCCTCCTTCTCTACGGCGGTTCTTCTTCCGCCTCCGACGCTCCTCTCAACGACCTCTGGCGCTACGACCCTGCGTCCTCGACGTGGACGCTCTGCTCGCAGCCCGACTACACCGCGCCGCCTCACCCCCACGAACAAGCCTGCTATCTCGACGGCGTCGTGTACACTGTGGGAGGGTGGGCGTGTGTGGGTGGTGTGACAGCTAGTCTTCAGTCTCTCTCCTGCACCGCCTGCGCGGTCGCGTCCTTCCAGATCAACTCGCAGACGTGGAGGGTGTCGAGTGTTGTAACGCCTTGTTGTTGTCGTGATGGACAGAACATCATGCAGCCCGTCGTGAACCACGCGTGCGTCGCCATTCACAGCGGTCCTGTGACGCGCATGCTTGTCGTGGGCGGGCAGCAGCCGTCGCTTCTGGCAAGGGAGAAGCTGTGTGCAGCGCCTCTCTTTCAGTGGGTTCCGATTCCTGTTCACACGCCGCTCCTGTAGTGTTGTTCGTTTCCCTTGATCGTAGGACTCGCGCGCAGCGGACCGTCCCTTCCTTCTTTTCTTCTTTCGTTGATGGCGATCAACCGTGTTACTCCAATGATGTGCGTTCTCTTAGTGAGAAGTGTTCTGATGCGAGGCAGGCAGTTCCTAGTGCGAAGGAGTCTCTTTCTGGTGTGAAGCAACTAGCTTCTGATGCGAGACAGCCAGCTTCTGATGCGAGACAACTATCTTCTACTATGAAACAGGATTCTCCTCTTAACACGAAACAGGATTCTCCTTCAAAGGACAAGCAATCTACCCCCAACGAGAAACGCCTCTCAACTCCCAACGAGGACAACGCGCAACTCAAAACGGAGAGCGCACGAAGGACGCGGAACGAATTCGGTACGCCGAGAACCACTCACCGCCGCTCCGTGTCCTTCTCCAACATCAGGAAGCCCACCGACCTCCCCAGCCCTGACTTCTTGCGAGTGCCGCTGCCGCCCTCCACGCCCAAGCAGTCCTCCTCCGCGCAACAGACCCCTGTGCGCCCACGCGCCGTCGCGTTCAACCCCACGCACCACCGCACTTCTTCCATTCCCGTCTTCTCAAACATGCGGTCGAGGCTTGTCGCAGCCGTCATTTCTAGACGTTTTACCTGCGTCCCCGAGACGCCGCACTCCGTCAAGCAGAGTGCATCCACGTCGAAGAATGACATCACGTTGTGGAAGCGATGAGGAGTCACGGGTAGTGTTCCCAGCACGCCGCCGCCTCGACTGAAGCCACTTACTCCTGCTCCGTACATGCAGGACAGGGAGCCGTCCACGCAGCGCACCGACGAGTTCGTGATCGAGGACTACCACCCTTCTCGGCTGAATCTCGTTCCCCGATCGGAGACGAAGGAGCTGGCGAGTGGCGCGGACGCGTTTCGGATGGTGGAGGGCGTGTCGCCACTGGTCCTAGCAAACAACGGGGAGGGAGGTCAGACTCCCGGGGTTGAGCTGTTGAAGAGGAACAGGCCGCCGCCGTTCAAGGGACTGGAGGAGAAGAATCGCGATGATGACTTGATGCAGTCCTACGATATCGTGATGGATTCGATCCGGAAGTGCAGGCGGGAGATTCAAGCCTGCTCCCACGATGCGGCGATGTTCTCCATGCGAATACAGGAGAAGCGGGCGATCTTGGAAGATTTACAGAGGAGCATTGATACGGAGAATGAGTTCATTCGCTTGACGGACTATAGAGATGTAGGGCTTGTCGATTGGGGTAATGGCGTAGTTTTCATTAGAGGAGCTGCGCGCATTAGTTAGGAATTGACGTTTCTCGTCCTGTTTGTTTCCACAGCGATATGGGACTTCTGCTGTAAGAAGGAGTTTCATCGACGTCGTGCTTTGATAACTCCGTCTTCACACAGTATTTCTTTGAAATGAGAGTGTTTGTCGACTACAGGAAGAAGACGTACGAGTTTGACGTCGAGGAATCGATGACTGTGGGTGCGTTCAAGGATTTGATCGCTCCGACCTGTTCTCTTGAGTGCGCAACCATCACACCTAGGCCATCTCATCAAGGTGCGTCAAGCGCTGAAGACGATATCGTCGGACAAGCAGCCTTTGCGTTTTGTCGACGACAAGAAGACGCTTGCTGAATACAACGTTGCACTCGATACACACATCATTCTGCGCGATATGGGACCGCAGATTGGCTATCGCGATGTCCTCCTTCTGCTCATACGTCACATGTAGGTGTTTGTGTACGAGTACCTGGGTCCTCTGGTCATCATGGTTGTTCTCTACCTGCGTCCTTCCTTCATTTATGGTCCTTGCACAAAGGAATACACGAAGCAGGCTCTGTAGAGTCATTCAGTTACATTTACGTGTAGACTCGCTGTGATCGCCTGGATCCTCCATTACGCGAAGCGTCTCTTTGAAACCTTTTTCGTTCACAAGTTCTCTCACGGTACAATGCCGCTCACAAACCTCTTCAAGAACTGCATCTACTACTGGGGATACGCGCTCTTCGTGGGCTACACGCTGTGCCATCCCCTCTACACGCCGCAGAAGAACATGTACATTGTGTACGGAAGCCTCTTCTGCATGCTGCTTTGTGAGTGCGTGAATGGGGCGGTTCATCTCCAATTCAGCTCCATGCGAAAGGGCGACGGCTCGCAGGAGCGCCCGATTCCGATGGTACTCCTCGTGTGTGCGCAGTGAACAGTAGGGTCCTCTCTTCGCGCTGGTGTCTTGCCCGAATTACACAGCCGAAGTGTGCTCGTGGATTTGCTTCACGGTGTGCACGCACTCCCTTCCCTGCATGCTGTTGGTGACGTGGTTTCATGCGTAGCTCTTCTCTTCACCATCACGGGCTTCCTCCAAATGGCCGTCTGGGCTATGAAGAAGCACAGAGGATACTTGAAGACCTACGGAGATGCGTATAAGAAGTTGCACCGAAAGGCCATTGTTCCTTTCATCTACTAGACTCTTGTGGTTTATTCGCTCCCTTGTTTCTTTGTACACAGCTGTATGATACCCGTGTCTCGACGTGTGCCGTCAGGAATCGCCGTTCCGTTGATTCGCTCCTGTTCCGCTTTCTTTTCGCGGAATGTGTATCGTATGACATTCAATTCGTTGTATCATGATATAGAATCTCGGGGGACTTGCTCTGTGGGGAATAGCCCAGCCCATCCATCATTGGATGAAAGAGTACCGTCAAATGGAAAGTCCGTGTTTATCAAATCATTCGGGTGTTCCCATAACATGTCCGACGGAGAGTACATGGGAGGCATCCTGCGAGATGGGGGCTATTCGATCGTGCAGGACAGAGACAAGGCAGACGTTTGGTAAGGAGGATTGTTGCTCGTTCACTGTCAGGATCATCAACACGTGTACCGTTCGCGACAAATCGATTACCAGCTTTGATAATCTGTATCGGGAAGCGGAACAGAAGCACATTCCTGTCGTTATCGCTGGCTGTATGACAGAGGGTTGCTTTTCTGTTATCTGTTGACTGTAGCGGATCGGCAGTTGAGGGCGAAGTACAAGAGGAATAAGATTGTGAGCGTGACCCAGATTCATCGCGTGAAGGAGATTGTGGATTCCGTCTTTGCTCATTCATCGAGTGGTGTGTTGGGGGAAGGGAGTGCGCTTTCATCGAGTGGTGTATTGTCAGAAGGGAGTGCTCATTCATCAAATGAAGTCTTCGCAGGAGATGTACTTTCGTCAAATGAAGTCCTCACAGAAGGAAGTGCTCTGTCAGGAGACATCACATTCCCGAAATCCAACACGCCACCCTCAAAGAAACGCCCCGAACACGACATGCCCCCACTCAACCTCCCAAAGGTGAGAAAGGACCCGTCCGTGGAGATCATCCCCATCTCGCTCGGCTGCAACGGCGCCTGCACCTTCTGCCAAACCAAGCTGGCGCGCGGGTCACTTCGCAGCTACCCCGTGAAGGAGATCCTGCAGCGCGTGGACGCGGTAAAGAACACTGCTTCCGAGATCTGGCTGACGAGCGAAGACACGGGCGCGTACGGTCAAGATATTGGGGCAGACCTCATCACTCTCCTCCAATCCATCCAGGAGCGTGTGCAGGACAGCAACACGATGATCAAGATCGGAATGACCAACCCGCCTTATCTGAAGCCGATTCTGCCGCAGCTGGCGTCCGTGCTCGCCTCGCCACACTTCTTCAGCTACCTGCACGTTCCTGTACAGGTGGGTGTTTGTCGTGCTGTTGACACATAGTCAGGATCGGACGCTGTTCTGCGACGAATGAACCGCCGGTACGAGGTGAAGGACTTCGTGGACATCGTGGAGCTTTTGTCGCGCGCGGTTCCGGGAGTGACGCTGTCGACCGACATTATCGTGGGGTTCCCGTACGAGACGGAGGAGGACCACAGAGCGACGATGGCGCTTCTGAAGGCGCTGGACCTGAACATCGTGCACTACTCGCGCTATTACCCGCGTCCGCACACGGTGGCGGCGCGGTTCGAGCAGTTGCCGAAGGACGTGGTGAAGAGGCGTGTGAAGGAGCTGAGCGACTGGTTCAAGGGACTGGACCCGTACCGCGCTCTCGTGGGGAAGTACGTGCCCGTGTGGGTGTCGAACGAGAGAGTGAACGGGTCGCGGAGCTGTCACACGAAAGAGTACATCAAGGTGCTTGTGGAGGACAGCGAGGCATACGCGGACGGCGAAGTGTTGCTGGTAAAGACGACGTCGGCGACGCGCTTTCACTTGAATGCGAAGGTGGTGTCGTCCTTGCCGTCCTGCCTGAAGTGTGGAGTGTACCCTCAGCAGCTCGTTGGAGCGAGTGCTGATGTGGTTCGTCAGTTCTTTTAGAGGGGTTGCTTCTTTGCTTTTGTTGAGGGGTTGCTTATGCGTTCTTTTATATGAAAGATAGTCGTCTGTTCTCTTTGAAACAAGATCATTGCATAGTGGCAGTTTCAATGTAAAGGATGTGTTTGCCTATACGTTGTATTTACTGACTATTGAATGACAGACAATCCACTTCTCTCCAGGACAATAACAGCATTCCGGGAGTCTTTGACTTCCAAAATCAAAATATCACATACCTCAGAACAACAATGACAAATAACGCAATCGTCGTGAATCAACGACAGGATTCACATGAACAGGAAACGAGTATTGCAACACAACAATGCAAATTACTTATGTGCATAAAACTCAACCGTGTTGGAACACTTCTTCACATCCACATCCTATCCCTCACTATTCTCCCCTCCCCCTACGCCATTCAGAAAGGGTCTTCGCGAACACCGCTTCACCACGCTCTCCTCTCCGCACCACTTCCAGTACTTCATGTTGCTCTTCCCCAGCACCAGGACGCTCTTGCTCCCCTCCATCGCCTTCTCCATCTACGCATCATCACATTCACTCACACCTACGGTTCGCCACAACAGTCTCGACAGCAATCTGCGATTGCCCGAAGAGACAATCTGCTTCTTCAGCTTCCCCACCTCAATGGGCCCGTTGTGCCGGTTCTCAATCAGGACGTTGCATATCTCCATCTTCATCTCGCACAACTACGTGTGAAGAAGACACGCAACGACAACCTCGTCCACACACACGACCAGAAACACGATCATCAGAACGATCACCGCGCTTCCGCAGAGATAGCGAGAGTAGCGGTGGATCGACTCCTTGTGGGCGTCCAGGTACATTCGCATACGACACTGCATGGACAGAACGGGGTCCGACTTCTCAATGAAGTACTCATCGTCGATGGCGGAGTAGGTCTTGTTCTCGCGGTGGCCGCACTTCACGGGAATGAGCTTGGCGTCGGTCTTCTTCCACTCATCCAGCGACGAGGCGTTCCACTTGTAGCAGGAGAGAGAAGAGATGACGTCAATGAAGGCGGCGTAGTCGGCAATTCCTGCCTCACTCTCATCTAACGGGCTGACTCTAGAATGAAGAGGGCAAGAAAAGCGCACCCCAGCGATTCTTCGAGATCCGTTCTCTTGACAAAGGGGGAAGAAACACCGTTTGCCGTCAGATTGGAGCACATGTAGGAGCCCATCCGCTCTCTACTCCTCACCCACGCCTGCCAATCGTACCTGAGAATCGAGCGGATCGCTGCATCCATCTTATCCATTTTGGTCTGCGTCACCTACCCATTACGATGGGAAGCAGACGACTACGGAAGAACGGACGCATTCCAGTCCATTGGAAACGTAACCGACGGGACACTCCACCGTCAATCCGTGGCACGTACCTCGTTTTGGGCACTTGCGACATCCTAGAACTCATTCAAAAGCAACCCCTTCAATACGGTCCGTAATGTGTTCATCGCAATAGGGAAGGGGAGATAAAAGAAGAACGGATGCCAGAACGACGATCACGAGAAAGAGCGAGAGATTCCTTACACGTCAGAAGAGACACCGAATCTCGTACACGTAAAGCAGTCTCTTGCTCATTGAACTGGGTCAAGGAAATGAGTCTGTTTGGATCAACCAAATAATGGGGTTGGAGGGAGAGTGTTTGTTGCAAGAGGAGGATGTCCTCTTTTCATTGAACTCATTTCTAGCGAGAAGTGTGTATCCCATCCACCCTCTTGCCGATTACCTCCCAGTCGGTGAAGACACCCATTTCCATTCCCTCTTCAAGGTTCAATCCCCTCCACAACTCCTCCACGCAGAAAGAAAAGGAATAACGGGAATTGGGTCAAAATCCCGGACGGTTTCCACCGAATCACTTTTATGATAAAGGCGGATTGTGGACTGCTGCACGTACAGTCCACCAACCTTCAACATTGATTCTTAAGAAGGACTCTAATCAGACATGGTTGTGAAGTACGTATTGTGGAATCT
>ERZ1106923.128-NODE-128-length-33385-cov-18.330003_pt1 | contig 33385 bp, 43 predicted proteins | sample MGYA00403657_ERZ1106923 | MGnify/ENA primary metagenome ERZ1106923 (study PRJEB35170, sample SAMEA104062425) | human gut metagenome | biome: human gut; feature: human-associated habitat; material: faeces | place: Denmark | collected 2012-06-19 ...
GCACCTACGTGCTCCAGAAGACGCTGCAGACGCTGTCGAAGGAGGAGCTGAAGAGAGTGGACGCCGAAATCCGCACCCACCGACTCGTGCTCAACGGGCACGGAGCCAACTTGCTGAACAAGTGGAAGCAAATCCTGAGTAAAGCAATGTAATGTCATTTGATCCTTTATGTTGCGTGTTGGTTCAACAAACAGGGCACTAAACTAAACGGTTCTACTAGGAGCATACACAGCGAATGCAAACAACGCGCCAGTGGTGATCGAGCACACCAGGAGAGTCACAACCCAGCCGAAGAACACCTGACCCACAAGCTTCCAGTTCACCGACTTCTTGCCTTCCATCAAACCCACGCCCACGGTGGAACCGACCTGGCAGTGCGTCGTGGACAGGGGGAGACCGATCTGCGAGCCGGCAACAATCACAAAAGCGCTGCCAATCTCAATGGCGAAGCCACGCGATGGCGTCACCGTCACCATGTTCACGCCGATAGCCGCCATCACCTTGTAGCCCAGGCACGCGAGACCCACGACAATACCCGCGCCGCCCAGAACGAGCACCCACGGCTCCACGTCCGGCGACTTGCTCACACCGCCCAGCTTGTAGACCGCGATACAGGAGGCAAGCGGTCCGATGGAATTCGAGACATCGTTGGCGCCGTGCGCGAAGGCGTTCAGCGTTGCCGTGACCACCTGCAGGTAGGAGAACACGCGCTCGGTGTAGGGGTCGAACTTCTCCGCACGCTGGTGCAGCTGGTACACGACGCTCTTCTCGTCCGACAGCTCCGCGTGGATGTTCTGGTGCGTCATCGTGTTCTTCTCCTTGTGCTTCTCTTCCTTCACAGGCTCCTTTTCGGAATCGTTCACTGGCTCTGCCTTCTCCGCTGGCTCCTTGTTGATCACTGGGAGCTCAACTTCCGTCTTCACGACATCAATCACCACGGGAGCCTCGTCCGGCTTCACCGCCTCGCTGTCCGCCTTGCGCTGCTTCTCGATCTTCTTCTTCAGCACGGGCACAACGGTGAGCCCAAGAACCAAGGCAAACACGACGCCAATCGCCAAAGCAATGAGTGTGGCAAGCCACCACGTGAGCTTCGAGCTTAGTCCAGGAATACCCTTCAGCATCATGAAGAGGGACAGGACGAAGAGCGTGAAACCAATCAGCACCGGATAGAAGTGGAAAGCGCGATGGAAGCTGTCCTTTGTGCGGAGGACGTACTTGCGCACAACCCAGAACACGAAACAGGAAAAGAGACCCGACAATACTGGAGACACGAACCAAGAAGCGACGACTCCACCCACACTGGCCCACTTGACCGCATGCGCGCCCTTCGCAACGATCGTCATACCCACCAAACCACCAATACAGCTGTGCGTGGTGGAAACGGGGAGGGAGTACAGGGTTGCAATGATGAGCCACGCGGCAACACCGATAATCACACACAGCATACCGAACATGAGCATCTCCGGATCCTTCTCGAAAGCCATAGGATCGCAAATCTTGCTCTGAACCGTGCTCGTGACGCTGCTTCCCATCAAGAAGGCACCGGCGAACTCAAAGATGCCGGCAATAACCATGGCATTTCTCATTGAAATGGCCTTCGCACCGACAGAGGTTCCGAAGGCATTAGCTACATCATTCGCACCTAACCATGATCAGCCGGAAGCAGCAACTACCCATTCCAAAGGCACTGATGAAGCAAACGATGGTTGCCAAGATTACAATCCACTTGTATTCCGTGAGATCGGCCATGAGAGTATTAATGGCATTTCTGTTTCTCGTGGACAACTGGTGCAGGAGCGGCTGATTGGACGAACGAAATAGGGAATCTTCACTTCCTCCTCTGTCTATCTCATCCCGTTTCCATCCTCTTTCACCCATTCGACACTGCTCGGTGTTTAGAGGAGCAGAATAACCAGAAAGGGAGTGTTGCACTGCGGTTTGCTGTTCTTCTTGGAATCGTTTCATTCTCGGAATTGGAGAGTGAATGTGCATTTTGGGATAAGTAAAATGCAAATCGAACGTGCTATTCTGGCTAGACACTTTCATTCCGTTATTCCTCCCTCCGCCTCAATACAGTTCCTATCGATTTGCAATAGAATGCCATTCCATATACAAACATAGAAGGAGGAATATCCCAGTCTTGACAGACAATTCTATACCAAACCGTATCCTATGTCCCTTTTTGGTAAACGATTCTCGGACATTGTGATGAGTATGGCAGGAGTTGATGACGATTCCGATTCAGAGCATTCTGTCCCTGGCTCCTTTCAGCAGGAGAGGGATGGCTCATCGGCTCCCACAAACCCGTTTTTAGACGATAGGGATAATGGATCGCTTCCAAATCGTTCTCATCGCTGGAATCAAGAGACCCCACTCTTTGAAGGTACTTCTTAGAGTATCTGGATGAGCATATAGAATCTGAAACAATTCATCAAGATAATGGGGGAGAAGCGTCTTCAAAGGAAGTTCAGGAACTACGACGCGAATTGGAATCATGCAAATCGCAGATCGAAGAGCTGAACAGCATGAATTTGGAAATGGGAGACCAACTCTCTGTTCTTCGTGAGGAGAATGAGTCCCTGAAACAGAACATTGCTTCGACATCACAGAACGAACAGAACCAGATCAATCAAATTCTGCGACTGAATAGTGAGATCGCGAAACTCATGGAGGACAAGGACAAGTGTCAAGCGGAATTGGACTACTGGAAAGAGATTTACGACACGACGGATGCCGCATCCACTCCGGCGGAAGTAACCGAGGGAATGAAGAACAAGATCGAGGAAGTGCGATTTTGGAAAACGGCTTACATGTAGCTTCTTAAGGAGTGTTCGTCGCTTCGTTCCGACCTTTCTGAGGAGAAGAAGTCGTCTCAGAAGAAGGATGGTCTTCTCGCTTCCAACACAGAGCGTATTTCTATGTATTTTGTGATCACTTGAAGGAATCATCCAATTGGAAGCGGAGGTGAACAAGTACAAGGAGAGAGAGTCTGAGATGGGATCATCGCGTGATGGAACAAACGAATTGAAAGAAGAGAAAGAGCGCTTTACCGGCGTGATAGAGGGGCTGAAACAAGAGATCCAGGAGCTGGAGACGAAGAAGAGCGAGTTGAAGAAGAGTGTGAGCGTGTTGGACGAGAAGGCACAGAACGCGTCTGCGCTGAGCGAGGAGGTTTCGTCGTTGGAGGAGAAGCGAGCCAGCTTGGCGGAGGAGACGGGCAAGCTGGAGGCTTCCTTGAAGGAGATGGAGACGCAGAAGAACGAGTTGGATGACGAGAAGAGTCGCGTGGAGAGCGAGTTGAGTGAGGCGAAGACGAAGGTGGAGGCGTTGGAGGAGGAGAAGAAGGAGTTGGAGGCATTAGTTGCGAAGTGCACAGAGGAACGAGGAGTGGCGGAGACGAGTCTGAAGGAGTTGAATGAGAAGAAGAATGAGTTGGCGAGCGAGGTGGGGCGACTGAAGGAGGAGAAGGTGCAGGTGGAGAACGACGCGGACGCTGCGAACAAGGAGAAGAACGATCTGGAGTTGGAGGTGATCAGTTTGTACAATGAAAAGGAGGAGGTCATGCGATCGCTGGAGGACCTTCGTGAGAGTGTGGAGGAGACGACGGGGCAGTTGGAGGCGTTGAAGAAGAAGGAGGCGGAGGAGGCGCTGAAGAAGAAGGAGGCGGAGGAGGCGCTGAAGAAGAGTGAGTTGGAGGCGCCGAAGGATAGTGGTGCTGAGAAGGGCGAGGCTTCGGTGTTGGAGGCGAAGAATGAGTTGGAGGCTGCGTTGGCTTCATTGAGAGAAGAGAAGAGTGGATTGGAGAGCGAGATAGCGAATCTGAACGAGGAGAAGAAGAGAATTGAAGTCAGCCGAAGTGAGTTGGACTCCTCGATCGCTTCATTGAGAGAGGAGAAGGAGGCGTTTGAAGAATCAGTCAGTGCTCTTCAGGGTAATCGGAGTGAGTTGGAGAAGAGTGTAATGGAGTTGAGCGAGGAGAAGGAGAAGATGGAGAAGGAGAAGAGCGAGTTGGACTCCTCGATCGCTTCATTGAACGAAGAGAAGAAGGGAATGGAAGGAGAATTGGAGTTGTTGACATCTTCTCTGAACGAGGCGAAGAGTGGATTGGAAGAGGAGAAGAACGAATTGGAGCGTGTGAGAGCCTCCTTGAGTGAGGACAAGAAGAGAATCGAAGAAGAACTGCGTGTTCTTGAAGCCAGTCGAAGTGAGTTGGAGAAGAGCGTGAACGAGTTGACTGAACAGAAGAATGGGTGCGAAGAAGAGGTGAAGAGAATGAACGAAGAGAAGAGCCAGGCAGAAGAGGAGCTGAGTGCAAAGAAGAGCGAGTTGGAGTCTATAAGAGTTGCTTGGGACGAGAAGAAGAAGGAGTTTGTAGAATCAGCCAGTAATCTTCAGAATAATTGGAATGCGTTGCATATTCTTGTAGCCTCAATGAGGGAGGAGAAGAAGGAGAAGGAGAAGGAGAAGAGCGAGTTGGACTCCTCGATCGCTTCACTAAACGAAGAGAAGAAGAGAGTGGAAGAAAAATTGGAGTTGTTGACATCTTCTCTGAACGAGAAGAAGAGTGCGATGGCGAACGAAGCGAACGAGAGAGTGGGAGAGAAGAAGAATGAGGTTGATGCATTGGAGAGAAGAATCGAGGAGTTGAGTGTGAAGAAGGAGGAGATGGAGAATGCGTTGAAGACGGTGGAGGAGGAGAAGAGTGTGACTGAAAACGAATTAGAGGAGGAGAAGAATGAGTTGAAGAGGATTGAAGAGGAGAAGAGTGTGATTGAGAGTGAGTTGAATGAGAAGAAGAATGAGTTGAACAAGATTGAAGAGGAGAAGAAGAAGGTGGAGGAGGAGAAGAGTGAGATTGAGAGTGAGTTGAGCGAGAAGAAGAACGAGTTGAAGAGGATTGAAGAGGAGAAGAATGTGATTGAGGGTGAGTTGAGCGAGAAGAAGAACGAATTGGAGCGTGTGATTGCTTCCCTGAACGAGGAGAATGAGAAGAAGGAGGAATTGGCTAAGTCTGTGAATGAATTGGTTGAAGAGAAGGAGAAGATGGAGGCTGAGCTAGAAAAGAAGAAGAACGAATTGATTGAAGAGAAGAACTCGCTTGAAGCTGAATTGAGCAAGCTGACTGAAGAGAAGGACAAGACAGAAGCTGAACTGAACGAGAAGGCGAACGAGTTGGAGAGAACAAGATCTGCCCTTGAAGCCGAGATCGCGTCACTGACGACTCAGAAAGAAGAACAAGAGGCGGAACTGACCGAATCGACATCAAAGAAAGAAGAGTTGGACGCTGTAATCTCCTCGCTGACGAAGGAGAAGGAGTCACTCGACAACTCTCTTGCTTTGCTGTCACAGCAGAAGAATGACGCCGAACAAACGATTGCTCGTCTGAAGGAACAGCAGGCAGCGCTTGAAGCGAACATCAACGAGTTGAGTGGAAAGAAGGAGAATGAAACTCCCGCCGTTTCATCGACATCCGATCTCCAGAGACGCCTTGAGGTGTACCAGAAGAACAACCTGCTTCTGAGCGGCATTATTGAAGACGAGAACAAGAACGCGAACGCGAACACGACGCTGATGAACCAGAAGAACGAGGAAATCTATCAGTTGAAGAACCATATTGCGGATTTGATGCACGAGATCGAGAGTCGAGAGAGTGAGGACGCGTCGGAGCTGGCGAAGACGGTGGAGGAGATGCATGCAATGATGGACGAACAGGAGGCGGAGATTGCGAGGCTGAAGGAGGAGAAGAAGGAGAGTGAAGGAGTTGTGAAGGAGTTGGGTGAGTTGAAGGAGAAGAATAAGGAGCTTGAGGAGGCGTTGGAGGAGAAGGAAGAAATGGAGAAACGCGTGAGTGAGTTGGAATCTGCGATTGCTTCTCTGACGGAGGAGAAGAAGGCGATGGTGGAGAAGAAGGAGGAGTTGGAGAAGTCTGTGAACGAGTTGATTGAGGAGAAGAAGAGAATGGAGACTGAATTGGAACAGAAGAATCAGTTGATCGCTGAGAAGGAGAAGATGGAAACCAAACTGACTGAAGAGAAGCGTGAGGCTGAAGAGGCGTTGAGCAAGCTGACGGAAGAGAAGGAGAGAATGGAGGCTGAACTGAAGGAGAAGAAGATGGAGGAGCCGAGGGAGAGAGTGGAGAATGAGGCTGAGGAGTTGAGGTTGAAGAAGGAAGAGATTGAGAGTGAGTTGAATGAGAAGAAGAATGAGTTGAACAGGATTGAGGAGGAGAAGAAGAAGGTGGAGGAGGAGAAGAGTGAGATTGAGAGTGAGTTGAGCGAGAAGAAGAACGAGTTGAAGAGGATTGAAGAGGAGAAGAATGTGATTGAGGGTGAGTTGAGCGAGAAGAAGAACGAATTGGAGCGTGTGATTGCTTCCCTGAACGAGGAGAATGAGAAGAAGGAGGAATTGGCTAAGTCTGTGAATGAATTGGTTGAAGAGAAGGAGAAGATGGAGGCTGAGCTAGAAAAGAAGAAGAACGAACTGATTGAAGAGAAGAACTCGCTTGAAGGTGAATTGAAGAAGTTGAATGAAGAGAAGGATAGAAAGGAAGCTGAACTCAATACGATACACTCTCCATCCCCCATACCCGACTCCCTATCCCCTGTGGAGTACGTGAACTACCTCCAGAACGAAGTGGTCCGCCTCCATAGCTGTGAGGAGCAACTGAAGGAGCTGAACCACGTGCTGGAGGAGCAGCAACGCACGATCGACGAACAGTTGAAGGAGATGGATAGACTGCAGGAGGAGGTGATCACCAAAGAAGAGTCGGTGAAGGCGCTGAATGAGCAAGTGGTCGCTCTGACGAAGGAGCAGCTGAAGAAGAACACACTCGTTCAGGCACGTCCATCCAAGGAAACGACATCTCCAGAGGCACCACGCGAGACGCAGGTGGATGAGCGTGAGGCGAAGAACGCGCCTTCGGAGGACTATGTAATCGACGTGGATCTGAACGCGTTACAGGTGGAGCCCGCTGACCTGATCACTGCCCCTCTTCGCCAAGAGGCGTCGCCTGAAGAGCACGACGAGGACTCTCTTGTGGAGTTGTACAAGAAGTGTCTGAGCGAGCTGGAGGCGGCGCGCAAGGAGCTGGAGGAGTGTCAGAAGCTGCTGAGCGCGGCTCAAATCGAGAACGAGGATTTGAAGGAGGAGCTGGAGCGAGTGAAGGAGGAGGAAGAGAAGAAGAGAAACGAGGTGGTTTGGCTTCAGAAGGAGTTCGAGGAGAAACTGAGCAAGATGAACGAGTTGGAGTTGGTGATCGAGGATCTGAAGGACGAGAAGCGAGTGTTGAAGGAGGAGTTGCTGAACGCGGCAAGCGGCTCTGTGGACAGCAATTCGCTGGCAAACCAGTTGAAGGAGAAGCTGGCGGCGGAGGAGGAGTTGAAGGAATTGGTGAGCGCGCTGAAGGAGAAGGTGTCGACGCTTGAGAAGGAGCAGAAGAAACACAACGACGTGTTGAAGGAGCTGGGCGAGCTGGGCCAGCGAAAGGAGGAGGAGAAGAACGAATACAACACGTTGAAGGAGCTGCTGAAGGAGAAGGAGGAGGAGTTGAAGACTCAGGCAGAGGCGCTTCAGACGGCGCGGCGAGACAGCGAGCGTATTCAGAAGGACGCAACCGAGCTCCAGAGTCAGTTTACAGAGCTGAACAAGCACTATCAGGAGTTGAGCTCGTCGTACGAGGAGAAGATGAAGGAGCTGAGTAGGAGTGTGAATCGTTCTTGAGTCACAGGTGTCTTCCAGCTGCGTCTTCGTCGCTGTGACGACATCGACAGACAGCGTGCGTCGGACATGAAGAACTTGGAGGCCCAACTCCGAAACGCCCTCGCATCCGTGGACTCGCTCCAGAACGAGTTGATGCTCGCGAAGGTGGGCGAAAGCATTGCCATTCCTGGCGGCCATTTGAGCACGGCGAACGCGGAGGCGATTCGTCAGTACATCACGACGCTCACCGATCAGATCACGCGTCTGGAAGAGAAGGTGGAGGCGACGCGGAAGGAGAAGGAGGAGGAGTTGGTGAATGCGCAGAAGACGCGATCAGCGGCGCTGAGTCAGAGCACGACCCTGAGCGACCAGGTGAAACTGCTTCAGACGGAGTTGGCTTCACTGAGAGTGACGAACGAGGAGTTGGAGAAGAAGGTGGAGGAGAAGGAAGAGGAGTTGCAGAAGGCGTTGGAAGAGGGAAAGGAGAATCGGTCTTCGCTGCAGAAGGAGATTACGGAGGAGCTGAGTGAGAGACAGAGGAGAATTGAGGAAGCGGAGAAGAAGAAGAGCGAATTGAGCGAATCGATAAGACAGTTGAAGATGGTGGTGTCGAAGAAGGACAACATCATAGAGGCGATCCGGAATGCGAACGAGAAGCTTAAGAAGAACGAGGGCGTGTACAAGCAGGTCATTGAGCAACTCAGGGGCTACGTGAAGGAACGCGAGCACGAGCTCGAGGAATTGTATAAAGGAATGAAGATATCCAAATAAGTGTGTTTCTAGTGCGCTGTTTGTTCACAGTCGTTTCTATCCACTTTGTGAGAAATGAGTTCTGGATCATACGGACCCCCTGGACTCGAGAAATCAAGCCAGTCCTCGTCTGGAGCGTTCTCTGCTCCTGGAGGCGGAATTGGATCTGTCGGCGCGGGAAACGGATACGGAGCTTACGCATACGGGTACAACCCATACATGTATGCACAATACGCGTATGATGTCTGTTGGCTGATTTCACGCTGTAGTCCGCAGGCTGTGGGAACATCTTACCCGTCTGGATATGGAACCTATTACGGCCAGTATGCACAGTATGCCGGGTACTACGGCTACGGCAATGCTCAAAGTGGCACTCAACAAGGACAGAATGGTTTGATTCTGTGATTCTGCTGAGAACTAGTTCCGCAACTACCTGTCGGGTATGGGGGGAGTGTGCAAAGCGCGGCGACTTCCGCTCCCTCTTCCTACCTGTCATATTATGAGAAATCGCCATACGGATCGGCGGAGAAGAAAAAGGAAGCCAGTCCGTCGCCCTCGGTGGGCGGTGCATAGTATGCGCTTCGTTTCCTTTTCACTCTAGCGCCAACCCGTTTGCGAGCTACAACAGCTCCGTGTTCCAAGCTCCGTCCACCGCGGCGCCCAAACGCAAGTCGCGATGTAGTGATTCTCTCCTGAACTCACCCCACAGTCGACATCGCAGCGGAAAAGCCCACTCTGCCCGTATCTGGTCCCGTGTCTCAGGCTCCCGCACCGCCGCCACCACCACCTCCTCAGCCACAGCCATCCGCGGGGAATCTGAACATGAAGATGATCGACGAGGCGTATAAGAAAGTACCTCCCAAACCCAAGCCCAAACCCCGCGTGGAGAAGCGCTCTCGCTCCCACTCTCGCTCCTACTCGCGCTCGCGCTCCTACAGTTACAGCTACAGTTACTCGGACAGCTCGGACGATCGGGCGAGTTCGAGACGCCACAAGGAGTCTTCGAGACGGTCGCGGTCACGAGACAAGAGTCGTCACGATAAGAAGAAGGAGCGCGCGAGCGCAGCGCTGGCCGAGGCGCCCAGAAACTCGGACAAGGACAAGCAGAACCGTCTGAAGCGCTTCCAGAAAGTGGAGTCGCCGCCACCCGTCACGACTCTCAACATCACGCAGCCATCAGGGGTCGCAGGCGCTGTAGGCGCTTCTGCAGGACCCATCGTTGGCACGATGATGACGATGGAGAAGGACTACTTCCGTCTCACGTGCGTAGGGGGTGGTGCGTGGCGTGAGGTCTAGATCCCGACGCCGGACATGATTCGTCCCAAGCCCGTGTTGGCGAAGTGGTTGGAGATACTGAACGAACGGATGAAGAAGAAGGAGATATCGTATGACTACTATTGCGACCAATTGAGGGCCATAAGACAGGACCTGACCGTATTCGCCGAAAGGGTCCCTAATGAATAGGTGCAACACATTCACGACGACTTCACCGTCGAAGTATACGAACACCACGCGCGCTTCGCCCTCCAGAACGTGCCTCAAATCCGCCACTTTCACCAGTAGGACGACATGAACGAGTTCAACCGGTGTCAGACGCAGCTGAAGGAGTTGTATTCCCACGGCGTGACGTCGCAACACGTGCTGGAGTTCGCGTGCTATCAGCTCCTGTATTGCTTCTTCTCCCAGCAACACGTCGACACCAACGCGTTCCTGCGGACACTGAAGCCCTCCTTCCTGGCCTCGGGCGAGATCCAGGTGATTCTTCAGGTGTGTCGCGCGCTGCGCAACGAGGATTTCGTGCTGTTCTTCGCGCTGTACGAGCGAAGCGACATTCCGTTTGAGTGCAAGCACTTCTTGAAGCAGTTCTTTAAGAGGATGAGAGTGGTGGCGCTCTATTCTCTGTTCTCCACGTAGTCGAATTGTTGGGGGATCACAACTAGAATCAAACCCTCGGTTTCGCTGGCGCTGGTGAAGGACCTGTTGCACTTCGAGAGTGTTGAAGAAGCTGTCGAGGGAGCGAAGCAGTTCGGGCTGGTTTTTGACGTGAGTGGGGTGGCTTCGTTGACGGAGGAGTCGAGCAAGAGCGTGGTGATTCAGGCGAATGACGGGTTATTGGCGATGCGGAACCAGCAACAGTCGGAGAAGGGTTCAAAGCTATTGTAATCTATTGGATTACGCGTGTTTGTAACAAAGAGTGCCAACTCGGGACGGAATCAACATTTCCCGAAAAGAGCCACAGCTTCGACGGAGCGTCACCAAAAACGTATGGACAGGCTGCGTCGATGATAAGAATGCCCTCGGCATCATGGGTTAGTGAGGGAATGAGAGAATGCTTGATCTTCTTGATCTGCTGAATGGGCCAGAAGTCGCGCATTGCAACGGATTTGTACGGCGAGTTCTGGATAGCAGGCGCGTCCTTTGCCTTTGCATCGTGTAATCTGTCGAGTACCTCCTTGCGTAACGCGGTCAGTCTTTTGCCAAGCGGAAGCGACTTCAGAGACATTCCGTTGATATACACGACATCTGTGAGGAGAAGACGTGTGATCACGGGAGTCGATCGTCTAGACATTACACTACGTGACCGTGGAGACATTTCATTCACCAGATATCCATCGCACAGCGTGTTTGAATGCGGTTTTCCGTTCGCCGCCAAGAAGGTGTTCGGCATGACGCCCACAATGTGATTCTTGTTGTCGTCAAACCCAATCTGCGCATGAATCAACTGCAAAGCAATTCACGAGATATCCCTTTCCGTTCACAATGTAGAGGAACACACGCTGTCCTTTGGGAAACCATGAGCACATTAGCTGAGTGCCCTTTGGCAATTCGCTCACAGCTGCATTGACTTTCATAGGAGAACAAAAGGGCTGCTTGATGAGTGTTGAAAAGGAAAGAAGAATGGGATCATCAGGATGGGAGGGTGCTTGCTTGCTAAAGGACTCCAGGAAGGACTTGTCGTGGAAACCTACCATCACAGGAAACGAATGTGAATACGCGTTTCGAGATGAAGGGTGGATTCGATCTCTTTCAAATGCATCCTTTCCGCGCGAAGAAAATAGCTGCACATCACACACACAGAATGAAGAAACTGTATTGCAATGAAGTAGGCTTGGTCGCTCCAAGGAAAACCCATCAACCCGATCAGTAGTTGAGGATGCTCTTTGTGGAATGTGTAGATGAGCTACACTGAAGAGGGATGATGAGACAAACTTTGATCACGTTGATAATCTCCCCTTCTGAAGGAACCGAGGATTGGAAGCTGATGTTGTGATACTCAATACCCCAATCATCGAATTCGCTGTAGGTAAGCCAAAAGAGCAGTGACAACTCGATATCGTAGAAGTAGAAGGAGGAATCCGCAAAACTGATCATCATCCCGATTTCTTCGTTGCGCAATTGCCACTTCTGACAGAGCATATCGAGATTCCACGAGTTGGATTCCCCAACGGTCTGATCGTATCTATTCTGAATAGGAATGAACGCGGATACATTGAACCGAATATGTGCTTGCAGACAAACAACTTGCTGTCGAAGAGAAGGGAAGAACACGAGGGTTCTTTGATCCAAGCCTCCTTCATCTCTTTCGTCCACGATATCATCTTTCTACATAGTGAATAGAGAAGCGCAGACGCACCGATCCTTGAATCGTTTCATTGCCTGATCTCGGGTGTCTTCCATGCTATCCTCGATCGTGTAGGGCGATTCACGCTTGAGCGACATGCCTGCGATCCCACTAGCGACGAACCGTTTCCAACAAAGAAAAGATGAAACACACTATCTGAAGGCATACCCGCCCTTTGACGAGGAGTACACCAGAGGCGACTTGGAGCCACTCATCGTCGAGTTGCCAAACGAACTCGAAGGCAATGATCGTTGAAGCGAGCTCTGGATCGATGAGCTTGATCCCCGTAGTCCCTGGTACTCGTAGATGTTGTCCGTCACGCTCACAGAATCCACGTCTCCCAGATCATCGCTCGATGATTCCTCCGTTCCATCCTTTCCCTTGACCTCGCTCGACGCCTCTCTCTGAGAACACTACTCGTGAAACGATGTACAGGCGCGTACCAAATCGAATTCCGTCCAATCCTCATCTGTCCACTTCTCCATGTCGATCAGCTGGAACACGAACTTCCTCCAGCCGCGCGGGAACAGGAACAACGAGAACTGGTGGTGAATGCACAGCACGAACACTAATCGGTAATGCAGCTCCAACTCGACTCACGAGGCGATCTGAACAACTCGGGGTTGTTCCGCTTGCGCTCCTCGATCTGCAGTCGCGATTCGTAGCTGTACACCGTGGAATTGAGCAATGCTGCAAATCACGCAATTCCACCAAACCAACTGATCTTCTGAATCATGTCGATAATGTCCTTGTTGTGGATCGGCTCGTTCAGCGTGATGTCGGAGGGACACTCGTGTGACTTGTTGTAGTGTTGAATCGGGTCGTCGAACGTCAGGCTGAACTTGCCCGTTCCCCGTGAATCGAAGGAGTTGCTGCTGTCATGGCGTGTACGTCTCGACCCCACCGACGACGCCAGCGAGCTGTCTCCCTGCGTGGTGCCTGTGGTGGAAATGCTTGAATACATGCCCAATGTGCCTGAGCGTCGCACTGAACTTGGCGCGTGATACGAGGGTTCTGCAGACTCCTTGGCGGAGGACGCGTCACCGGTGAAGTGATTGCAGAAGGGCAATGTCCAGTTCTCGAGGGAGATCATGTTGTTGAAGAACTTGGAGTAGTCTCTGGGCAGGCAGATCACGTTCCCATTGGTAATACTGCAGATCCAGCCGTGTTTCTCGATCATCGGATGGAGCTCCTGGTTCGCCGCGATGAATGACAACGCCAACAGACAGCTCCCGCGGAAGGAGAGAGACGAGTCGTTTTCCGCAATGTCGATGATCGCGTCGATGAAATCGATCTTGCCCTTTGCCTACGCCGTCACTTCGTCTCACTGCTTCGACTCGAATGAACGCCACGCCTCGCGACAAAACCGCGATGTTCGACAGTGCCCACAGCGCCGCGCGCCGGTCTTGCAACTTCTCCTCCTTCTCGGGGTCGGTGTTCATCATCACGTTACACATGTCCACAAACTGGATGTTGTCTTGCATCATCAGCCGACCGCCCGGCGTGGGGAACAGCACGTTGCAGATGTGAGGCGGTGGCGTGAAGGGCTGGGGTCTGCGGGTCAGGCGAGCATCGCATCCTCACTTGTGTGGCGTGAAGTCGACGATGAACTCAACGGAGTCGAGGGAGAAGGGACGACCCATCGTGACATCGCCCACCTTGAAATCGCCTTCACTCACGATGAAACGCCACGTGCAGCATGACCCTATTGCATTAGGGGGTATACAAAATCGAGACCTTTCTCGCCATAACGGAACGCCGTGTCGCCCTTGCCCCTGTCCACCATACTCTCCAGCTTCGGCGCGATCGTGTTGTAGTTGATCTCCTCGAAGAACTGGTGCGAGTCCTCCTGAATGTACTCGTGAATCGCCTTCTACGATGAAAGGGAAGTAGTGTGACTACAATGTTGCGTTCTTCGATCTTTCCCTCTCTTTCCTTCTTCTCGAACCACTCGTCGAACGACATGTCGCCGTGGTCTCGCGAGATCTTCTTCACGTCGCAGCAATTGTCATTCACAATGATGCATTCCGCGCCCACGAACAACGAACAGCGGATCACAGTGCCGGGCGCCACCTTGAAGGGCTTCGACTCGTGCACTTCGCAGTCAATCAACAACCCTTTGATGGCGACGTCGTAGTTGTGACAGTTGCTATCCGCCTTCGAATGACTCACCAGGTCCACCACCGTCGTCACGTCCAGCGACCGCGCCTGACCGTCCACCACCACCTCGATCTACTGTTCACTCCACCCCACACACCTACCTCGATTCGCCACGGAATGTTCATCATCCAACGCGTGCGGTGAATGTCGTTCTGCAGATAACTGTACGTTATGTGACTCGGCGGCTGGAGTTTCAGCGGTCGCACTTGCAGTGTGTTGTTCTCGATCTTGATCGTTTCGTTGACCACGTGTTGTGGCGTCTGGAGGAGTTTCATTCCAAGGCCATCTTCCACCATCGACGCGTAGTCGTAGATCAACTCGTACTATGTGTCAGAAATCGGGCCGATTTCTACCATGAAGTACTGAAACTCCTTGAACACGAAATGATCGCAGTCTTCAAGCAGCGCGAACCCCTTGGGCGTGGAGGCGATTCGATACATCAGGTAATGGGAGGTGTTGAGACGGATCAGCGTCAGCACCACCTGCTTATTCTGGCACAACTCGTTCACCAGCAACTCCAGGTTGGAGGGAGATTTGGTGTTGTCGTACAGAATGGCGATAATCACGTCGGTAATCGTCGCGACAATGCTGATCTCGCGAATCAATAACGGAATCACCCACTTCGCGAACTCGCGGTCGTCGGGCGCCTCCAAGAACTCGTTCTTGATGCGCGCCAGACAGTGCGTTTTCAGAGGAACGGGACTGTGGTGGAGAAGCGAGGCGAACTGCTCGCGCGACACCGACTTGCCTTCGCGGAGATCGAGACAATTGATGAAGAGGATGAATAACAGACTGTTCCCGCGAAGATAGGATTCTTGCGTGGTGACTGTTGTCATCGTGGAAATGAAGGGAATGAGCGTCGCGTAGTCTTTGGTGCGATCCGCGTAGCAGAGACGCATGAAGATGATGAGGTAGAAATAGGCCTAAAAATGGGAATGACAGAAAAAGGGTACATTTGTGTAGATGAGGTTGTGGTAGGAGAACAGTCCGTTGTTCTTGGCGCTCTTCGATCCGTCGATCTGGACCAGAATCTGGTCGGAATAAAACTTGAAAATGCGAAGTTTGCGGATGAGAGGGACTTCGTTCAGCGGCGCGATGATGATGCAAATGAACCAAAGCATCACACAAATCGCCTGCATGCACGACTGCGTCTAGTGGTGAGGTGATTGTGACAGCTGTACAGTGATCGGCTCGAGAGCGATGTAGTTCTGCTGCTTCTCGGAGTACCCCGTGAAGAAGTTGCTGAGTCGGTACACGAGGCTGTCGCACACGATGGACAAGAAGGACTCTCTTGAGAGCGCGATGATCAGACAGTCGATCAGTTGGGACCAGTTCCAGCGTGCGATGGGCTGACTGGTGTCTCGCTATGAGTCAGGTGAACGACAAGACAGGACGATGACAGCCTTCACGAAGGAGGAGAAGGACGAGTCGTTCATCCCCCCATAGCACAGCGATTTGCCGATGAAGCGCTCGAAGGGGATGTCCTGCTTGCAGAGGAAGTCGATGATCGGCACAACACGACTCGTCTTGCTGAGACTGCAGTAGCAGTCAAGAATGCTGTCGAAGAGCGAGTAGAACCCGAGAAGGTCGGACATGCTGTTCGAGTGGAATGTTTCGCTCTCGAGGATCGGGTACAGGTACATCGCAGTGTTGCCGATCCCGCGGAAGCAATCGCGCGCCTTGGCGGCCTGTGTCAATTCGTCGTCCTGAAGGGTCTTCTCGTTCTGGAAGGCGAGAACGACTTCTTGGACGGTTTTCTGAATGATACTGTGTGTGAGGCACCCGAAGACGGCGGCAAGGAAGGAGAGATTGCGAAGGAAGAGTTCGGCAAGGAAACTGACCTCCTGGTTGGAGGACACGGTGAGAGAGGACAAGATCTCGGGGAGTTTGGAGTTGAGTAAGGACCACACGATCACGGACAGATAGGTGGTGAGAAGGTTGGTCTGGACAAGCTGTTTGGAGTTGGTTTTCTTGCTGATGGAATGGATGAAGAGCGAGCAGTTGTTCCAGTACACGGAGGAGGTGCGGTGATTCGATATCTCCTCCAAATAGTCCGGAGTGGCGACGCCGATCAACGTGAACAGCACAGACAGCATCTGCTTGGCGAGCTCGGGCTCTTCTTCGCCGTGGGTGGCGAGGATGTTCAGATACGAGTTCAGACCGTTCATGTCGCCGCTGAAGATGAAGATTCCACACCAGGTGCGAAGGATCGTCAACAGCGAGACGTTTGAGATGTACCGTTTGGTGGCAAGACTCGCCAGCTTGTCCTGCGACAGCGACTTGGACTCAATCAGCAGCGGATCGAGAATGATCTACGAATAAGGAGAAGGAAGCTCGGTTGCCTGAAGGTCGAGAATGGTTTTCTTCTGGCGGTACTTGCTGGTGTTCAGGTAGTACAGGCAGGCGAGGATCGAGGACTGGAGGAGCGAGCAGTTGGCGGTCTCGACGCAGCCGCTCAGCAGGACCTGCACGCCGTCGCAGAACACCACCTTCTGCGGCACGTGGATCATTAACCGAAGAGTCAGTTTCAGACAGGGGGTGCGAAGGGGGTCCAGAGGGTCGTTCGCGATGCAGAGAATCGAGAGGATGAGAGAGCGCGGGATGAAGTCCGTGTAACACTACGCCCTCACGCGACCACTGAAGGCTTACCAGCACCAGGTGACGGACGAAGTTGAGAGCGCACTCGCGCTCCTTGGCGATCTTCTCGCTACGTTCGAGACTCATGATCACGAAGATGTGAATCTTGTAGCCCATCACCTTCTTCGTGATCTCCTCGCTCACGCACAGGTGGCGCAGCAGCCGGAGGGCTATAAATCACGTGTTATCATCGACGTCACCTGAGCACCGCACGTCCACGTTGGCGAGAACGAGGAGCTTCCGCGTGGTAAAGAGGAGAGCGTCGAGGTTGATGTCATACACGAGTTGATGGTCTGTCTTCAGCGCCTACAGATAACTGCCTCGCACAGCCACAACGCTCGCCACCTCGTTCATGATCTCAACAATCACGGAGAACTTCTGGTTGGTCACGCTCTCGTCCAACTCCTTCATTCTCTATTCGTCACGTCACTGTCTCTCTCTCACGTCCTCGATCAGACTGCTCTTCCCGAACCGACCCACACGTCGCAGCTTCTTCTCGCCTCCTGCCTCTTCCTCCTCCTCCTCCTCCTTCACGTCCGCCTCCTTGTCGCTCGCGCGCGATCGACCGCTCTCCTCGTGACTCAGCAGCAACGGCGACATCATCGGATACGACAGGCGTCCGCTGCGACTGAAACGCCTCGGGTGCTCCTGGGGCAGCTTGTCGCCCTCGCTGAAGGAGTGAGTGAGAGGCGGGTGGGGGCGCGCGTCGTCGCTGCGCCCGCCAGAAAAAGGAGTGGGCGGGTAGTCGCGAGCGGGCTTGTCGTCCAGCACGCGCGAGGGAGAGGGCGTGGGCGTCATTTCGCCCGAAGAAAGCGTGCCATTGTGCGAGGCCAACGAGTCGTGCGGGAGTGGTGAGTCGCTCAGACGAGACGCCTGGTGGAAAGACCATTGCGACTCGTTGTCACTGAGCTCCAGTCCGTCAGGCAGCGGCGTGGTGGACATAGCGTTGTTCTCCTGGTTGTAGTTGCGCATGCGGACCACGACACCGGTGTCGCCATCGTCATGCACACTGTCACGCGGAGTCAGCGGGCTGATCATGCTCGTTGACGGGTGGCCTCGATACATGGTGTCGTCGATGCCAAGGGGCAGTCCGTGGACGAACCCCAGAGAGGAGTCGTGGAGAAGGTGGTGTGCGTGCAGTTCGCTGGAGTCGATGCGTGGCGACATGATGCGTTGTGAGAGGGAGATGTGCTCCTGCGAGCGGGGCGAGTGCTCTTCCGATTGCGGAGAGCGACTGCTCGAGTGCGAGCGGTGCGTTGGTTGAGGTGAGTGCTCTTCCGACTGGTTGGGCGAATGGAAGGGAGATCGCGACCGCTTGGGGGAGAGAGGAGGCGTCTTCTCCGGAGAAGAATGCACGAGCACCACCTCGCTCGACTTCTCGACAGATGCCTCGTTCTGGACGGATTGCGGGGAAATCACTTCGGGAATGGGAGAAAGCTTCTTTCCCTCTGGTGTATCCTTCTTCGGAGGTTGGGGAGGAGAGTCCAGAGCGTGGTCTGCAGCGGAGTCCGGTAATGAGCTGGGTTGAGGAATAGTCACCACAGATGTCGACGAATCCGTCACAGCATCCGCAGAAAAGGCTCTGTGAGGCGCAAACGATTTGTTTCGGTTCGTCTTTCGCATTGTCGGATTTGGGATAGATGGATTCGTCTGCTGCGCAGAACTCCAAGGTTCGGGATGGGCGACTCGACTTTGCTTGTCCTTTTCCGCTTCAGCACCACTACTATCGGAATCAGTAGGGCTGTCCTGGGACTCGTCAATTACACGTCTCAGGTCGATGACTCTCGAAGCATCACCTCCCTTTCGGCTTTTCCCCTTGTTATGGGAAGACCCGTTGATTATCCTCTCCGAAACATCGAAAATGTTCATCGTGCTGTTAAGCCCGTTGATTTCAAACCCACTGTCTTGCGTTGTTGAATCCGACTCCGACGACTCCGTATCGGTTGTTTCACTCGGCGGAGGCGGAATATAGAACTCGACGAACAGTCTGTTGTTGATAAAGGGGATAGGTTCGTCCTCTTCTGGAACGGGAGGAGTATCGGCAGTCCTTTCCATATTTGAAAATGCGCACGCTCCCTATACGATTTCTGAAACCGAACTCTCAAAAGAGAAAAGAGCGCCCGCAAATATGGAGTTCTCAAGGATCATGAAAAAACAAGGCGATTTCTGGAACAGTACGAATGTGTGTTGCGATGTCACAATTCCGTGGGAGCAGGCGTTGCCATTGGGTGTGTATGGTCTCTGTCAAAGGCAATCCTGATCGGGGTGAATGGAGTAAGATGGGCGTGGATCAGTGTGTATTCCCTCTTCGAAGGGAAAGGAAGCGATGGAGAAGAGTGTGTTGTGGTATGTTCATGGGGATGGGAGTTGTCTTCAAAATGCGCTATATCCGTCACAAAATCACTATTAATCTCTGCTGTGGTAGATACGATTCGAAAGAGGGAGTCTTGCCATCCATGGCTTCTGAAAGACAAAACACGTCTCATTCATAACAGCAGTCAAACTCTCTCTGTTCACACGTCACGATTACACGAAATCACAAATGGACAAGTACTTGAAGAGAAGCACTCTCAAGAGGAAGCGGCAATGGAGAGTAGCTGAATCAGACAATAGCGCGGATGAAAACGAAGAGGTTAACTTGAATGCGAGTAAAGGCCGTTTCCTCCCGCAAACAACAGAATCCGTCACTCACAATCCGCAAGATATCCGAGAATATACAAAAGGTCGCATATCTCTCACAACTTTCTAATTCCGTAGAGAAGAGAAGTCTTCTGGAAACGTTTCGCTTTCCACTATGTCGAAGAGCCGTGCTCCTCGATGAACTGAAAAGGGATCATGACTGGTTCATTCATCACGCCCTGCTCTCTTGGAAGCGCTCTCCCTCCGTTATCGACACAACCTTTCAACTTCAGCTACGGAATGCAGACGGCACGACAGGCTTTCGTGTGGTGAATGCGAGGACAGTGGACATGGCGTTCTCCTCTTCCAACCATCTTGCGGTGGCGTGCAATTGCATAAAGGGCGGGTCTCTGTCTATCATGAGTGGCGCAAGCCTGCTCAAGCAGGACGAATTGGTGACTCCACTCTTCAACACTTCTCTCTCAAAACCGACGCAACTCTCCTACCCCGTAAATAGATTCACTTTCTGTAACCCGTAGGAACCATTGCTTTCTCTCCAGTGGTTGGACGACACACACATCCTGGTGATTCGGAAAGGGTGCCGCACTCTCAGTGTTTTCGACACGGAACGAATCGCTTCAACCAACCTCGCTGCACTGCCCAACTATATCGATCACGCTCTGCCCGGTTCTCGCTTCCTGCTGTCATCATGCCTAGACACGACCCACAACTGCTTCGTGTTGGCGACGAGTGACGGTCATGTGTGTTGTGTGGACTGTCGCGAGGGTGGGCGTTACGCCAACAGGTGGATGACGGTCAACACAACACATAACCCCGTCTCGTCTCTGACCATCGACGAGGCGAAGCCCAACGAGTTGCTGGTCGCCCACAAGGAGCCGTGTCTGCTGAACGTGTTTGACATGAGGACAACACGCACCTCCTCCATCACGGGCAAGAAGGTGCCAGGGGTTCTCGCGTCCCATTCCTTCTCATTCCCAACGAAAGGATACCCTCTTGCGATGCATCCGTTCTTCACTGAAGTGAGAGAGGTCGTGTGTGTGAAGAGTAGAACGAGTTGGTTGCCTCCTTGTCCAACGGCGCCGTCACGCTCCTCCACAAGTACACGGGCGAGACGCGGTTGTACGCGAGCTGTCTTTCGTCGCTCCCTGCGTATTCGTGGGACGCAATTGTGTCCCGCCCAATGAGACCCTGCTTTCTGAGCTCGGGGTTGTACATTCCCTCCATCTGTAACCATACTTCTTCTGTGCCTGTATTTGATTTTGACTCGATTCGGTTTGCCGCGAGCGAGACCGACAGCGACAAAGAGCCTTCTCCACGTGTATCCTTCATTCCGTGCGAAGACGACGTGTTTGGCTGTTGCTACGCAGAGGAGCTGGATCGGCTCGTCGTTGCCTGCGGAGGAAACACCCACGATCACCGATTGTGCGTGTTTCGGTCATTTTGCCCTGTTTGTCGGTAACACGCGCCGTTGTTGCGAATACAAGTACAGAACACAGAAAGGGGTGAGAAGGGAGAAAAGGAAAGCCCCGGGAAAATGCGGGGAATTCTCCACCGAGCGTTTCATTCTTGTTGGGTGGGACGATCTCCCAAACTGTCGTATAGAAGTGTACGCTAATGTTTGTTTTCGGTAACGTGATAGCAACAGAGAGAGTTCTCTTCACTTTAAGGCGAAATCTTAAAAAACAAGGGAAATCGATGTAGGTCGCTTTGAATTCGTCGCGGAATGTCTCATCGCGTAGAAAATGGACAATTTATGCAAACAGTTGGAATCCGCTATCATCTGTGCTCAGGACGTCGATTCTGCCCCTGCCTCGGTGGAACGCAAGAACGCGTCCATAGCTTTCATCAACAATATGAGAGGAGATCCGAATAGCTGGAATATCGCCTTTTCTACGTTTCAGGGAACGACAGACGTACTCCGTTGCTCCCTCGTGTAATCGGTAGTATCGAGTGATGTTCACGTGTCTCGACCTCGTCATATCGTTCGTCAGGGAGGGTTCTTACGACGCTCTTCCTGTGGAGGACAAGAATCGCGTCCACTCCACGCTCCTGGACTGGATTTGCAACAAGTCGCCCGAGGTCATCGATTCGATCCCCGAATACCTGAAGAAGAAGTTCGCTGTGCTCGTATCGCTGCTGATCAAGGTGGACTATCCCCAGTCCTGGCCGGATGTGTTCGAGGTACGTTTCTCTCTCGCTCTTGAACATAGTCCTTGCTGAACATCCGCACGCTCTCTCGCTCCCATCTGTACATGTACCTCAGCATTCTCTACTTCGTGGACGAGGAGGTCGTGCAGGGCGCAGGAGGCACGCGCGCCCCCGCAGATCGCGAAGGTCTGCAAGCGGGCATGCGCGTGAAGGACTGTCTCCGAGACAGCTGCATCGGCACCATTTTCCAGTCCTGGTTCTGATTGGACGCACGAGTTACACCTAGGATCGAGGTGCTGCAGCAATACGGCGACGAGACGGACGCGATGAGCGTGGAGCTGTGCAACAAGTGTCTGGAGACGCTGTCGGAGTACGCGGACTGGATCGACATCTCCTTCATGACGAGCGAGGTGACGCTGCAGAACCTGTTCAAGCTGCTGGGGAACGAGAACTACGTGGAGAACGTGTTGCTGTGCTTCGAGGAGCTGGTGAACAAGGGCATGCCGGCAGCGAACAAGATCCACCTCATCCACACGCTTCAAATCAATATCCTTGTCGCCTCTGCCGTGTTCGCTTAACCCGCACGCCACACGCTGGGTCAGCTGATCGCCTCCGGACAGTACACCAACAACCCTGACGTGATGACATCCATTCTCGAACTCCTGATGGCGGTGGTGAAGGAGCTCGTCGAAGCGATTCCGACGATCATCTCTGCGAACGACCTCGCCTCCATGGCCGACGCGCGCGAGTGCTTCACCGTCGTGTTCACCATGCTTCCCTCCATTCTCAACCAGGAGTACCTCAACCCCATTCTGGTGCTTCCCGACATTCTCAGTGTATGTCTCGACAACGGCGATGAAGCGTAGAAGCTCGTGATTCAGATGCAGCGCGAGGCCACGGTGCACCCGAACAGTCCCGCCGCGCCCTTCTCGATGGACCTCAAGCAGTATCTCCCCATGCTGCTGCAGGGACTCTTCAACCAAATCAAGTCGATTTCTGGAATTCCAAATCATCCCCAGATTGCCCGAGGACTACGCCTTCGACGCGGAAAGCGGGATCGACGCGGACGCCGACATGTATCGAGGGTGTCTGAAGAAGGTGGTGGTGGCGCTGATTCGTCTGTACCCCGCGGCGTATCTGGACTTCATCGATCTCCTCTTCAACTCCGTGGTGCCGCTGGAACACTTCCCCGTCGCCGAGTGGCGCGACGCCGAGGCGGCGGTGACCTTCGTGTACTACTTCGGCGATGGCTGTAACGTGACGACGGGCGAGAACCCGTACAAGGGTTAGAGCGACGCGATCCACTGATCCATAGCTCGCTTCCTGACGTTCCTGACGACGCTGCTGCAGTCGGGCGTGCTGGTGAAACACTACCACTTCTCGATTCTGCTGGCGGCGATGGACACGGTGTCGCGCTATCAGGTGCTGCTGCTTCCGCTGAAGGACATTCACTACAACTGTCTCTCTATCTTCATGGAGGGTCTGAACGCCTCCAAGCAGCGCGTGCGCGAGAAGGCGGTCACGCTGCTGAGTCGCTTCGTCGCGGGACTGAAGGAGAACGTGGTTCCCTTCCAGCAAGGCATCTTGGACGCGGTGCAGGTGGCGTTGGAGATGGCGTGTGAGGAATAGAGAATGATTCTCGTGCCCACGCCACAGGACGTGATGCGCGTGAACAACGAGGCGGGCTACTTCGAGGCGATCTATCCGTTGTTCTACATCTCCTCCAGCATCATCTGCGGCAACTGGAACAACCCTAACGACATCTTCACCTTCTATCACGTATGCGCCGATAACCGCGGTGAGACGTAGAACACCTTCATGGCGCTGTACTCCAACATCGCATCCGCACGCGCACAGCTGACCGGTGCGCCCACGGACCGCTATGTCTGTAGGCGCGAGCGTTTCTCTTGACCGTAGACTCGTCGATGGCATATAACATCGGGTGCATCGCGAACATGCTGAAGGGCGCCAGCACCAACCCGCTCAGCACGCTCAACTCGCTGGAGGGCGACATGAAGGAGGAGATCGTGAAGGTGCTCCACCTGTACCTGGAGACGTACCCGCTGTCGCTGGCGCATGGCACCGAGTACCTGGCGACGCAGCTGGACTCGCTGATTCATCGTCTGGTGACGCTGCTGAAGGACCACATGTACGCTCTCGCGCCTCCGTTGAGTGTAGACTGCCCTACGCGCAGACCATCGCCACCTCGTTCTGCGCGCTGCACAACAACAGGGCGCTGGCGACGTGTCTGGACATCCTAAATCAGGTGTTCTCCTTCAACAAGAACAACCACGAGCAGTACATCGACCCGCTGATCGGCATCGTGACCGAGCAGTACTACACGGAGTTCCCGGGGGATGAGGATGTGGTCGGTTTGTCCCCGATTTTTGGAATTCACGAAATAGGCAAGAAATCGGACACGGTGCAACAGTACTACGCCTTCATGGATCTGGTGGTCTCGTACTCGCCGAGCGTGCTCTATTCTACCACGAACGCGCCGTATCTGTCGCAGTACCTGTCGACGCTGCTGAAGGGCATTACGGAGATTCCGCTGATTATGGTGAACAAGCTGTGCGTCTCGGACTATCGCAAGCTGTCAACTGTCTGGTCCTCTCCGAATGCGCAGATCCCGGAGGAGGTGAGTCATTGTCCATTTCGGGTAATGCGTAGGTCCGCAACGTATTCCTGCAGCATGTGATAAACGAAGTGATTCCCGTGCTGTTCCAGCTCAACCAGTTCTCGCACTTCAACATCGCGGATCCTCCGTGCATTACGATGATCAACGAGGTTGCGGCGCTATTATTCGTTTTAGCAAAGAATTCACCTCCTTTTAATGAGTAAGCGTGTGGCGACAGAATGAAGCGTAGGTTTTTCTTTGGCGTGTTCCTGACAAATGCGGGTTGTTCTGCTGAGGTGGTGAACTCGTTCCGCAACGGCTTCCAGCAGAAGCGTAGTGATGCGTTGGTGTCGTTCATGCGCGATTTCTACCGCCAGCTCTGTAAGCCATAATTTAGGGGTGTCTGTCCAGTATTTTAGTAGCTTTTCCCCCTCTTTGTTTGAGACCCCTTCCCACTCTTTCTTCCGATCCCTCTCTCTCGACTGTCTTCTGTTCAGAATCCGCCAGAATGAACAAGCAGCAAATTGCGCCCAGTGTCAGAAAGGAAATGGACATGTTCATCAAGGAGGACATCAATGCGCCCCACTTTTGCGATTTTCGTGAAGCCGACAATCTGAAGCAGTACTCGGAGGAGGAACTGAGACCCATTTTCGGTTGTGGGAGGAGAACGCGAATCACTCCTAGGAAACACGAACGTGCATTACCGTTGGGTGCAATATGCGGGTAGCATCGAGCTGATGAGCTTCAATTCAAATGAGTGCGTTTACAACTTTGGTACGTTTTGTTTGTTCCGGGTGAAGGATAGGATCGATCGACCCCTCGAAGCCCGTTTCGGACGTCCTGGTCCTCGACGGCGTGGAACCCGGCAATCCAAAGACGTACAACGAAACCTTCATCATTCGTCCCGAGAACAACACATTTGTAAGGCCACAGTCGGTGCATTCACTTGCAGAAAGACCAGTTCCTCATTGACGATGCGATTCGACGTCTCCGCGAGGCCGCCGTCAGTCATCCAGAGGAGCCAGCGCAGGAAATCGAGGAGCCCGCGATTAAGAATCCACACCCGGCTCCCACGCATTCTTTTCTCTCTCACCCTGCCACTGCTGTCGGAGATTATGACGATATTGCTGTGGAAGAGAAGAAGCACACTCCCGCTCGGCTGGTCCCCTCCGTCGTGCACTCGGTTCCGATTGTCCGATCTGCTGAGCGAGAGAAGCCCGCCATTCAAACTCCAGTGAAGCACGTCAGCTGTGTAACTTCCACGGTTCGGTCGCGCTATATGGACGCCGTGACGAGTTCATCAACCGCGAGGAAGCCGCTCACGCCACTCACAAAGGGAACGCTCCACTCGGATCGAAGAGTGTTGCCCGCTCCGGTGTCGACTGTGAGCGCATCGACGGAGAGGAAGTTCAATCGGCCTGCGGCCCCCGTTCCTTCCGCCACAAAACCTGTTTCGGTTCATCCTGCCACGTCCAAGCCGGCCTCCTCCACTCTTCCGAGCTACATGCGCGAAACGAAAGCGAGCGCGGTTCGTGCGTCTATGGTGAAGCCGGTGGCGAAGACGGGTGTGGTGAGCACTTCCTATCCTCGGAAGCCACTTGTGGGTGGAAGGGCGCCTGACTGATGGTTTAGATGGGCACGGTGGTGAATCGGGAATTGTACAGTTCCGTGAATCGCAGGGCGGTTGCCGCAGTGAATGGCGAGAAGCCTCCGGTGAGAGATGCGGTGCGAGCTGCGAGCAGTGTTTGTCCGCTAACTGGAGCTCGCTCGCATAAAGTGTGATTTGATTTGTTTGTTAGAGCACGATTGGGTTAAACTGGAAGTCATCAGTTTCTTCTTATCTAGGATGGCCGTTCTTGCGATCGACCTTGGAACGTCGAATACGTGTGCCGTCGTAACGAGTGGAAACCGATTCCGCCTTGTTGAGGACCATGGAGAACAACTGATACCCTCGGCAGTGAGCTACACTCCGGACGGCAGAATTCGGGCAGTCGGAAAGACGGCGCTAGAGTACTATTGGACAGACAGCAACGTCGTTCGTTATGTGAAACGTATTATCGGTTATGGAATGGACACGAAGGAAATGAAGGAGTACATGGACAATTGCGGGTGCAGAGTGGTTGAAGGCGAGAATCACAAGGCGGCTTTTGACATTCCCGCCTTTCCGGACAGAACGCTGACTCCCGCCATAGTCAGCTCCCATATCATCAGGTACGTTGCCGATTTGGCTGAAAAACAAAGTGGCAGGAGTATCGAGAGCCTTGTCGTATCCGTGCCTGCCTTCTTCACACAGGATCAGATCAATGAAACGCGGATCGCTGCAGAGATTGCCGATGTCTGCCCCAAGAAGAGCATCAAGATTGTGAGCGAGCCCGTCGCAGCGGCTCTGGATTACGGAGTTGTGCATCGAGACCGCAGCTCGGCCATCATGGTGATCGATTTTGGTGGCGGTACTGCCGATATTTGCATAATGAAGATCGACGGAGACTCCTTTGAAGTGCTCGCGAAGCACGGTGATCGCAGTCTGGGTGGCGATGACATCACGAACCGATTCCGCGAGCTGGTCGAGAGGAAGTACAGGGAGATGCGCGGTGAGAACCTGATAGTGTACAGCAAATCGTCAGAGTGCTGGAGGCTGAAGTCGGAAGAGCTCAAATCCAGAGTCGATAAGGCGAAGTGCGAATTAGCGATCCACGATGAAGTGGCGATTCAGGTGGACGATATTCACGACGTGTGCATAAAGGAGCGAGAGGACTACGAGGATTACTCGTCCGACGAGGATAACGACATGCTCGTGTTGAAGCGAAGCGAGTTTAACGCGTGCATTCAGGATTTGTTACAGCGCGTCATTCAGTTAACCCGAGAAACGCTCGAAATCGCGCATCTGTCGAAGAGCGATCTCGACAGCGTGATCATGGTCGGCGGCTCGTCGCGTCTGCTCGCGCTGCAAGACATGGTAACGCTAGAATACGGCGACATTGTCGAGAGCGTCACTAACCCGGATGAGTGCGTCGCGTTCGGCGCGTATCAGGCGTCGGCGTACGCGATGAAGCAGGCGAACATTCAGTTCTTTGACATCATCCCAGACTCGTACGGGTGCGTCGTGTGCGACGACTTCTCCAACAGAGACGTGTTCCTGCCGCTGATTCCCCGCGGCACCAAGTTCCCCACCGATCGCACCTTCGACCAGTCCATTCCCATGATCACCTGCCCTGACGGCTCTTCGTACCCTGATGGCGACCTGGACGTGTACGTGAGCTCGGACGGGACGATTCAGACAGCGAAGCAGATGGCGAATCTCAGCTTCTCGGGCGCGGACACGAGGAGCGGGAACAGCGTGACGGTGCGCTTTTCGGTGGACGATAGCGGGCTGATCCACGCGGAGATCGTGCAGCGGTACGGCAACAACCCGCTTGTTCCCAGCAGTATCATGTGTGAAATGCGTCCTCAGACCGTATGTCGTTCTTTGTTCCAAACCTCGTCTCCAACAAACACGCGTACAAGTCCTTGCCCCACTGGAACAGCGCGGGCGTCCAGAAGCGCGAAGTCAGCGGGAACGTCCAGTCCGCGTTGTCGTTGAGCTTCATCAGCAGATCGACCGCCTGCTGCTGGTACTTCTCTCCCAGCGGCTCTCGCTTCTCCCACTTCAGCAGCAGGTGCGAGTACCCGTCGCACACCTTCGAGTAGTCGAACAGCTCTTCGCACGAAAAACCGCTCAGCGTCGCCGCCTTCTCCTTCTTCGTGAACACCTCCAGCGCCTGCAGGTACCTGCGCGTCATTTCCCTCCAACACGCTCACAATCCCTCGCACGCCACCGGCTGGTCCTGCTTCAGCAGAATCGACGCGATCGAGGACAGCGTGTTGCTGCTGGTCACGTTCGCGTTGATCTGGATCCCGCGGTTATCCGACAGTTTCAGCGCGTACTTCAGAATGGCCCCGCCGTCCTCGATCTTCTCCTTGAATAAGTCAAACGCGCCCGCGTTGTTCAGCGTTTGTCTTACGACCGTTTCGTTCACGTCCGTGATCTCCTTCTTCGTTTCCATTTCTTCCGCCAATTTCTGCACATCCTTACAGAGAGCCAGCGTCGTCTCCGGCTCGGCATCCTCGTCCCAGCGCGTGCTAATCGTGTTGTTCAAAACACGCAGTTCCCATGTGCTCGAAATGCTATTTGCAAGGGAGCGCAACGGATCCAATTCCTCGTAGGACTTGTCGCAGCCGGTCAGGTGATTGAGAAGGGAGGAGAGGAGGGAGACGGTCAAGCCGATGGAGTCATGTCGTTGGGAACAGAGAGAGGAGAGCTACGGGAACACGCACATAACACACCTCACTTCCTTCATGGTGGGCGAACAATCGCTCGTGTTCTTCATGTGGAGAAGGACGTTCGCGAACTCGATTCGCTCCAACACTCTCTCCTCCGCGTCTCCGCGGGAATCAACGTTCTTTGTCATCTCCTTGATCAGTGCCTTCACATCGTTGGCTCTACCAGAGCGGTAAAAGAGCTGCAGTTTCCTAAACAGTAAACAATGCATCTAGTAACGACTTCCGATTAATGACGTCCATCATGGGACTATTGGCGGGACTGAAGGACGCCACAATGTCGTGCACTCGGGAATACAGCTGCTCGGCTTCCTTGTACACCCCCTTCGTCATCAGCGTTTCCGCTTGCTTCATCTACGAAGTAAACGGAAGCCGGACATACCCACTTCCTGAAAAGCGCCCATCATTTCCTTCTCCGCCTTCTGAGTAGCAGTCTCACTAAAAGAACGATGCACTAAATTCACAATCTACACTCTGACGACCGATCGGAGAATCCCACGGGAAGGGAAGAACGAAGGACGACATTTGCATTTATCAATCTACTCGCGATGTGAGAAGCGCTGAGCATGATTCGTTTGATACAGAAAGAGAGTATGAAGCAAACACAACAAAAGGGAGAATACTTGGAATCAAAACAATGCAACACACCGGGATTGAAAAAGGGGTTAAAGACAGAGTGAGTGACGTCGACAGGGATCATGGGGATCGAGCAGGGCCGTTTCTGTTCCCGTTCAATGACTTCCAGCTGAGTGTCGATGTCGTCCAGATCCCCGGCATCGAGCTCATCCAGTTTCAACTCCACATACTCTTTCCCTTCTGGCTTCACAATGACGCTCTTCTCGTTCTGATAGAATAGAGAGTGCTCCTGCTCTTTGGTGAGTCCATCCAAATCGATCTCTTCCGCATCCACCACGCCATCGCGCAATTCCTTCTTCTTCTTGGCAAACTGCTCCGCCTTCTTCCTCTCCATGGATATATCACCAAAGTCTTCACACGGAGTAAGCATCGCCTTGTACTTTGCAAAGAGAACAGAGATGGACTCGATCTGCGCTGATGTCGGGAAGAAGAGGTTGCATGTGGGATCATCAGACTGCCCACACCGAAGCGATTGTCTCTGCAAGAAGACTGATTCCGAAAGCGGAAGGTCGAAGTGGACGACGGCATCAAAGGTCATGCCAGCACAAATGGGGAGAAGACAGTCATTGACTATCGTGACGATATGCGTCGTAGGATCTGCTTTGGCCTCGCTCAGAAAGCGGATACGAGAGCGCATCTCCCGATGAATGTTCGTTTCCGTGAGACAGAGGAGATGGAGATTCGGCGCGGTAATCAGATGTTTGTATTTCAGTAGAAAGGAGAGGAGATAGTTGAGGTTGTACTCCGAGTAGGAGCACACCACAATTTCTCCCACGGACGGAAGAGTAAACAGCATGTTGATGGCGTGGAGAACGTAGGGAACGCGTTTTGTGACGGAAAGACTGTCTTCGTCGGGAAGGGTGTAATACGATGCCGGGAATACGGATACGACGTCGTCCTCCTTTTGAATCGATGGAAGGACTTCGCAGTCACCTTTACGAGAGTAGTGGAGAGACTAGGAGTGAATCCCTTGGTATGCTGCAACGTCTCTCAAACAGGACTCGATGGATTCCAATAAGCTCAGGTCACCCTCCTCTTCACACACAAACACGGAGAGCGTATCACAGTGGAGAGCCGTCAGCACCTGCTTCGTCTATGCATTCAAAATGACGATGCAGACGTACACTCTTCATCATGGAACGCGTAAACAACACTTCCGCTTCCACCAAGTACAATGACTGGATTCCCTGGAAACAGTTCTCGTTTCCGTAGTAGATACGTGCGAACCTTCCAGGCGTGACGAGCAGAATGTCAACGCCGAAGTGAATCGCCTTCAAGTCTCGGTCCAACTTCAGCGACCCAACGGACGCATGACACACAATCTGTTTATCTCGAACCGCATAACATATTCGCGAAAAGAGTGAGAATACGCGTTCTCGAGAGGAACAGAGGACGAGGAGCTGAATTCTGTCCCTGTAGTGCCTCTTCATTTCGCACGCGCTGCGAACAATGTGTTCCTCGATTGCGTCCACATCTCCCCTGTAGAGTGCATAACTCTTGACAATCTCTTCATTTGGCAACGCAGTACGATTAGGAGTCTCCATTGCGTAGATGGGCGCTGTGTAGAATGAATGATGGGTGCTCCGAACAGCGAAAAGTGTAGCGAAACGGATTCTCCGTTCTAATGCAAGATGAGGGATATCACCGAATGTCGCGACCAGTCACACAGAGGAACAGAATTAGCCCCAACGCCCCCATTATTACGATCCGCGTGTGTGATGTGTTTTGAACTCGCTCCAACCTTTTTGTCTTCATATTCGAAATGGATCCTACAGATTCTGCCGTTGCAACTGTCACGAAATGGTAATGGATAGAGCAGAGATGTGGGAGATGGCGTGAAGGCTGACTTATCCAAGTTCCAGAGCGATGGGAGTGGAGCAACAAATGGAAACGGGAGTGGAAAAGCAGCCGATTCTTCTGCATCGAGTCCCTCCTTTCATCTGGTCTGAAGAGATAGGGTTGTCCGTAAAGTCGTTAGTTGTGAAAATCCTTATAATCGCTCTCTTGATCGCTCTTCTGTATGCGTTGCAGGTGTCATTTCGGCGTTCTGGTCATGGATAGGCGATCAATTATGTCCTCAAGGACAAGTTAGATCAGGTTCTCAGTTTGTACCCCAGAAATGTGAGAGTGGGGCGTGGCGTTGATGTGTAGCTACATAGAATCTGGGCGATATTCACCTGCTCCTTCATTCACGATGACTTCAAGCATCTGAATTCCATCGTACTTCTCTTTGCTGTGTGTGCGTTTTTTGTGATTCTTCGCGGCAATCTCCGTTTTCTCTGGGTGTCCGTGATCGTGCTTCTACTCGGCAACTTGGGAAGTTGGGGATTCGGCGTGAATCGGATGAATGGCGTGTCAGGTTGTCGTGATCGGTTGTGATGAACACTAGAGTGGATGTTTGGTCTTCTGGGCTATATCTACTTCTCTGTTATCACCGATTTGGGTTATCCAATTCACTGCACGATTCACGGGTGAATCATGACTCCGTTCGTAATGACTAGTCTGAAGGCATTGGCGTTGGCTGTGGCAATCACCGTGGTGTGGCTGCTTCTCTGGCAATTCCACATCATTGTCTTCACAACCGCATGGTATTGCTCCTCCTTTGTCATGAACTCTAGTTGGCAGTATAACGTATGCGGAGTCGTTGCAGGGGTCGTGTCTGCCTATCTGTTTACGTCTACGTCCCTGGCTGTGAAGCTGGGTGTGATATCCCAAGAGAGACTGGATGAGAGTAACAAGCCCGCTCCCACTCCCGAAGAACCACAGCACCGTGCCGTAGTGCCCAAACACCTGATTTCCTTTAATGATCTACGTAAGCCTCTTGTATAACCGAGTTGTTGCAACAATGCGAGCCAATACATAAAATACAGTATTTACCCCATATGCAATCATTACGCAAAAGAACGCACGGTAAACGAGTCATTACGCTGAAGGTGAGGAGGAACGTACTACACGTAACACACCCACAACGCGTGTACATGGTCGTTCGACTGGTCGTCATCGCTTTCTCCAAGGACATCTTCATCTCCAGCGGCAAAGTACATCACTACGAACATGACTGCTCAGATGTGAGACTACTATCATCTGTGAATCCGCGACCTTCAGAAGTGGGATAATTACGAGTCAACCTATCGAATCAATGAATGCAAGACGAAACGCACCCCCTCTTGATAGGAATCGGATTGCTGCACTTTGTGGTGCTTCCGGAAACAGCACCATCGTTCGGTTCTGGAGAATGAACCGCCATGTCCTCTTTGTGTCCGTCCTTCGCAGCTTGCTACACATTACCACGCTACGGGAACAACGACAATATTCATCTGCTCCAAACGCAAGAGAAGGGCTTCTCTACTTCTTTCCATGTTTTGAGATGGCTATCGATTCAGCTTGGTCCCACATCACGTACACGACTAGGAAGTCCAAAAAGGCTATCCATACCCCCAGAAGTCGAACTGCCGTGTGCAGAGTGTTCCATTCCTGTTATAGAGTCAAGGCTTTCGTATGGGTAATCAGAAAACACGAAAAGCAAGACGCCAACTCTCAACTATTCTTTTTGTGGGCGGTGTTCAGCGGAAATAGCCCCGATTTCGGGCAACACCATTCTTCTTTGCGCAGAGTCTCCATAAGCCTTTAGGATACGAAATGGGAGTAGCTAACAGGGAGAGAAGATGAGAAAGGGATTGTTTGCTTCATTGCGCTGTTTGTTGCAGGAACCAGACTTTTGTGATGCAATAGATTCAGCCATGCATTGGAGGAGAGTTGGGAGAAAACGGGTCTCGATTCTGTCCCCACTCAATAGAATGAAACAACTTCCATTCAAAACACATTCTACAATGGAGAGAAATCGAGTTATGGTGTTAATAGTGAGTGGGATGCATATGGGAATGGATGTTGTGCCGTGTTGCTTGTATCATTACATCAAAGGAAGTAAAGAAGAGTAAGAAGGAAAGGGGGATGAATTGCCCGTCTCACGCATCTAATGCCCAAAACGACTGGAAGCAAGTTCATGGCAGTTTTGCACTATGGGCACAAACTCAAATCGGGCAACGCATGTGATTCCTTCTTGACCAAAATCTCCCCTCTTTTCGCCTCCCCTTTCTCTCTCTTGTTCTCCATTCTTCTCAACGTATTGAGATCACTGACATGGTCATTCGTTCTCCTTC
>ERZ1106923.129-NODE-129-length-33229-cov-17.464159_pt1 | contig 33229 bp, 42 predicted proteins | sample MGYA00403657_ERZ1106923 | MGnify/ENA primary metagenome ERZ1106923 (study PRJEB35170, sample SAMEA104062425) | human gut metagenome | biome: human gut; feature: human-associated habitat; material: faeces | place: Denmark | collected 2012-06-19 ...
CCGGGGGTCTTCACAACGGAGACGGAGTTGGAAGCGGTGTTGTAGGAGTGTCTTCGGCGGTAGGTAACTCTGGAATCAGCAACCATCTGCACAGCGTGAGTATTCACGAAATACGCCCAAAAGAAGGAGTCCAGTTCTCCCCTTCAAACCACGCACCGGCACACGCAAACGTACTTCTGTCGATTAAATCTCGTTGATATCACTCAACTATCTGTTTCCTCCAAAAGCAAGGAGAGAGAACGAAATGGCACGTCGTGGAGAAAAGCTGGAAACCAATACGGGATGCCCCACCCAGGGGTTCCTTCACCCCTTTTTGCGATTCGAGAAATAGGCGCATTTTTGGTCCCAGTTCCCTCTTTCAAATCTCCACAGATATTACCTTTAGGAAGCATCGAGGATGAGTTTCTTGAAGACCGTAGCGGAGCCACACGACTGGCTTTATCGTTAGGCGTTCCAGAGCAGAGACGAAGAGACAAAGATGAACCAGGAGAAGACACACACCATTTTTGTAACGCACGGAGAGCAGAGCGCGAGACTGTACGGTGCATGAAGGACGCTGCTTACTCGTAGCCATTCCGAATGGGACCGCTCGAAGAAGCCGACCAACTTTTGGAAGTGCAAAGAAAACAGAATGCTGTACGAGAGAAAGGTAGCAATGCCGTAGGCGGAAGGGAGGCTGTGTTATGAGTTTAGCAACTACTACACTATGGGTTACGACGTGGAGACCGGAGAGAAGATCAAGGCGAACTGTGTGGAATCTGTAGGCTAGAAACCGCATAGCTCATGCGTAGGCCCTTTATATTGCCAAGAAGAGAGCTGCTAGAATGTAATGACTATCGATATGCCGTGTTTGATGGAGCAAACAGTTCTCGATGAAACAGGGCGCTACTCGAAGGGAATGAAGACCTCGATGGTCCTTCCGTTCAGCATCGCGCTCGGACGGAGTTGGCAGGCCAGACGGCCACTACGTGTGATTCGGGAGGAAAAGGGCCACTAGGGAGGAGGATCCAGATTCGTTTGGATGGCCGTCTTCTCGTTCTCCGTTGGCTTCGGTAGCCGCATGTACACGTCTTTGGGAAGGCCCACGACGCACTGACCACACACGCCCTTTCCGCCGCAGTGATCTTCGTTTGAGTCCCGACCTCATGGCGTACACTGGATTTTCGTCTTCTCCTTCAGGGAATCAAGGAGAGGCTTGTCCATCTCGGCATCGATGTCCACATACTGAATATCTCCGTCTTCACGAATCGTCTTCGCAGTGAACGAGACTACTGGGTGAGTGGGGAGCGTGACTGGAACTCTTGTCACTCTCTGAGGCGAAGGAGCGCTGAACGACAGCGCCAGCGTGTCTGCGGAGCGACCGGCAGGTGCGCGAGAGGATGAGGGCCATTCGGAACAAACACAACAATGAATGGAGCCAAGACAATACGCATTCTTAACACACTGGTGACAGCACGCATACCCCCACTTCCCTTCCTCGCGGTTATACCACGAGCCCCACACACTCGTGTGATTCCCCGGGAACACGTCCTCCTCGTATTTGGACTTCGGAATCGCCTACACATCACACCCCCAACGCCACAATCACTTCAGGCAACCCCCTCACCACGTTTCCCTTCCGGTCGTACTCCACGTAGCTTTCCGACTCCCGCACCGTTGGCAGCGCCGTTGCCTCCTCCGCGATCTTCACGCCGTACCGCTGTTCCAGCTTCTTCTTCCGCATCTCCTCCAACTGCTTCTTGCGCTCCTCCACCTGCTTCCGCAGCAGCGCTATCGCTCACCCCTCACTCCTCACCCTACCCGCCGCCGTGGGCTGCGCCTCCAGGTGCACGTGACTTCCCTTCGTGCTCGCCTCCCACGCGAACAGCTGCGCCTGCTTGAAGTCCTCCAGCTCGTCCGACGCGCGCACGAAGTTGTCGCCCACCATCTGCGAGCCGTCCGCGTTCTTCCCCAGCTTCTCCTGATACCCCACCTTCAGCAGCGATCCCTTGATATCTATCACTCATTGCGGAATTCCAGAAATACCCGCGTCCGCCGCCTCGTTCTTTAAGTCCTTGAGGTAGTACGCCGTGTCCTCGCGAATTCGCATGTCGCGCACCGACGTCTTGATTCGCTTGTCGTACTCCACGCGCTTCTTCGAGCTGTCCACCGCGTTCAAGTCGATGTCGACATCATCACTCGAGTCCGAGCTAGGTCCTTACGATGCGTCAAACTCACATACTCGGAGTCGCTGATGTGCACATCCAGCTGCTCGCCGTCGTCCACAAGCTTCTCGCGGTCCTTCTGCTCTTTGGTGAGTGTCGTGTTGTAGTAGCGCTTGTGGTCGGGGTCTGGCTCCGTTTGGAACTTGGAGTTCACCTCGTCAGCGTGGAGGCGAGCTCGCTCCTGATCCACCTGATTCATGATCTGCTGCTGACGAGCCGTTAGCGTGCTAGCATCGAATCTAGCAGTCACGCAACTCGCCTGGAATCACCCCTTCCAGTAATCACGCTTTCCCTCGTAGGAGAGATTCAGCTCCTTGTTGATGTACTCGTCCGGCTTTATATCCGAGTTTGTCTTCCACGCACCTCGCTTTCGCGGGGGATAGAAGCAATCCTTCTCCGTGTGCGTCATGGACCCGCAATTCTTGCAGGCGCCCTACCTTATGAAACTAGAATGAACAGCAACTACCTTTCGATACTTCGTCGCCTGACCGACGAATTTGCCACGCTCGTAATGCGCGTCAAAACCGTCCCACTGACTGTCTCTGTCTTCCTTTCGCTGGTGGTGGAGCTGGTCTTTCTACGCAATCGAGACGACAATGAGCGAAGTACGTTCCCCTGGTCCGCATACCACGGCGCTTGTGACACATACTTCGGAATATACGCGTTCTGCCCTCCGTTTGCATTGAGAGTTGCATTCGACGAATCTCTACGAACGACATAAGGACGCAATCGCGAGGCGTACCGTTGATTTCCTGAGTTCCCGCTCTGCATTGCACGCAAGTACCGGCGAATTCGATTGTTTGCAACTGCCACTTCAAATCAGAAAAACTCTTGATGAGTGAGAAATACGCCAAAATCAACGTCGAAGCGTTCATCCAGAACCTCAGTGCGTGGGAAGACGCCGAGAACGTTGGAAAGTCTAACGAGGACCGACTTTGCTCATGGGTAGAATAATTCGCTCGATGGCAGAATCAACGGACAAGTGGAACGACGAGTCGAAGCTTAAGACGCTGAGAAAGTTCATTTGTGAGTACTGTCCGTATGTCATGGACAACATCGAAATGATGACCGGTATCACTGAAAACTGGCGTGTAAGACGATGTTGCACCGGTACTAACGCTTAGCTGGAGGATCTGATCCGTATTCTCAAGAAGCAGAATGTGGAGGGAAAGGAGTTCATCGAGAAATTGACGACCTACGTCAGCAACGAGCTGGTAGATGTGTGCTCCGATGAGAGTTTGAAGCAGTACCTCTTCTTCCCCGGCATTCCCCGTAGAATACGAAAACTGAAGAACAAGTTCTCGGACAAGGACCTGAAAGAAATAATCCTGCTGATGATGCAGCAACGGAGCAGTCGCTTTGGCTGGGAGTTCCTGGACAGCATTTCCAAGAGTGGTGTGTTGGGGATCTGCGTCACTCGTAGGTTGGACCGATGACAAACTTCAGCACATGGTAAAACTGATTGTCGGAGACGAACAGTTTGACGACATTGGCAATGGGACCGACGGCGGTCTCTTCGACATCTTCCCCTACCTCCACGATCGCATCACAATTCGCGAGGTTCTGGAACGAGAGGACAGCGATTCTGCTGGCAGTTTGGTGGACTTCATCGAAGACGACATGAACGAGGAGGAAGAGGAGTCCGATTCGAGTAGCAGCGACTTCCAGGGTGACGAGGAGAGCGAGGAGAGTGAAGATGTGGATACAGGAGATTCAAGCGACGTGCAGGAAGTAAGCGAGGAGGAAGTGAACCGGAAACGAGACCGGAGACAGGAGGACGGCGGGAAGAAGAAGAGGAAATTCATTGTCATATCCGACTCTGACTAACGCTGTTTGATACAAACACGACTACTCCTTCGCTGACGCCTCCAATTGATCTACCCGCTTTGACAGGGCGTCAATGACCACCTTCATTTGGTTCAATGACTCGGAATCCTTCAGTGCTCGCTCTGCGTCGAAAGACAGGAGAACTGCGTTTGAATCTACATGTCACCAAAGCCATCCCGTTCGGACTTCTAGACTCTGTTACGCCCTCCTTTCGATCCAAGTTGCACGATCCAAGCACATAGGGCTTCACGCTGTCCATATCAAAGGAGAATGTATTTCTGTATATATCCGTTGCACTTGTTGTTGATTTAAACGACTTCCCGATCACCTTTTTGCACGTGTCGCACACGACGTCCAAATACGTCGAGCCGTCTGCAGAACCGCCCAACAGCAGTTGTGTTTTATCTAGTACGGTGACGTTCGTCGCTTCTATGGCTGATCCTATCGAATTGGCACACTACTGTCCGCCGAGATGATCCTCAACTCATCGTTCACCAAAATGTTACACTGGGAATCACACACGATCGAGTTACAATTTGCGCATTGAAACACGGAGATGGCGCAATCACTCATTCTAATTCTGTGTCCAACAAGCAAGACCATAAAGGCTACATAAGGTTTTGTTTGTATGTTACAGCAGTGTTCACGTTGTGGACCTACAGATGAGGACGCAGCCACGCACAGACGTTTGTCGAGAAGGAGCGCAGTTTCACTGTTTGGGCGTTGGGAATGAAGCGAGGATCGCTGTCTTCCCACTTCAGAGGAACCTCGACATCCCTGTTCGTGTACACGAGAATCTCGAAAGAGCCTAGATGAGAGAGGAATGCAGCAAGTACAGGGCTCGTCCAACAGAGGCAAGAAGGTCATCGACGCTGTGATCTGGCGAATGATGGCTTGAATCTCCCGCTGTATCTCAGACAGCTCCTTCTCTTTGGAACTACCACTCACACGTCCGAACAAGAAATACACGGCTCCGTTCGATGCAGCCACTTCTCGATCCGTCTCCACACCAAAGGACCAGCGCTCCAACACCTTTTGGCTGTTCAGTCCACAAATCACCAGCACCAGCATATGGAGATCGTTGGACTCGAGCCATGCTACAGAATCAGGGAGGAGGAGCTCGATTACAGCGCACTTGAGTAATCATGTTTTGGATGTAGGTGACGAGCATTTCGTCGTGTGCCACGACCATGGAGAGACCGTACTTGGAGACACGGTTGAAGCTCTCTGGAGGATAAATCCCACGTTGATACAGTATGCTACGCGTTACAAGCTAGCCGTCCTCGTGTACGTGTTGATACTGAACTCAAAGAACTCGGACACCATCTGCGAAGACCCTTTGAGAGTGATCACATTCCTCGATTGCGTAGACAACTAGGAGATAATGAACACGTTCATCAAAAAGAACCATGTTCTCCAAGGACTGTCGAGAAACTGCGGCAAAAGGGATCAACCGAAATCTGCTATTGATGCGGAATACGGGAACTAGGGGTGTGTTTGGTGATGAAACGCCTTTCCTTCTGTGCCAATAACTCCCATTCCTTTGGTTACGAAGACGGAATTCGTGTGAATCGATAAGAAGAAATGCCTTCCGACCAGTCTGGTGATATTCAATCTCTTGTTCAGTACCTGAAAGAGTTAAAGCTCGCGAACGCGGCAGAGGCGCTGGAGGATTTTATGAAGAAGAGCGTAGCATGATGAGTAGAAGAGTAATCTGTAGTCAAAGAAGCGTTTGACTCCTGCTTGTGATGAAGCGATAGAGGAGGAATTGAAGTATGCGCGTGGATTTGTGTTCATTGTAGAAAAGCAAAGATATTTAGTGAGCCTGTAAATGAGGAGGCGACAAAGGAAAGCTCCGATTCGAGTTCGGATTCTAGTTCGGATTCGAGTTCGGATAGTGAGGAGGAGAAATCGAGCTCTTCGAGTTCTTCAGACTCTTCGAGCTCGGATAGTTCAGATTCGAGCTCGGACTCTTCGGATTCGAGTTCGGATAGTGAAGAGGAGAAGAAGGAAGAATCCAGTTCTAGCAGTTCTGATTCTGAGAGTGAAAAGAAGGAATCGTCTTCTGACTCTGATTCCTCGGACTCTGAGAAGAAGGAAGAGTCTAGTTCGAGTTCTGACTCCGATTCGTCTTCTGAAAGTGAGAAGGAAGAGGAAAAGAAGGAATCCAGCTCGTCAAGCTCGGATTCGAGCTCGGATTCTGAAAGCGAGGAAGAAAAGAAGGAAAAGAAGAAGGAATCCAGTTCTGATTCGAGTTCTAGCAGCTCTGATTCGAGTTCGGATTCTGAGAGGGAAGAGAAGAAGTCTTCTGATTCGAGTTCTAGCAGCTCTGAATCTGATTCATCTTCGAGTTCTGACTCTTCTTCTGACTCTGATTCTGATTCTTCTAGTTCTTCTGACTCGTCTTCTAGCTCGGACTCTGACTCTTCTGACTCTTCCGATTCTTCTGATTCTTCCGATTCTGACTCCGACTCATCTTCGAGTTCTTCTGATTCTGACTCCTCTTCTGACTCCTCCTCCTCTTCTGACTCCGATCTCGACATGGAGGAAGAAAAGAAGAAGGCGCTCGAGTGGCAGCCCAAAGCTCTGCCTCCTCCACCCACCAACGTCGAGAAGAGCGTACGGATAGCTCACTCCACTCACGCGTAGGACCACACGCCCTTCAAGCGCGTCGACGAGTCCTGGCTGAATACCATCAAGAAGCAGGAGCTGCTGGATAACTCATGTTTGTGCGGGGAAGGAGTGTGAGGCGTAGATGAGGCGACGTACGGCAAGAACGGGTATGGCGCCAAGGCCAGCGACATTCTGATCAAGGTGAGAGGAAAGGACTTCCGTCGCGAGAAGACGAAGAAGAAGAGAGGCAATTACATGGGTGGTCGCATCTCTATGGATGTGAACTCCACGCTGTTTGATGAATAGTGCTTTTGCGGTCTTTGTTACAAACATCACAACACTTCAACACTTCAACACCATCCTTTGACACGATCTTTGTCACGTAGTGGTAGTCGTTCGTCGGGAAACGACCCATAATCTCCTCCTGACAACTCTTGCACAGGGCTAATGCCTCCTCTTTGGTCATGTCCTTCTACACGTCACTCAGAACACGCACACGCACCTTCCAGAGACGATCAAATAGAGAAAGAAGGATGTACGAACCGTATCCGTGGGACGCGTAGTTCATCTTCTGAAGTGTGCCAAGATAATCGATGAAATATATAGAGGGCACATCCCCATCAACGCCTCCAAGCAGCAGGTTCACCTGATAGGGCTGATGACGAAGGAAGTACGCAAGCTACGCCTCAAACATCCACCCAACCGCAAACGCTATTTCTGAAGGAATGGGCGGTAGCATCCATGTCTATTTCTCTCTCATGTCGAAATTTGTACAGGTTGAAGTTTCCGAGCAAATAATCTCCCAACTGCTTTCTGTCGCCGTTTTCGCCAGAACAGCCGAGGATCTTTGTCGGACTCACTTCCAGAATCTAGATGATAAGAGGCAACGAAACGGTCCCCACTCTGTCCTCAGTACGCGTCAGTGCGACGATACTGGGTTGAACACTGCTACTGCAACTGACAAGGGCGAAGCTACACAACACTCTCTCTCGATAACGCCCACTCTTTGCCGACAAAACCGAATATAATATCCATGCTATCTATAGACCAATTGCTCCCGATTTGGGTGTTCTATGCAAAAGAGAGCGAGGCGCCGATCGCGGTTATTCCTCAATTCTCCCACGGTGTGAAAACAAAGAATCCAACACTACTATAGCAAATCAATAACCATATCCAGGCTGGCCGTATCCGGCCTGACCATACGCTGGCTGTCCGTACATAGGCTGAGCATAGCCCGCCTGAGCATAGCCCTGCTGCGGATAACCAGGCTGCATATAACCCTGCTGGGGATACCCGGGCTGCGCGTAACCGTAGTAACCAGGAGCGGCTTGCTGCTGCTCCCACGGCTGCTGCGCCGGCTGCTGTGTTGATTGCTGCTCGCCCAGCACCTTGCCAGCTCCCAGATCGTCCATAAAGTTCATGTAGTCGTCGTTGATTCGCTTGTACTCCTGAATACGGCGCTTGTCGTTGCGGTTGGGACAATCGCGAGCAATGTGCCCAGAATCACCGCAAATCTCGCAGTGAATGTCCTCGTTGCCGAAGTCCTCTACACGTCACACACACACACATCACTCACGAGGTCGGTTCGGACAATGGAACTGATCGTGCCCAGTCATACCGCAGTACGGGCAACGTGTATTTGTTTCGTGCAGACCGTTCAGCAGCGCCAGCTGACGCATCTGCTTCTGCTTGTGAATGTTCTTGTCATCGTCCATGGGAATCAGCAGCTGGCTGATGATCTCGACCGCCTTCGCCACGTCGTCTTCGTTCTCGCCGTTGATCATCACGTGCGGGTCGTCGTCCTGAGCGATCAGATCGTAATTGCTCTTTCCCTCGCGTCCCGTGCCGCGGCCGCGGATGACGATCTTGCAGTGCGTCGTCTGCTCCAACTGACGGTGCGTGCTGCCTCGGGGTCCGATGATCAATCCCAAGAAGTTGTAGTTCGGGTACTCCTTGATGGGGAAATAGAGCTTGGCCTGGCAGTGCGCCTTGGGCTGAATTGCCTTCAGAATCGGGTTCAGCTTCACGATCTCCTCGAAGATCTCGGCACGCTCCTCCTCGTACGCCTTCCTCATTCGCTGCGCACGCGTGTTTGTACGGTTACCCATCTTGTCGTATGTCGGCTGAGGAGAGGGAGAGCGATTCGGGTCCTCCTGGATCCGCTTCGCGTCCTCTTCAACGGTCTCGATCTTGTCTGTCAGCTTTTGCATGCGCATGCGGAACTGGAGGATCTGCAGCTCTTCAATGGAAATCTGGGAAGCGGCAACGACCACAGGGAGACCTGGGTCGACATCGTTCTCGTCGTGCTCCCAACGCGTCTTTGCCAAATGCTTTTCAGCGTCGCCCCAACGACTCTCTCTTCTTTTGCGTCGCTCCGCCTGGAGATCCTTCTTCTCCTTTTCCTTCATATATATCTTCTTTACTTCGGTCCAGTTCTCCCACTCCTTTAAATCCTGCCAGAACATGGGAAAACGGCCATATCTAGCGCTATTATGAAACAATGGGATGGACTACTTTTCTTTCAAATCTGTATGCTCGCCGTACCACTTCTTCATGTCCTTGTGGTTCAGCTTCATAAAAGCCTCCTCCTCCATCACCTTCTCTTCATTCACAACTGCAGTACTGTCTACATATCACGCACAGCAAAAATCGAAAACCAGCCATGCTGCTCTTGAACTACGAAGCGATGTATTGAGAAAGCGTCCCGATTTCGTTATGGAGCAGAACGACCCAATTGTGTTTGACAACAAGACGGCATTCAGTATCCATTATTGATCGTTTTCCGATTCTAACAAGACAGAAATGACACTGGACGTCGGGATGAGGGAGAGCTCCGTCACCACACCGGAAATGAGGGAAGCCGGCACCAAGTCGTAAGACAGATTCATCAGCGTCAGACTACAGATCACAGCTCCACACCAGCAAGCACTTTTCGTTCATCGCTCCCTCCAGAATCCACTTGGTGGATTGCTGATGCGACGACAGCGAGGGCAGCAGCGAGGGTCTGAACGAGCTGGGACTGTTCAGCTCGTTCTTCGTGATCCCGTCCACCTCCACGTCATGACAGAACTTCATGATGTCCGCCACCACCAGCAACGGCACATGGAACTTCTTGCACGCACACGCCACCACCGCCGTACCACTGTCCGCGATCGCGCTGCCGTTCGCCAGCATCGAGCTCGCCGACACGAAGGCCTTGGTGGCCGTCTCCAGCACGTACGGCAGCGCGTTCAGCGGCGCCAGCGTGCACGGCACGTGCTCCTTCACCAGCTTGCGCAGCGTGTTCTCGTTGTTCTGCTTGGGACGTCCGCCGATCACCACCACGCGGAAGGGAATCGAGGCGTCGCTGCGCTCACGCCTGTTGAACTGCGCCGCCGCCTTCACGAAGGCCTCCGTGATGCGCGAGGACTCTCCGAAGGTGACGATCACGTCGCCCTCGTCGATCTGCTGAACCAGGTTCTCCACCACCTTCTCCTTCGCCAGCTGGATTCTCTATCCATCACACGCCTCCGCTCCCGCCACCTTCTCCAGGTCGTGCATGTACATCAACACGCTCTCCTTCAGCTTCTTGCCCTCGCCGCGGTCGTCCAGCGACAGGAGGTGGCGCTTCACGTACTCGTGCACGCGCTCCATCGGCACCGACGGGTTCCGGATGCGGCACAGGTACGCGTACTGCGCGTCCAGGCACTGAATCAGCCGCGCCAAGTAGCTCTACAAATCACGCCTATTTCTGGAATCGACGTGCTCGCGGTCCTTCGCCTCGGTGATCGGGAACGTCTCCACGAACGCGATCATGGACTTGAGAAGGTACGTGGAGCGCCGACTGGACCCCGAGATGATGCGATTCTGGATCATCAGACCCAACTGGCGGAAGAGCGGGTGGATCATCCCCTCCCCTTCCTTCAGTGGATCGTAGGACGAAAAAGTGTGGGACCCCTCGGATGGGGATTTCTCCAGCGAGGAGCGCAGGAACTGGAAGATAAGAAGAAAGAGAATGGATTACGTAAAACGGATCTTCTGCTGTGTTTACGGGAGTTGAGGTCTGCTTGGATTGGGATGGCGCTGGCTTCGGCTGCTGCTGGGTTTGTTTGGGTTGAGTGGGTTTGGGCTGTGCTGGAGTGGAGGGCTTGGATCCCAACTCCTTCTTTTCTAACGCAGCAGCTGCCTTAGCCGCCTTCTCTGCTTTCTTTGCCTTTCTCAACGCCTGCTTCTCTTCTTGGCTCAGGTTCTTGTTTGCTTCTTGTTGAGCGCGAATCTCTGGTGCATCAAGTAACCTCGACACAATTACCTTCTTTCGATGGTTTGGCTACATCAATAGGAGCACTCACTACACATCAAAACCAATAGAAGTATATGCCTTTTGGGGTAGTTCCTTCTTCCTTCTTCTCCAAAGCAGCAGCTACACGAGCCGCTTTCTCCGCCTTCTTTGCCTTTCTCAATGCCTGCTTCTCTTCCTGACTCAAATTCTTGTTTGCTTCTTGTTGAGCGCGAATCTCTAACACATCAAGTAACTTCAGCACATTTACCTTCTTTCGATGGTTTGGCTACATCAATAGGAACACTCACTACACATCAAAACCAATAGAAGTATATGCCTTTTGGGGTAGTTCCTTCTTCCTTCTTTTCCAAAGCAGCAGCTACACGAGCCGCTTTCTCCGCTTTCTTTGCCTTTCTCAACGCTTGCTTCTCCTCCTGACTCAAATTCTTGTTTGCTTCTTGTTGAGCGCGAATCTCTGCATCATGAAAACACCAATTTGCAGAATACCTTGCTTCTTCTGCGCCTTTTCCGAATCGGTCTCCTTATTCGGTTTATTGTCTTCCATTACGTTAAGCTGTATATGTGGATGCAAACAAAAACGCCTTCCCGTAGAAGAGCAACTCTTTTCACGACAACGCAGAATGCCAAAAATCGAGGCTATTTGCGGACAAACAGGAATGGACAACAAACAGCGCTAAACCAACTGATTCTCGATACTGTTAACAACGTCTTCCGTGCAGAAGCAAGGACTCTTCATCACCGCTTGATACACACATGTCGACGGCTCCGTCAAACTGGTAATCTCCTCCGCCTTTCCGCACTCGAAATGAACGGTCAAGCTCCTCTCAATACCGTTCCAGCACCGCTGTCCCTCCTTGAACACCACGGTGGCGTTCTTCGCATAATCCTTCTCCACCTCGATCTTCCACGTGCCCAGACGCACGCTGTCCTGCTTCGCCTCGCCCCCAACGCAGATGGAGTACTCGTACTGGCCGAAAGTCTTGGTGGTGCATCGGTCCTTCTCGTGGAGAAGGCACTGCACTGTGGGCGAGTACACCTTTCTCTCCATCTCCAGCGACTGCTCCACCTCCTTCAGCTGCGTCTCCTCCTCCACCAGCTTCTCCCGAATGGACTGCAGCAGGCGCGTCTCGGCGCTGGACTCGACGTTCTTCTTCGCGATGAAGTGGTAGTGGAAGAGCATCTCGGGCGAGTGGTCGACCACCGCGAAGAAGTGCTGGAAGGTGGAGTTGTAGGGGAGGTCGAGGAAGGGGTGGAGCTGCTTCAGCGTCTCGGTGTGGGGAGTGGAGTGCACCTTCACTACGGATGAGGAGGCGAGAGGGAGCCAACGCGACGAGTGGTGGAGGAAGTCGAAGAAGTACCGCACGGGCGCGTACGCCAGTCCGAGGAGGTTCGTGAACGCCATGTTGAGTCCCTACGGGTCAGAGCCAGCGCGCAGACGCACGTCCATCACCGTCGTGTTGCGCGGCACCGCCAGGAACGAGGGATCGTACACCTGCTTGTACGCCAGGAAGTCCTCCATGCGCAGCTCCGTCGCCGTCTCGGGCAGGTGGATCGTCGCTCTCATGAACTTGTCAACGAACTCCTCCTACGCGTCAGCCGCTGCCGCGGGCACTACGTGCACGTCCAAGTGGTGGAGGTCGTTGGTGTGGAGCGGCGAGTACTCCACGGACCAGCACATCTTCTCGTCCACCTTCATGTTGCTCTCCTCGTCGTCCGCTGCGGGCGTGGGTGGTGGCTCCTCGTAGTCGCTGTAGTCGTAGTCGTCGTGGTAGCTGTCGTAGTCCGCCTCGTACGCCTCCTCGTCCGGCATCGGCTCTTCCTCCTCCTCCACTGCGTGGCTGGCGGGCTCTTCGCTTGTGTTCGTGTCTTCTGGGTTCTCTTTGCGTGCAGGTTCTTCAATGGTTTCTTCGTTCACAGGCACCTCCTCAACACTCTCTTCGTTTGCAGGCATGTCTTCACTCACAGAAACATCTTCACTCACAGAAACATCTTCACTCACAGAAACATCTTCACTCACAGACTGCTCCTGCTCAGCCTCCTGACGAGGAGCGCTCTCCTCCACCTCCTGCCCCTCTCCGCTCGCAGGAACACTCTCCTCAATCACCTCCGATGAACCCTCAGCCACCTCCTGCGACGCCGGCTTCAGGAAGGACACGTCCGTGTACAGCTCCTTCAGGATCGACATGTCCGGCTCTTCGCCCGTTCGGAGAATGTAGCGATTGCGATACAATGCGTACTTCTTGTCGATTAACCGGCTCTGGTACAGCTTCGCAGAAACAGTCTCTCGAATGTGCTTCATTTCCTTCATCGTGTCTTTGATATCCTTCGCAATGGAGCCCAAAGAGTCATCAGAATTCTCGTTCTCCTCGCAGCGCTTTCTCATAGTCTCGTACCCCGCCTTAGCGTCACGCAGCTTCTCGCGGACGCCAGAGAGACGCTTCTCACGGAGTTCCTACACAACACGACCACAACGAAACAATACGCTGCAGGTATCCTTACACAATCCCTCCTTCTCGTCACTTCCATCGCAGCAATCGCAAATCTACGTTACACGCACGAAAAACAGCGCACTCCATCATTTACACGAGAAGAATGGATCTGCGTTGGTTTGTCGTCCTTGTTGAGACAAGTAAACATCGTGTTCGGGACAAACGAGCACGCCGAAGTGCGATCTTCGTCCTCTCCATGTACATCGCAATCGCAATATCCGTCGTTAATCTTGTCCTCTCTGAGTTCAATCGTTTCCCCCGCCGAGTTCACACAACGAACCTCGCGCGAAATACACAGCACGATCACTACAATGAATGAGAACGACAGCAATGAAGAGTACATAGCAGGTAAAGCAGAATATGAACGTCGCGTCTCATTGGAATGGATTGAGTGATGGAACGGACAGAACAGAATCCCTCCTCTTGCTCGTGAACACGAACCCCCATATCTGGCAACATTGTAAAGTGTCTGACGAGGGGTTCTTCTCCTCAGTTGCTGGAATACACTCGCTACCAGTGTGAGTGTCCCCCAGCAATCGTCTCGTCACAGGACGCTCGTCAAACGAACAACGCGACTTCCTCGCCGAGAGCAAGAATAGTGGGGGTCCCAAAAACGAAGGGCTCTCCCCTATTCTCCTCTATTCCAAAGAGACTGTATCGAATATGAGCGTGGCAAGTAACGAAATAGGCGATTCTCCAAACAGATTCTTCTCTAGCGTGTATGACATGAGTAATGTCTGTAGAGGTTGCGGGAAGAACGAATTTATCGACGATGAGCAAACCGGGGACCGTATATGTTTATCGTGCGGAGAAGTCCAGCTCTCAAACCTTCTTTCGGAAGAACCGGAGTGGCGCACTTTCAAGGAAGAGGGTATGTTGAAGTGTTCGTTATTTATCGGTAGGAAACGCGGAGGATGATGCCCGAGTCGATACGTTCACCGATTCCTATCTGAAGACTGGAACGCTGTCAACGGATTTCCTATTCGAGGGGAAGGCGATCGACTCGAAGCAGAAGGCGATCATGAGAAGAGTGGAGAATCCAAAGGAGGCGAAGCTTTCGAGGAAGCTGATATCGATTCACTCCGCCATTGAAGAGGCAGCCAACCAGTTAGGGTTGAATTCGGGAGTGGTTCGCTGCGCGTTCGATTTGTACTCGGATTGCTCGTCTCTGATGCATATTCGCGGCAAACGGTCAGAAATCATCGTGTCTGCGTGCCTCTATCTGGCGTGCCGGATTATGAAGTCCTACCGACTCCTGAGCGAGATCGTGAGCGTGCTGCTCTCCGATCTGCGGAAGACGGCGCGACTCTCCCAGGTGATCATATCGGAGTTGAAGCTGGTGATCGATCCCCCGACGGATGTCGATTACATTGGCCGCTACTGCAGCGTTCTTCTTCTGCCTCGCGACGTGTACAGCATGGCGTTGAGGGTGCTGGAGAGCATAAAGGAGGGCAACTACCCGAATGTCGGTGGATCGGCGTTGAACGTGGTGGTGGTGCTCATGGCTTCGCGGATATGCGACATGGAGGACGCTCCTTCTGTTGAACAGTTGGCAGCCGTTTCAATGAAGTCGGAGCAGAGTGTGATTCGATTGTACGCATGTTGGCATTCCTGTGACGCGTAGGTATAAGTCGGTGTACACCCATTGCGATTCCATTTTAGTGTCCGTATTTCGAGATGATTCACGCATGAAGGCGAAATCGATCATGAAGATTGCCCAAAAGCTTGAGCCAAAGCGACTGTAATTTAGATTGTATTATGCCGTCTTTGTTCCGCACAAACAGGTCACATTGATACAGCTTGGATATAACCATCGTAGTCCTGGTCCTTTGGACGAACAACTGGAGGAACGAGATGAATTTCACCGTAAGGCGTCTCAAAGGACATCGCCTCTCCGTTCGCTTCACTCTTCTTCGGCAAATACGTCATGTTGTAGGGAATGCCCATCTCGTCGCATACGTCACGGCGCCGTCGCTCACGGTACCCGTTCACGACATCATTGATCATTCTCCACAGAGCGACGCGATACTTGATTACCAGCACAGTCGCCGCACCCACGCACAACACAACTCCGATCCAGATAAGGACGCGCAGCCACGTCGGCATTCGCGATTGAATCACGAGGGGGAAGTTCGACAGGCGGAAGTCCGTAAGCATCGGATACTTGCTCCCGAACAGGTTGACGAGTTCCCGCGAGACGTAGGAATCGCCTCCGTTGATGAAGGACGCCACGGCATGTGCTTGTGCCAACTTGGTTTTCAACTGGATCGAAAAGAGCACTTTCGCCGTTTTCAGCGAGGACGTGTCACTCACCCTGAACACCGTGATCGCCTGCACGGGCAGGTTGTGTTTCCGCACGACGGAATCCATCACCGCGCGAAGATCTCCCGCCATCTCGTACGCCTCGCTCCAGCTCAGTCCGGACAGCACGTACATGAACTCGACGAAGGCGCCAGGGTATTGTGGGACGCGACGGACGAGGTGAGTGAAATCCGTGGGCCCCCACTCGCCTCGAGTGTTCATGGGATCTGCGGGGTCGGAGACAGCGGCGCAGAATCGTTGCACGAAGCCTTTGGAGCTGGCGTTGTAAACGGAGAGACGGGCGGTGGTTTCGACGGGGGTTGCCTCAAATCCGTCAGCGGCAGGACAGGTTATGGTTCGCTGGGAGAGAAGGCGAATGCCGCCGATATAGTGCACCGCGTTGGCCACCGCCATGTTCTCTAGAGGTGAGGGTGTGAGGCGAGGCGTACCGAAGATGGTGAAGACGAATTGTCTCACGGGAACGGTGGAGAGTGGAATGGTGATGGCTTCGCCGGGAGACGAGGCGAGGAGAGGGTGGTCGACCGCTGCCAGCGTGACCAGGTCGCCGTTGAAGTCGGTGCCGTAGACCACGAAGTGCGTGGGCTGGAGGAGGAGTTCAGACGAGGCGAAGAGAAGAAGGTGGGAGATGGATGTGAGAGAGAAGGAGATGGTGATGCTGGACGGCAGCGTGTAGGCGTGGTAGGAGAGGTCGGTGAAGGGAGAGAGGAGCGAACGCGGGTCCGAGCCGGACTAGGTGTGAGGAAGCAACAACAGCTCCACGTTCAACACGGAGTACGCGGAGGCGATCGGCGTGGAGGGAGAGGTGAGCACGACGGGCGCGACGACGGGGAACACGGACATGGAGAGGAACACGGGCTGCGTGTCGTTCTCGAAGGGGAATAACTGCACCGCGATCACGTTGTCATCGTCGTATAGACGGCGCGACACGGTCATGTGGTGACGTGTGAGGGGCGAGTCGCCGTCGACAACAACAGACTCGCAGCCCTTGGCGCAGCCCTTCGAGGTGTTGATGCGCCAGATCAGCTCACCGTTCAGGTACACGTTGGCACCCGGCCACACCGTTAGCGACAGCGCGAGCGACGACAGAGAAGCCGCCTCGACGACGAAGTGCTTTCGGAAGAGAAGGGGCTGAGAAGGGATGACAGAAATCTCACCTGGAATGACCATGTCCCAAATCCCGTCGTCGTACGAGCGCTCCGTCCAGCGACCGGGCGACTCGTCGAAGAGGAACTGAAGGAGAAAATCGTCCTCGCGCACGGACTCCTCGACGTAGAACCAGAGCGTGGTTTGGGGAGCGAGGCGCGAGGCGATACACACGGAGTGCATGAAGACGTCGACGCGATGACTCTCTGTTGCGGGGAGCGTGACGTGGTGCACGCCGGCGGGCAGGAGCAGTTGCTGTGTGAAGGAGGTGAAGGGCGGCGACGTCAGTGTGATGAACGAGACGGCGAGAGAGCCGTTGCGAAAGGAGAACAGCGGCAGGGACGGCGAATGCGCCTCGTTCTGCACCACAAAGGAGATGAGCGTGTGGTTGGCGGAGAAGGCGTCGACCACGGTGACGTTGAACTGGATGTCGAAGGAGTGCGTGCTGTTGGAGAGCGTCACGGGGAAGGTGAACACGCCAGACTCCTCCGCCACGCCGTCGAGAGAGGAGGGAGAAGAAGGGTGGAGCCAGGACGGAACGGCGCCGAAGGAGGCTCTGCAGAAGCCTTCCACCGCCCAGAAGAGCGTTGCGATGGGCTGGTGAAGAAGGGCGACGGTGTTCGTGGAGACGGGAGAGAAGGAGAAGCCGCGGACAGGCAGCGTGTACGTGATGTTGGCTTCTTCGTTGTAGTGGAGAAGGAAGGGAGGCAACGCGCCGTCCTCGAAGCTGTGAAGGGTCAAGGCGCAGCCGTCGATCGAGTAGCAGAACGCCGACACGAACACCGAATCCCCGTCAACAGGCTCCGTGTCGCCTTTCTCCATCACCTCCACAAACCCAGTCACGCCCTCTCGGACCGTCACTTTGGCGCGTCCAGCGTCGCACTGAAGGTAGTACTCCGAATCGCGCTCCACGAACACGCGAAGCTCCGTCCACACGGATCCTCTCGCGTTGGACGCGGTGAGCGTGTAGGTTTGGTTCATCTCCTCGAAGAGCACGCCCGCGATGACGGAGGCGTTGAAGCGCACGGTTGACGGCAGCGCGGGCGTGATCTCCAGGCGAACGCCCACGGGCTCATCCACCACCACGGCGATGGAGAACCCCTTGCCCGCCTCCACCACGATCTGGTTATGAATCGGCGTTTTTCCGGCGAACAGCCCGAGCGTCGTCGGTGCCTTCACCTCCTCTATGCCTCACTCTCTGCGAGGACGCTCACCTCCCACGGACACGACGAAGGACGCGACTTCGTGACCTCGGTACAGCACGACGGTGGGCACCATTGTGTTCGTCGTGTCGACGCGCACCACGCAATGACTGGTCATCGACACGCCCTCCACCTTCTGCAGCATCTCGCACGCCTCGAACGCCTCCATCCGCACCTCGCACGGCTCGTGCTTCACGCAGTGCAGAACCGGGTATCGGCAGAAGAGCGACGCGGAGGAGGGGAGAACGAACTCGTGTCGAATGGAGTCGGGCACGACAACCAGAGACGTGTCGTTCAGCGACGGACCGCATCGCATGAACACGGAGTAGAAGTGCACTAAGGGTCATCACGGCGCCGTAACGGTACCTCCCTCCGTGTTGTTGAAGACCGTGTCGAGAGCGTTGCGGCCGTTGACGAACGCCTCGCAGTCCATCTATGCATCACGCCGCAGCCAAGCACCCACGCTCGGGAAGAGGAGGAAGAGTCCGGGCTCGTAGACAAGGAGCGTCGTGTTGAACTCCAGCAGGGGCGTCGCGATGTCGGTGGGGATCATGCGGGCGTCGAAGGACTCAAAGGACTCCACGACCATCTGTTGAACATATACGGATTCCGCCGTGTCGAGAGAGGGTTGCGTTGTGGAATGAGAGACGGCGCGAATCGATGCGAGGACCCCGCGTTGCGGCTCGTGCACTACCGCTTCTGCGTCAACAGCCGCTTCGCCACCCACATTTGATGCGACGTACCGAAAGACGACAGGACTGCGATCCGTGGCGTGAAAGCGAATCGACGCCGGGTCGAGGAGAGACGCGGCGGGCTGTGGGAGGCTCACGACAGCGCTCGTTGCGAGTTGCAGCGAGCGGATGTGTGTGGTGAGGGGAACGAACTGCTGGAGGTGGGTCTGCGCGGACGCGAAGAGAGGAGGAACGGAGGGAAGAACTAGCGTGTCGGACATGAGAAGCACCTCGGGCTGGCTCTGCGGACGGATGGAGTAGGACAGGGAGAAGAAGGACTTGCCCTCCCACACGGAGTAGGTGGAGAGAAGCACGACGAGACGGTGCAGACCGTGTCCCAGGCGGATGGTGCCGCGGCGTGTGAAGATGGAGGTTGTGGGCTCGCTCTCCAGGAAGGGAGTGTGGTAGGAGTCGATGTACAGCGCGACGCGACTGCAGGAGGAGAGCGTGAAGGTGGTGGGGGAGGAGAAGCCGCTCTCGTAGTAGGTGACGAAGCGAATGAAGGCGTGGCCGGTCGATTGGAGCAAGGCGTTCTGATGATGGCGAGTGGTTGCGTCGTATTGGTCTGACCAGGATAGGGATTGCAGAACAGAGCACGAGGATTGGAAGGGAGAGAGGAGGAAGAGAGCGGGAGACACCATGTTGAATCCCCCTTCCCGGTCCAGAACGCACGCAATCACGCCGTGATTCGGATACTCCGATCGCTCCACATAGACCAAGGTGAAATACGCAGTCGCGTTCTCCAGTTGGGACGACACAAGGGTAATCTCATAGCCCACCGACTTTGACTTTGTCATACGAGCCGGTGTTCCGTGGATGATTCCCGTGGTGTTATCCAAAACCAGCCCGTCCTCCAGAGGCGGGTTGATCTCGATCCACGCCGGATAGACCGTCAGCTGAGGAACGATGGGATCGATCTCGACGCCAGTGTACACGATTCGCTTCGTGAATCCATAGGAAATGGAGGGTTGCGTGTTGAGGACTAGAACATGAGTACACGCACTGCAACCGAACAGAGAAAGACGACAAGAACGGCGGTATCGCCGTTGTAGACGATCACCCCCCGTCTCCCGCCCGTGTCATTTGGCACGCCGGAGAAGGTCTTTCCGTTAAAGACGACCCCTTTCGGGAGAGAATCCACACTCAATGGAATGTGAGGAGAGTTATCGTCCTCGCAGGTGACGGGATCCATTTCGATCCCGTTGGAGACGAGGATTTCATATGAAGAGCATGTAATCGTGGACGCATAGCAAGAACCTAACACTAAACACGCTTCCCTCGGCACATACAAAACAGAAAAGGAATGAGAAGGACGAAAAGAGTATTCCTTCGCATAGCTGTCGTGGTCAAGAGAAGAATAGGAAGGAAATGTGGGCCCACAAATCGGAGTGCACGTCGGTTGTGTTTCCAACAAGCCACGAAGCGTTAAAACGAAGGGATACCCTTGCTAGTGTACACGTCCGAAACATACTGCCAATTCACAATGCCCCACCAATCTACGCCTCACCCACTTCCAAAACACATACTCTGGATAAACTGCGCGCGACGGAATTGGTAGTCCAGGTAATAGGCGTGCTCCCACACATCACACACCAGAAGCGGGCGCAATCCCTCTACACCTCAAGCGCGTCAGAAAGAGCAAACGCTGCATCGGATTCGCCTCGTTCACTGTGCTCAGCACCTTCAGCTTGTTCTCCTTGGGATCGTGCACGAGCCACGCCCAACCGCTGCCGAAATGGCCCACCGCCGCGTTCGTGAAGGTCTCCTTCAGCTTGTCCAGGGAGCCGAAGTCGCGCTTCACAGCGTTCAAGAACTCGCCCTGCGGAAGCGTCTTTCCGTTCGGGGCCATGCAGTTCCAGAAGAAGGAGTGGTTCCAAATCTATGCGTTACGCACGCAGAGAGCAGCAACCTGAGCTGCTTGGTTGTGAAGAGGTCCCTTTTCCTTGGTAATGTAGTACTCGAGAGGCTTTCGCTCCGCGTTCTTCGTCATGTTGTTCAGATTCGTGACATAGCTATGCGTGATTCATCACACGAATCCACACGTCTGGTGATGTCCATCGTAGTGGCAGTTCATGGTGTTCTCACTGATGGCGGGAGCGAGAGCATTCTTGGCATAGGGAAGCGGGGGGAGAGCGTAGGCGGCGTTAGCGAAGGAACGCGCGATGGAAACAGGCTTGACGACTCTTGTAAAGGCTTTCGAGATCATTGGTTTAAAAGAAAGAATGAGGGTTCTTCGCGTTGATGGTCAACCAAAATACGTCCGTTTTCTGGCAGGACTGATCGCAGATGACCCGTTTGCCCCCAGGTGAAGAGCACGGATGGTTCATGGAGACACGACACGATGCGTACCACCCCCTTTTCGCTATCAGAGGTCATTCCCACGAAACCCACTCTCCCTTTTTGAGTCAGCCAAACAATAGAGACTACAAAAGAAGAGCACTATTGGGTCACTCACGTCATCACTCTCATTTCAAGCGAATCTCGATAACGAATGGATACTGCAAGCGAGAAGCCGGGTAATTCATTCCAAGTATCGGTTGAGTGATAGAGCTCGTACCGACGGAAGTCTTCACCTGCGGCAAGTGTGGAGCTCTTCTATTTCGCAAGGACCAGCTCGTAACCCACAAACCTCTGGGCCACGACACACACTTTGAAAACAAGGGGAAGGTACGTTATCGACGAGGACTGATTCTCTGTAGGGAAACCATCCTGCACACAGCTGTCTGTCCTATTTTATATCCTCCTGTCCGCCCTGGGTGAAGCACAGCGAACAGATCGAGTGCAAGATATACTGTCCGTGCTGCTCCACTCGTCTGGGAATGCTCCACTGGCAGGGCACGCAGTGTTCGTATATCCTTCGTTGCGCCTGAGCGAGAGTCCTTGATCCAACGCGGACAGTGGGTTGTGCCAGCGATTCAGTTCCCCATCAGTCGGATCGACGTGAAGACAGTTCGGTTGCCCGCCAGGAGGAAAGTGGAAAAGGAGCCGGAGCCGGCAGCGGAGAAGGAAGACGATTGAGACGTGTTTGTTCAGATAATTGTCGTTACGAATCACTCCGTACACTATTCTGAAATGCAGCCGTTAGAATACAAGGCCTCTCCCATTTTCCCGAGAACAAATCCCACCGATCCCATTTACCTGGACTACAACGCAACGACTCCCGTAGATCCTGAAGTGGCGAAGGCCATGTGGCCCTTCATGACGCAGTACTTTGGGAATCCTTCCTCGAGCCATGTTTACGGAAAGCGTGGGAGAGAAGAGTAATCGTGATACGTAGTTGCGAAAGAAGGAGTGGAAAAGGCGAGATGCAGTATCGCCAAAATGATCAACGCGGAGCCTGAAGAGATTCTGTTTTTGTCTGGAGGTTGCTTTTCTTCTTCTGTACCCAATGCATAGGTTCGGAGTCCATTAACCAGGCCTTAATTGGTGGAGTGAGAGCGCTGAACGACAAGAGAAGGACGATCATTGCCTCCTGCTTCGAGCATCCGGCTGTGAATGAAACGCTGGCGTAGCCAATCGTCGTCTGTGCTCACGCCTAGTTTCTTGGAGAAGGAGTACGGGTTCAAGATCGTCCACCTCCAAGTGAGCAAGTACGGGTTTGTGGACGTGGATCAGCTCGAACTCCTCCTCTCCCCGGATGTGGCGATGGTGACCTGCATGCTGGCGAACAACGAAATCGGGTCCATTCAGCCCATCGCGGAGATGGTTCAGCACGTCCGCGCCTTTGAGCGTAGTCGCCCTCCCTCTCCTCCACCCTAGAATCTCCCAAGGGAAACGGCCGCATCCTCTTCCACTGCGACGCGAGTCAGGCAGGCGGCAAGATGCACGTGGACGCGAAGGCGCTGGGCGTGGACTACATGACGATGGCGGGTCACAAGATCTACGCGACGAAGGGCGTGGGCATCCTGTACATCCGGAAGGACACGCTGTGTCCCGAGAAGATCATCCACGGCGCGAACCAGGAGAGCAACCGTCGTGCGGGCACGGAGAACGTGATTCTGTGCGTGGGCATGGGCAAGGCTGCCGAGCTGATCGTGGGCGTGGATGGGAGAGGTGAGGAGTAGAACGAGCAGCTGGACGAGGACATGAAGCGCATGCACGAGCTCAAGCTGTACCTGAAGCACCTCCTCCTGGACCGCAGTCCCGTGAACGTGCGCGTGAACAGCTCCATGAATCCCGACCCCGCCGTGGACGAGGAGGACACGGACAAGTACCTGTCCAACACGCTGAGCATCGCCTTCGAGGGCATGCTGTCGTCGAGTCTGCTCTCCATGATGGGCAGCAAGCTGTGCACCTCCGCCGGCGCCGCCTGCCACTCCTCCGACGCCATCACCGTCAGCGAGGTGCTGCGCGCCATCCACTGCCCGCTGTCGTACGCCATCGGCACGCTGCGCCTGTCCGTGGGCCGCTACACGACGAAGGAGGACGTGGAGAGCGCGGCGGACGTGATCATTGCGGCGGTGTACAAGTTGCTGGAGCAGCCCTCCGTGAACCAGAAGCTCGCCTGGGAGCTGTACAACATCGATTCGGGTGGGAGCAAGGGAGGCGTGTGATGGGTAGAGAGCATCTACAAGACGCCCGCGATCGCGAACGAGCACAAGAACATCGAGCTGGACCCGTGCATCTGCGACATTGAGTTCGCTAAGAAGCAGCAGCAGTGCGGTGTTTGTTCCACGTATCCAACAAACAGACGAGTACACGTTGAAGATCTGCTGGATTCTCTCCGGATCCTTCGTCATGGTGAGTGCCATCATGAGCAGCACGCGCGATTTCTGGGGCGACAGGTTCCCGGAGGACACGAGGTGGAGCTTCTTGTCGATAGGGTTCGGCGTCACGATGCCCGAGCAGCAGCGACTGCCTCTCACGATCGTGCACTTGTGGTTGTAGTCCCTCAGCACCGGAAGCATGTCGTCGCTGATGCTGCCGTTTCCGGAGCAGGCGATCACCAGACCGTCGTTGTGGTCCAGGTAGTACTTCAGCACGTCCAGATCGAAGTTCGGGTACACGTACAGGATGTCCACCTTGGGAATGTGGCTCTCGAACACCTTCAGGTCAAACTCGCACTCCGTCGTGTGCTTGCGACTGGGCACGTGGTACAGGTAGATGTGCTGCTCCTGCACGAAGCCCAACGGACCCACGTCGCCGCTGCCGAAGGAGTTCACCTTGAAGGTGTTGATCTTCGTCACGTCGCGCGCCGAGTACAGCTCCTCATTCATCACCACCAGCGAGCCCAATCCCTTCGTTTCCTTGGCTCCGGCCGCCACGACGGCGTTCAGGAGATTCAAACCACCGTCGGCGCTGATCGCTGTCGCGGGACGCATCGCTCCCGTGAAGACCACGGGCTTGTTGGAGTGAAGAACCAGATGGCAGAAGAAGGAGCTCTCTTCCAGCGTGTCCGTGCCGTGGGTCACGACGATGCCGTCGACGTCGTCCTGGTCCAGGTAGTACTGCGCCTTCTCGGCGAGCGTGATCCAGTCGCGGACCTTCATATTCTCGGACGGCTTCTGGAGAACGCCCTTGGCCACGCAGTTGGCGACGGAAAGCACCTCGGGCGTGCCGCTGATCAGATCGTTCACGTCCATGGCTCCGGCCTGGTAGACGGCTGTATTCGTAGAGCTCTTTCCCTTGCCGGCAATGGTGCCGCCCGTTCCAAGAATGACCACGTTAGGAAGGCTGGGATTCAGCTTTGTATTCGCAAACACCGAGAAGGAGCGCGAATTCCTGAAGAGAGTGGGGTACTGAACGTTCGTATTTGAAGTGAAGGGATGATGCGCCAGAACAGAGTTGGAGGAGCCAAGAACGCTGAAATTCCTGGCAATGCGTGGGAGAGCCGCCGAATTCCTCAGGAAATTGGAGATTTGCGAAAAGCGAGAGAGGGAGAGCATTATTGACCGCGTTTGGGAGAGGATTCTCGGTTTCTCCGACAGAAAAGGAGGGGATTTTGGATTGCTTTCCAATAGACGCGCTTTCTCCTTTCCGTTTCACTGAATTGGTAGGGAATTGTGTGGTGAAGTGAATGGGAGGAGATGAGGGGTTGGGTGGATTACTGGACAGTTGTCGGAGATGTTGTGATATTGGAATGACAATTGTGAGATCATTCCGTTGGGGTTTTCTTGCAGTTGTTGAGGGGATCATTCTCCCTGTATGCGTTGGCACTGCTATTCATTGCTTCCTAGTCAAGATCAATAAATACTGCTAGAATTGACCCATTCCGAGCACTGGTCCGAATGCCATCTTTCGTTTTCTTCCACTGAGCAGAATGAAAAGGAAGTCGAGGAACGGAGTGTTTCTGCTGCTTCTCCTCTGTGACCTCTTCCTCTTTGTCGCTGTGCAATTGAGCTGCGTCTCGTTGTTTCCCGTTTCGTTCTATTCTCTTTCCTTCAACTATGCTGTCGAGGAAGTCCACAAGACGAGATTTGTGAGGAGGGAGCAACGCACTGTTAGTCCCACACTCCCTATCATCCAAGAGAGGGAAACACCGCTGCCAACAACACTACAACCGTCTCTGTCCTCTTTTCCGAACAATGACCAATGGCGTGATGACCGTGGATCGAGAGACCCTGCACCAACAGCAAGAGACGCCCATTCCTATCTCCTCGTCTTATTCACCACTGAAGAGGTTTCTCCTCCTTCGCTGCTTTACGTGTAGGGGAAGTTGAAGCAGACGTCAAACAACACGCTTGTGATGATGCACCTGCTGCAGAAGTACTACGATTGCCGCGCCATTGTCTTTACAACGACGCCCAGTATTCTGGACGCCTGCAAGTCTCTCGGCATAGCAACGTCGTCAAACATGACACTGAATCCGTACGGTTTGCCCTACATCGGCAGTCTGTTCCATTCGGCAGCCTCTCTCTACAGTGGCCGTTTCTACGGGTACATTAACGCGGATATCCTGCTGAGTTCATCGATAATGGAGGTCTTGGCGTTCATCGAGTCCTCATTTTCCTCTCGATCCCCAAACACGCTGATCGAGGTATGCCACAACTCGTATAACGTGATGACGCCCAAATTGACGGCGGATATGACGATGGAGGAGTACGATGCCTCCTACGCAAAACTCCTCAAACGGAACATCGGCCAGCGAGGAAAGTCTAGCGTGGATCTGTTCATCCTGTCCCCACAGTTCCAGCGGTACCCCTTCGATCCGATGGTGATTGCTCGCTCGCGCATCGACACATACATGATGTACTACGCATTGAAGAACAAAGGGCTTCTGATTGACATTGGCGATGCGTCTTCCTCGTTGCACCAGGGACAGGGCACCTACACGAACCGAGCCAAGGGCGTTGCTGGCGACGACTACAACTGGAACAAGGACCGGTCGAAGAAGTACTTCGTGGACCTGTCTTCCGCCACGTCGGTGGTGAAGCGGAAGCGGAATGGACTGTTTGAGCTAGAGAAGCCGCGCCGTGTCGTGCTGCGGAAGAAGAAGTCAAAGTGAAGTCCCTTTATTGCTGTGTTCGGAATGGAATGCTGTTTCTCTGAACGTGCTCCGATGTGTGCTTCCATCTGCGTTCCTCGTGTTCACTCCGTGTACTCTTCTTTTCCTTTTATTCGATTTTGTGTTTTGTTCAATTCATGCGAGTCGATGTCCAGAGATGCGGGAATTTGGCCGATTTCCGCTCGCGATCACGTGCCCCCCACATCCCAACAATTCGGATGACCGCTCTAGGGAAACAACACATCAAACTGTGAACACCCAATGAGTAAGATGACTGCAAGAACTGCTATCATCTCTCCGTACTTCCTCAAGCTCGATTTGGAGAACTTTAGAGTCGTTTTTGGCGAACTCGACTCACTGTCTAGGTCTGCTACGACGAGTATTCCCAAATTCTTGTTTACATCCACAAGGACCAGCCGATGTAATTGCGCGCGTTTTGTGAGCATGACTCTCTAGACTCTTCTTCCAGACGCTTTCCGATCTTTCCCTTCTTCCTTACCGACTGTCCACACCCATCACCTTCGTTCCGTTGGGCCCTATCCTCTCCGTGATGTTTTCTTGCGATCGTCGTTTCGTATCCATTCTCCGGAATGAGTCCTTAATTGAAATGTACAATCTCATCGATCCCAAGTAGTCTTTCGGCTGCTCTCTTAGCATAGACACACTTGCATCAAGGTGGCCGTGAAGTCGAAGGACGCGATCATTTCCAACGGAATCGGGTGGTTGCACAGCAGGAAGGAGATGAAGGACCAGAAGGTGCTCTCTCCCATCCTAACCGTTGCGACAAAGAAGGCGCTCTCCTTCTACGAGGTGAGTCTGAAGTCGGCCTCTCTTGTAAGCGTTGTCGTTCCCATCCACGTGTAGATCAAAGCCGTCAAGCTCTCTGTGTCCGAGCTGTGGGTCAACCGCCTCAACCAGCTCGCCATCGCCGCGGAGGAAACGACGGGACGCATCAGCGTGTACACGGTCAAGGACATGGGCGTGATCGTAATTGTGTTCCACATCCGCATTCCACTGTAGAAGTACCAGACGTTCTCCCTCCCCGAGATGCCCACCCGCGCCAACACCTTCGTCTCCACCCTCTATCGCGCCACCTACCTGTACCAGTACTCCGCGTCGCGTGGACTGCTCTTCGTGTTCGCCTTCAGCAACCGCGACAACGAGTTCCGCTACTACAACACCGTGGCTCTGTACGCGTGCGCGGGAGCTGTGATGTCTAGGCCATACAAGAGTCCCGCGGTGATCTCCGTTTCGGACAACCTGCTGATCGTGCACTACAAGGAGGTGAAGGAAAGTTACCTGATCGATCTGGCGGACGTTCCTTTCGATGCCGCGGGAAACATCTCCCTCCCTGTCGTGGCGCGCAACGCCATCTCGAAACTGACCGTGCTGCCCGCGTTCCAGCTCCCCGCGGGAATGAAGGATTCCTTGCAGGACCCCTCGTTCGCTCTCGCCGAGGAAGATGCCGTGCCGTACCACTCGTACGAGGTGCAGATCACCTCCAACAGCATCGGACTGGAGCTGGAGAGCGCGTTCCAAAAGTAGCGGCTATTTCCGTCCCTCACGAGCAGACTCTTCGTGTCGCCGCTGGACGGTCGCGTGCACAGCTGTCTCGACAACTCCGCCTTCGTAGTGTCTCTGAAGCCTGTTGAGGCGTAGGTGAAGGGCTTCACGCCGACCATCTCGCCGATGGTGCGGAGTCAGGTGGAGCTGGGGTCGTACATCACGCACGTGAACGACCACTTCGTCGTGGGCAACACCTTCGCCTCCGTGCTGCAGCTGCTGCGCCAGGAGAAGCGGCCGCTGAAGATCCGCTTCGAGCGCGGCGTGGCGACCGAGGACCCGTACTGCTACCGCGGGGATAAGCCGATCCTGGGGGTGAGCGAGGAGAAGGCGGTGGTGGAGCTGTACTCGAACAACATCGCGTGGCTGCAGAACAACATGATGGTGGACAAGCAGACGGGCACGCTGATGACGATCCGCGTGCTGCTGCTGGAGGAGTCGAGCAGCGTGGTGGAGAACATCCGGTTCCTGCTGCGTCGCCGCTCGCAGGTGCCGGTGAGTGTGAACAAGGTGTGGACGATCCAGGACTCGGAGATCAGTCGGTACCCGCGTCAGATGATTTTGGAGATCATTCGCAAGGACATGAAGACGCTGCTGGAGCAGAACCAGCTCGGACTGCTCTTCGAGGTGTTGAACAACGTGGCGACGAGGAGGAGGCGTGAGGTGTAGGACTTCGCTTCGCTGACGCGCCGCGCGGCGACGAACAAGGAGCTGGGCGAGTACCTCCAGCGCACGGCGAAGGAGGGCACGACGCGCGAGCTGAACGGGAACATCGTGATCACGCAGAACGAGATGCTGGAGAAGGTGTTCGTGCCGCTGCGCGCGCAGCTGTCGCTCCAGGGCTACCAGCTGATGGTGATCCAGTACATCCAGAGTCTCACCCACGCGCAGATCCCCGTCCAGCCGGAGCTGTAGGCGTGGAACTCTTCGCTCACGTTCTAGCACCAACCATCTTCGTGCCGTGCTGCTGCAGGAGGGCGATCGTCGCGCCTACACCACGCTCGCCTTCTTGCAGCGCAGCGGTCTGCTGGAGCAGGACGTTGCCATCTCGCAGCGCCAGCTCGTCTCGAAGGAGCCCGAGCCCGCCATCTGCGTCGACCTGTCGCTGCAGTCGCTGCGCAAGGCGAACGACTACGCCACGCTGCTGGACTACTACCTGAGACAGCAGGACCTGGACGAGATGCTGTGTCTGATGGGCAAGTACGCGTCGTGCATGAAGGGCGATCTGAACACGTGGCTGCTGAACGCGCTCAAGCTGGCGGTGCTGCTGTACGAGGAGAAGGGCGAGACGCGCTACCTGTTTTCGGTGTATCATTTCGTCCGACACTACAGTCCCGTGCGTTGTGGCGCGATTGCGTGATGTGTAGGAGATGGTGAAGAACGTGACGTATCCGAACCGTCTTGGAGGGTTGGTGGAGTTTGCGAGCGAGACGGGAGAGGCGCCGAGCACTCTGCCCACGAAGGGCGAGTCGATGAGGATGCTTCTGGAGCAGATAAAGCAAACGATTATCCAGCGCAGTTTTGGTTGATTTATTCGTCTTTTGTTGTTGTTTGTTGTCTCTGTTCGTTCTTCTTTGCTGTTTCTTTTCGTTCTTCTCCTTTTGACTGTCATTGTTTGCTTTCCCCCTTTTCCCCACATAATGAACTCCCAGGATCTATCGGAGTGCATTTTCGACATTTCCTATCTCTCTACCTTGCTCATCCTCACCACGAAGATGTTCCTTCGTCGTGGCAACAACAAGGAAAAGCATCTGATCACATGGATGTGCTTCTCTCTTGCAGTATGCGACTGCATTCAGCTGGTTCCTAGGATGGTCCTGATCGTTTTCAATTGGAAGGCGTATTCCCCGCTGGTTGACGGCATCGGATTCCTCTCCGGAGCGATTGGAATCACCTTGTTCCAACGGATCCTGCTGGAAGTGCTGGGCTGTCATTACGAAAAGGATATCGGATTCTGGCGCAATGTGTGTAACGTGCTGGTTGTCGTGAGAATGGTGCTGCTTCTCCTTCCTAACAACGACTGGCTCCATGGCGGACACAACGCGATCATGACCTATTTGCGAAACATCCCGGTTTTCTTGCTCGGAGCGGTCGTTATCTATCTCCTCTTTATGTATTCAAGAGAGAAATCACATGACGCTTTTCGCTGGATGTGGCTCCACGACACGCTCTCCTTCGTCCCGCTGGTCCCCATCACCTTCTTCCACGTGGGAGGTGTGGGTGCTGTGTTGTTGATCACGCTGCACACCGTGTGCTACATCACGATGGTCGTGTGCAGCTACCGCGTGGTTTCTGCAGACCGAACGAAGAGCGAATAGAACGACTGTTTGTTGAAAACTGGTATTCCACGAAGAGGCTTCTTATTGGAGTTCTTCGAATTCGGTGAAGAATTCCACTGGTTCCAACCCCAGTATTTCTTTTCCATATTGAATGAGCGTGGGAACTGCCTTCGAGGTCCTCTTTAACGTAACATATCTCTGTCTCGTGCTGTCTGCCGGATTCGGTCTGCTGGTGAAGGGAAGGGGAGGAAGAGAGAGTACTGTGTTCGCGCTGATGTGCCTGATTTTGGGCTTTGGGGACTGCTTTCACCTGGCTCCGCGGTCGTACAAGATCCTCTTCGGTGATAGTCCGAGGGTCACTGCTGCCGTCGGTCTGGGTAATCTCATCACGGCCTTTGGGATGACCATTTTCTATGTCCTCTTCCTGGAAGTCATCGGGTTGCACTACAAGAAGGATGTGAAGTACTGGAGGATTCCGTGCTGCGTGCTGCTTATCTTACGCGCTGTTGCACTGCTGCTGCCCCAGAACGACTGGATCCACAACCATTTCGACTTGACCATCAGCCTGATCCGCAATACCCCCTTTGTGATTCTCGGGGTCATCATCACATGCCTGCTATTCACCTACTCTCAACAGAGGGAGCAGGATCCGTTCAAGTTCATGTGGGTGTATGTGACTGTCAGTTTCGCTTGCTACCTCCCCGTGGCTCTGATCCACTTTGGGGATTACAGAGATGCCGTGCTGATGATTGTGAAAACAATCGCCTATCTCTGCATTGTGTTCACCGGATTTAATCACTTGTGTCTCGTTAAGGACAAGGAGATGTTGCTTGTTTTCTTTACAATGCTTTACGCAGGGATTCACAAACAAACACAAGCACACCATTTCACACAAACACCCAACCTAATAATCGTTCAGCACGCTTAAAAGCTGACGCGCGTTATTGATGCTCGCAAGAATCTCGTTGGTGTCCGACCCAGCGCAGGCGTAGAGAAAATCCTGTAGCGACAGCGCCGACTCCTCGATCTTCCTTCTCTTCTCGGGCGGAATCACGCTCTCCTTCTCGTCCAGCTCGTTGTGAATCGCGCGCACCAGGTTCTCCAGCTCGCTGATGTACTCCAGCTTCTTCGCGTTCTCCTCGTCGTCCTTCCTGAAGGCGTTGGCGGTGGCGATCATCTCGTCGATCTGCTGCTGCGACAGGTTCGTGTTCGCGTTGTCGATCAGGATCTTGCTCTGCTTCTGACTCTTCTTCTCGATGGCAGACACGTTCAGGATGTTGTTCTCGTCGATGTAGAACGTGATCTCGATGATCGGCTCGTCTGCCTTCATCAGCGGGATGTCCGAGATCGTGAACTTGCCCAGCAGGCAGTTGTCGCGCGTCAGCAGGCGCTCGCCCTGGAACACCTTGATCTCCACCGTCGACTGGTAGTCGGAGGGCGTCGTGTATATGTCCGTGTAGGTCGTGGGGATGCGCGTGTTGCGCGGGATCATCACGCTCATCACGCCTCCCACCGTCTCCACGCCCAGCGACAGCGGCGTGCAGTCCAGAATATCGATGTCGCGGAACACGTTGTCGTCGCCGCCGCTCTCCTTGTCCAGCTTCTGCGCCATGATCAGCGCGCCCATCGCCACCGCCTCGTCGGGGTTGATGCTCTTGCACACCTTGCTGTGCGGGAAGCAGTTCGACAGCAACTCCTGGATCTTGGGAATGCGTGTCGAGCCGCCCACCAGCACCACCTCGTGGATCGCGTCCTTCGTCAGATTCGCGTCGCGCAGCGTCTTCTCCACGATGGAGATGGTCTTCTTGAACAGCGACGAGTTCAGGTCCTCGAAGAGGTATCGGCTGATGGAGCACTCGAAGCCGCTCTCCTCGAACTCGATGCGCGACGTCGTGGCGAACGACAGCTCCTGCTTGCAGTTCTCGCACGCGTCGCGGATGCGCGCCTTCCAGCGCATGTTCGTGCTGATGTCCTCTCCGATCGTGCGCTTGTATTGCTCCATCACGTACTGCGACAGGTTGTTGTCGAAGTCGTCGCCTCCGAGGTGGCTGTCGCCGTTGCAGGAGATCACCTCGAAGCTGCCGTTCTTCACCGACAGGATGGACACATCGAAGGTGCCGCCGCCCAAGTCGTAGATGAGGATGTTCTTCTCGATCTGCTGGTTCTCGAAGCCATACGCGAATGCGGCGGCCGACGGCTCGTTCAGAATACGAAGAACGTTCAGACCGGCGATGGTGGCAGCGTCCTTCGTGGCCTGGCGCTGACTGTCGTTGAAATAGGCGGGAACCGTAATGACCGCGTTCGTCACCTTTGTATCGAGGAACTCCTCCGCCTGCTTCTTCATCTGCTCCAGGATCATTGCGCTGATCTGCTCGGGACTGAGGGTTTGCTTCTCTTTCTTGTATGTCACGTTGATCACGGGTTTCCCCTCCACGCTCTCAGTCACCTTGAAGGGCCACATCTTTATATCATTTTGGATTTCGTTGTCCTTGAACGCATGACCAATCAGTCGCTTTGTGTCGTACACTGTATTCGCGAAATTCGACTTCATTCTCTTCCTCGCCGCCACGCCGATGATGCGCTCGCTGTCGGTGAAGGATACTACGGACGGAGTCGTTCGCGTACCCATCTCGCTGGGAGCAATCTGAATCTGTCCGTTTTTCCAGACAGCAACACAAGAATTGGTCGTTCCCAGATCAATACCAATTGCCGACGATGTCGTATTCTCCATAATTGCAACTATTGAAGAAACAACCCAACGAAAACGAAGAAAATAGCCCCCTTTTTGGGAATTATGGCTTTACTTGGTATTCACACGTGACGTCGCGATTGCGTGGAAGGAGAGGTGCCGTGTCCGCGAAATGGATCCTGGAGGGAAGAAGGGGGTTGGGATGAGGACTCCCATTGCTGTCAGTGACAGGGATTGACAATAGGATGCAGTGCATTCCGGATTTCGTCATCGCGGCTTGGATTCTCTTTCATCCCCCAAACCCCAACAATTTCCATACCTCGTTCATTCGTTATGAAACGCATTCTTTGCGTGAGTCAAGCGTATCCAACCTGAATCGACAGACACAGCTGCGATGACCGAAACAGCAGAAGATTTCTCGTTGGTGCTCGATCCCGAGGTGGA
>ERZ1106923.131-NODE-131-length-33145-cov-18.001118_pt1 | contig 33145 bp, 45 predicted proteins | sample MGYA00403657_ERZ1106923 | MGnify/ENA primary metagenome ERZ1106923 (study PRJEB35170, sample SAMEA104062425) | human gut metagenome | biome: human gut; feature: human-associated habitat; material: faeces | place: Denmark | collected 2012-06-19 ...
AGAATCCGGAAACGCAAATCACGCACTTCCGCATGCCCTCGATTCCATTACTATTTGTCATTTCTGAATTCTTAAGAAAACCTCATTGCCGGCGCGAAGAGCAGACGATCGTAATCATCCGCCGATCCCACCTCCAACGCGCGACAACGGTCGATGCACGAATACAGCCAGTAGCTCGACAGAATGGGAATCGCGACATCCCCGAGACAAGCCTCGATGCGCCGTTTCTGACCCGGCTTCAAATAGGGACATATGATTCGATAAGACCCCTTATTCGGCGAATAGGCGTCCTTCAACGCACAAAGGGATTGCTCGAGTGTGGGGAGAGAGGGAACCACATTGCCGCCCATCTTCTTCACGGAGAGGGACAGAAAGAACCGTTCTTGTCTATGGATGAGTGAAAGCGAGCGCACGGACTGATCGAGATTTGGCAAAAAGAGAAAAGTGAAATCCTAGAACGTCAGCCCACGTATTCGCGCCCACTCTGAAGATCGTTGAGAAATCGGATTCCTTTCCGTCGAAGAGACTGTCGATGGAACTGGCAATGTCGTTCTCCCACTCGGTTATGTAGCTCACGCTCGGAGACTCGATAATGAAAGACGCTACGACTGAGAGAGAAGAATGGCAACTACACTCCTCGTCAGAAACGGGATGAAGAAGGAAGGGAGCGTCGTTGATGAGAATACCGCTGCGCAAGCACGCCTCGAGCCACCGTTCGCTCACGATATGGATTTGAGAATAGGCGGTCATCTCGGAAGGAAGTGGGGTAGGAAGATCGCCGAACACAATGATCCGCGTGCACTGGCACATGATGGATGTGATCACCTATCGGTGACAAATGAGAGACGGAACGACTTGCACGCCATGATGAATGCAAAGCGGCAGATAGATTTGGTAAAGGAGAGTCGGACAGTTGTAGAAGAAAAAGACTTGGCCAGAAAAGAAGAAAAACGGATCACTCTGATACGAACGCTACTCTAAACCCAAACACCAAAATCATACCAAGGACAGCGAGTAGTGCATGGAATGAGAAATGAACACCCACTTCGGGATCACAAACGTGCAAAACGCTGATTCGCACGGCTTTGTGCTGTTGGAACGGTAGTCAACGCTATCGCAAATAACGACGGTAAGATTACTGTCGTCCAGAGCGCACTCCTTGCCCGCCTCCGATTTCAGCAGGGACACGAGATTCTCCCCGTTGTCCCCCATCCGTCGGTATGTCTCGGGGAGAACGTGGTAATTCACCCCCTCAAACACCCCGCTCATTCACGCCAAGAATATGTATAACAAACGCCCACAACTATTGAGGTACTTATAATAGCGGTTCGGGTGTAATGAGTACACGAGTCCCTACACTTGACGCTCTTCCCGCTCTCCCACTCGCTTTGTTTGCGTTCGCACGATCTCTTCCACTTTCATCAGTGCGTTCAGATACTCGTTGCACTTGATCGTGGATTCGTTCACAAGAACAACGATCTCCTTCAACACACTATACCTCACCCTCACTTCACACCCGTACACTCCCTCCTTCTTCTTTGAAGCAATGTACTGCAAGATCTGTTCCAACACCGCCATGTCCCTCGCGTTCTGCAACTTCTTTGGGATGGTTCCCTTCTCTCTCTCCAGCGAAAACAGTCGTTCCTACGACTCAAGAGAGCGAGAAGGGTTTACTCTCGGTCGCTTCTGTGATACTCTCGTCTCGGGTGTGCTATGAGCAGTATCCATCTTACTCTCTGGAGTAGGCTTCACATCTACATTCCCTGAGACACTGATGAGAACAGACTACCTTCTGTGGTTTGTTTGGCAGGCTCGACTTCTTTATTGGCCTGTGGATAACAGAGACGCCACACTCCTACCGTTTCCCGCTCTTGATTCTCAAAGGAAAGGATCTCCTTCGATACGGACATTGATTTCACAAACGACTCGAAGCCGATGTTCGCAGACTCGATTCGCTGCTGTATGGCGCAGAGTTTTCCCGCTGACTGGCAGAACTCCCGCAGTTGGGAACTCATCTCATACATCAGTCTGTAGATAATACGAAATCGCAAGCCCTGTACCCCTCAATTTTGGAGTAGTCGCTCATGATCTTAAACTATCGACGAGAATCAGAGCGCAGAATCCATGGGATAACGCCCGTGAAACCCCCCTCTTCCAAATAATGAAACTCCATTTATACAAGGAATTCCGATTAATTCTCATTTGGATTTTTGGATGGATTTCGGGAGTGCCGAAAATTCTGCGCTCTGACGAGAATCAGCGTGACCGAAATGCAGCATGTTTCTGGAATGGCAGTGATTCCCCAATCGCATGCGCAGTGATTCTATAATGATCAAGCCCAAAACACTCATTCCTTCTCTTCATTATCTCTCTGTCTGACGTCTGCATATGGATATAGAGAAGTTGCTCCTCTCAAGCGAGATGCTTGAGGGACGGTTGGTCACCATTGCTCCCCAACTCTATCGACCTCCGCAATATGGCGTATTTGATTCTGTAAAGAATGTTCAATCCATTCGTGTGATGATTAGTGCGAAAGAAGTTGCTGATTTGGAAGAGGAGGGATTACAAGGATATAATGCATTTGAGTGTGTATCGCTCCCGGTGTGTAACGCATAGTGAGGATGATCGAAGTCATCTCATTCGAAATGTGCGATGGAGCAAGGCGCTCGTGATTCTGCTCATCGTTTCTTCCGAAGTGTGTCGTCAGTCGTAGGTGATTGGGATTCTGTGCTGTTTCGTGTGTCGCAGAATGAGCTCCTTCGCCTCGTTGTTCTTCCTTGTCTTTCTCTGTAGCATATGCAGCCTTGTTTTGCTCTACGTTTTTCTGTTCACATACCGAGACTTCCTTCTTCTTCTGATATCCTTGCTCTCTCGTTCGTCGCCTCCTTGATCGAACGGAGTGATTATTGCGTGGTTGAATGTCGCGGCATATGTTGCCTGCCTCGCCTATGGTATCGTATCCCTCTTCATCTACACAGATATGTACGTTCTGGTGATGCTCATCGCGTCTGCTGTGGGCACGGCTATCTCCGTAGGCGTTTGTCTCGTTCTGACATCGTAGCTTGCCACGATAGTCACTGTGGGAGCCGTTCACAGAGCCATTCCTCTCTTCGATGACAGTGGTGGGTTACGGTTATCGTTGCTCATGGCTAGACCTGAATTCGGTGAAGCGGGAAGAACGATGGTGTGGATTGTATCAGTAGAAGTGTTGTTTGTGAAAGAGAACCGTTTTCGGCTTGATTTTTGTCACTATCCGAAAGAGCCGAAACCCATTATTGCTCCGCTACTGAATATCGATTGGAATTGCAGGACGAATAGGATGGAGCAAGCCCCCGTTTTACCCTCCATTACTGCGAAAGTGGTTCTCCTCTTTCTATGGTACTCGTTGCATTCCCCGTGATTAGAGCTAGGGTTTTAGTATCATTCTTCGCAATTGCCATGATGAAGGACTACGCGAATAGGGATCATGTATTCTGAGCATCGGATGGTGTTGAGTGTGTAGATCTGGGACTATATATCTCGAAAGGCGATGGCGTCTTCGTATTTGACCTTCGTTGCCGACTCCGACTCCAGCACTCGCTCGATCGGATGGAATCAGAACGCCATGGAGCTGAAGATGAACTACAACTACACGGGCGTTCCTCTTGAGTTTCTGCAACGAAAGGACCACAATGTGGATAGTGTGGACGATTCGTTCATCACAAACGACAAGACGGAGCAGCAGGAAGTGAAGAAGCGCCAGGATGAAGAGAAGCTGCGTCTAGGTATTGAAGCCCTGAAGCGCGCTGCGGCCGATGGAAATAGTGATGCCCAGAAGGCGCTCTCTGAGATCTTTGGCCAGTCGTTAACAGAGGCTCCTACGTCGAGTGGTGAGGAGAATACGCCTGCTGTGGAGAAGGAGGAGACGGGAAGGGAGAGTCAGATCATGGAGGAGACGGTTGAAACGGAGAAGAAGGAAGATCCCCTTCCGAATCAGATGTTCGCGAATGGCAACGCGATGAGTGGATTTGGGAATCAGAATGGGGTGAATCCCAACGTGAATGGGTATGTGAATCCGATGGTAAATCAGAATGGGAATCTGAATGCTAATCAAAACATGAATCAAGGCATGAACCAGAACATGAATCAAGGTATGACTCAGAATATGAATCAAAACATGAACCAGAACATGAATCAAAACATGAATCAAAACATGAATCAAAACATGAATCAAAACACAAATCCAAACTTCAATCCAAACATGATGAACGGTAACTTCAATCCGAACATGATGAATGGCTACATGAACCAGAACATGATGAATGGGAATGGATACATGAATCAGAACCTAAACGGTTTTGGAGGGAACATGAACGGGTATGTGAATCCGATGATGAATCAAAACTTGTTGAATAGGAACTTCAACCCGAATATGATGAACGGTTACATGAACGGTTACATGAATGGCTACGTGAACCCGAACATGATGGCCGGCAACAGTCCGTACATGAACCAGGGAGGTGCCATGCCGGATATAAACAATATGCCGAACTATATGAATAAAGGAGCCGCAATTGCCGGACAGCCTTATTCCTCGAGAAATCTGCGTGAATGATATTCAGTTTCCAGTGTACTTTTCATTAGATTTCCTGTTTCGTTGGAATTCACGTGGTTCTCCAATTCGCAAGAGCGAGGCCGACGAGAGGCCACAGGTGTTGCATGAAACAAAGAGCGAAAACTATATTACTTTAGTCCTTCTTCAGCTCCTCCTTGCCATAAATGTTCTCTCTATCCAAATCAACGAGCATCTTGCGAAGCGAGTTCTTTTCGCTGTCCTAATCCTGTCAGTTCACGAAACCAACCCTACAATGAACTTCTTTCCGTAATAGAAAGTGGTTCCACCAACAACCATATACAGCACGTGCTCCCAAGGCTCTAAAGGAAGGGTAAGAGGGAGAAGGGATTCGAACACGCACGTACCTCTCATGTAGGGAAGTTTACGAAGGGCGTTGCTGTACAGCTTTGTGCAGAGGCCAATGCAGCATCCCGTGAAACCGGCGAGGAAACTCATCTTAGTTCGTCAAAAGAAAAGGCAGATGTGAAGAAACAGATGAACCCGATTTGGCAAAATCGAGGGTTTATTCGGAATGGGCGAATTGGAGAGACGTTCCGACGTGCGCTTTGTATGAAAATGTGCTATACAATTCCACGACGAAACCCATTCCGACAGAGGAGTTGAATCGTTGCTTTCTCATTGAATTTTAAGCGTTCTTTATTAGTTTCTTATTTAATTCTCTGCTCATCATGAGTACTCCAAATGATGCAAGTAGGGGCTTGTGTTGTGGCGTGTAATGCTCCCAGAGGTCACTGGCTATCATAGAATTGATCCTAAAAACGACACTAGAATCAGAACTGATGTACGTGACCCTCGGGCTCGAGTCATGCGATAGGATGTGAAACCGATTGAAGGAGAAGAATTCGAGAACTACGGACTTAAAGAAGGAATCCTCCGGGGTCTGTGCGAGAAAGGATGGGAAAAGCCGTCGCCCGTCCAGTCGCAAGCGATTCCTGCCATCTTGGCTGGAAAGGATGTGTTGGCACGTTCAAAGAACGGTACTGGAAAGACTGGTGCCTATTTGATCCCTTGTTTGAACCAGGTTGATCCAAATGACAACTGTATTCAAGGTCGTCCGTGTCGTCTCGTCGTCACCCCTAGTCCTTATTTTAGTCCCTGCTCGTGAGCTTGCTTTGCAAACTGCCCGTATCGTGAAGCAGTTCGGCGAGAACCTGAAGATCAACTCGATGTGCTGCTTCGGCGGCCAGGCTCTTGAGGAGGATCTCTTCCGTCTCCAGAAGGGCATCCATGTGATCGTGGGAACCGCTGCGCGCATCCTCGATATCACAAAGCGCGGTTACTGTAACCTAAGCCGATGCAAGTACTTCGTGCTGGACGAGGCGGACAAGATGCTGTCGGACAACTTCCTGCCCATCGTGGAGGACCTCATCAACTTCCTGCCGAAGGAGCGCCAGATCATGCTCTTCTCCGCCACCTTCCCCACGACGGTGAAGCGCTTCTGCGACAGCTACATGAACGCGCCCGTGATGATCAACACGATGGAGGAGCTGACCCTGCAGGGCGTGACGCAGTACTACGTGTTCCTGGAGGAGCGTCAGAAGGTGAACGCGCTGCACACGCTCTTCTCGAAGCTGGAGGTGAACCAGTCGATCATTTTCTGCAACAGTGTGGCGCGCGTGGAGCTCCTGGCGAAGAAGATCATTGACCTGGGCTACAGCTGCTTCTTCATCCACTCGCACATGTCGCAGGACGATCGCAACAAGGTGTTCCACAACTTCACGAAGGGCGCGGCGCGTCACCTTGTGTCGACGGACCTGTTCGCGCGTGGCGTGGATGTGCAGTCGGTGAATGTGGTGATCAACTTCGACCTGCCGCAGAGCAGCGAGACGTACCTGCACCGCATCGGCAGGTCGGGTCGTTACGGACATCTGGGTCTGGCGGTGAATTTCATCACGGAGAAGGATAAGGAGACGTTCTTTACGATTGAGCAGGAGTTGGAGACGGAGGTGCAGCCTTTCCCGAAAGAAGTGGATCGCAATTTGTATTGCGTGTAAGCTTTATATGATGAGGTTTTAGCCTCGTCAGGGAGCGTGTGTTTGTTTGACATGTTCAATGTGTTCAATGTGTGTTGACGTGTTCATTGAGTTCAACACGTTCAACGTGTGTGGAAGAAACAAGAGACTTGTTGGGACTCTTCACCAAGTGGTAGGTGCCGCCACACGTTCGCTACGCGTCACTCAAGAGAACGACACACACCTGATGCTCTGCGAACCACCAATCTGCTGGCTGGGGAGGACGGTTCATCGCTCGCTTCACGTACCCGTAGTAGGGGGGCTTGTCGCGACACGGACCGTCGCACCGCCACCAGTACTTGCGACAGGAATCGACCTCATCGTGGAATGTGTGATAGACTGTGATGTTCGCCCTCGCTACGGGTTACACATATTCAAAGGGTGCTACCCGCGCTGTTGATGCGCTTCATGTGCTTCTTGAACTCGGGTCCGTGATCATCGCGGTCGAAGTAGTTGCGCGTGACAAACAGGTAGGCGTGAATCATCTCGTGCTATACATGAATGTGGCATACAATCTTCACGAGAAGCGTGTTAATGGTGTCCGAACGCTTTCGAAGCGAAAGGAGCGGCTGCGACAGCCCAATCGAAATGTGCACGCCCTTCATGCGACAGATGCCGGCGCAAAGCGTCATTCGCTTGCTCCACTTGACCGAGATGAACTTCAATGCGTCATAGAAGTACTCTTTGTTGAACAACTACGCCTCAGAGAATTGTGAATGAGACTACATCAAACAGCACCTGAATATTGGGCGTAGGGTCCGACAATTCCAACTCTTCCGCCAAGACGTTGTGGAGATAGGATTGCTACGCTCATGAGAACGTCGATGAAGCGTACGTTGATTGCCAGCGACTGCTGCTCCTCCTCCAGTTCCTTCTTCGATCGCTTCTTCTTGGTTTGGGCGCTCTTCTCCATCCCCTTCATGTCAATTTGCTCAATCTGGATGTCGTCGTCCACCCATTCTGCCGTTTTGCTCCGTTTCGGAAAGAACTGTGTGATCGACCGACTTTCAACGGGACGCTTTTCTCTCTGTAACTGCGATTCGCGCATCGCATTCACGTACTCCGAAATCTGTGGACATGAACCTTTCAACACCATCTCTACTTGCAACGACCTTGCCAATTCGTAGTCGTCCTCTTCCACGCTTTTATTTGGACTGTCGTGAGGATGGCCTACCTAATGACGTCCCAGTCATCCAAATACTCTGCGCGTCTTCAATAGGCGTTTCAAACAACGAAGAGGACGAGTCATCCTAGGCATCACTCGGACAGTCGATGCGAACGTCGCAGAGGATGATGGTAGAGTCATCCTTGTCCTTTGTTAAATCAATGACGATCCCTCCTTTCATCGCCGGAAAAGGAAAGCGTTTTCCTTGTTGTTCGATGAATGAAACTCCTGGGCATATGGTCTTCGCCTCAGATAAGAATGTCAGGAAGAGACCGAAGCGGAACCTATTCATCGCTGTGCGAGGACGAGGAGGATTTCATCCCCCCTGTACGATCGCACTCCATTAACGATATCACCGATTTCAAGGAAATCGAGCTCGGCAACGCGCTGTTGAGGGGAAAGAAAGATGAAAGTGCCCAGAAACCCATGCAGCCGCAGGATACGATTCTGTACGGGTCGTTGTTTCGTTTTTAGTGTGTAGAAAACTTGACACACCGTCGCATAGTAGACTTTACTCGTCGTTCCAGCGAAATATGACAAACGAGATTCTGGAGCAGCTGGAAGTGGGATTCCTTGCGGGTTTCGACTGATGGCATAGTCAGCAATTCAGGCGGAGTCGGAAAACGAGCAGACCCACATAATGGAGGGTGTGCTGGCGAATCTGAGCAGCTTCATCGATTTTGAGATTTTGGAGAAGTTGAAGATAAAGTCCTTGACGGCGAACTCGCTGTACAGTGAGGTGGGATATGGAGTGGAGTGTAACGGACAGATCGTTGCGGACTACATTCGCAAAGAGCTGATGAAGAAGAACAGAACGCTTCAGCATCGCTTGCTTTCGATCACAAACGCCATGTCGAGTCACTCTCTCTTCGATCCCATCTTTTGCCAGCTGACGCTCCCGTTTATCCACAACTACCTCCACGAAACGCTCGAGAACCCCGAGCTGATCGACGAGAGTTCGGAGATGCACAACCTGTTCCCCTTTTCCTTGTCCACTTACTTCGTAGCGTGTTGGCCTGTCTGAACAGCGTGTTCAAGGGCAGCAATCGCCTCTTCATGTTCGATCTCAACAATCATCAGAGCAAGTTCGGACACCTGTACGTCGCGGTGAAGAGCTGTCTCATCCAGTGCGCGCAGGACTACGAGATGCTGAAGGAGGAGGGCTCGATCGCGATTGACAATGCCAAGCGTCGCGCCTCGGAGGAGAAGGAGGAAATCATCGACACGACGGGATTCATGCTGGATAGCCCGGATTCCTGCTCCTCGCTCTCTGAATCGTCGCGACAATCGTCCACGCAGGAGATCCTCGAGAAGGCGGAGTTCAGCGAGGAGGAGTGGAAGGAGATCATCCACAACCACAAGGTGCTGGCGCGCGTGTTTCTGAGCGACCTCCTGACAATCGTCGGCAAGTACTTCATCTACTTTGAGCCCTGGTTTGAGTGGTGTAGCGCAGTGAGTTGTAGTAACAACATGAGCGGCGCGATGAAGGACATCAACAAGACGTGCAAACCGCTCGATTTGAAGAAGTACCACAAAGTGCAGAAATCGGGGGTGTTTTATGCATAGCCGTCAAGCGTGCTGATTCTGTACTCCATCCTCGTGCTGCCCTCGATTCGCAGCGAAGAGACGCTGATCGTGTATTTGAAGAGGTGATCGATCGCGATGCGAATCACGCGTAGCTTCCAGCAGCTGAAGGACGTGAAGCTGAATTTCGACCTCTCTGTTCGCTTGCAGTCCATGTTGCAGCGTCTATCCACTTCCGGAGGTGGGTAATCGCGATGCGTCTCACTCTCAGGTCCTCTCTTCCCAACGGAGGCCGTTCGGAAGGAAGCGCTCACAACGACGTACGTGCTGTATCCGGTACATGCAACGCTGCTCTTTCATACCTAGAACGGACGCATTCCGCGATTCTTCATTCACTTCCTGTTCGGGTTTCTGCACCCGTACTACATGCACCTCTGGTTCCTGAGTCATCTGAAGTCTGCGGTTACGACGGGGTGGGAGGTGTCGACGAATTACCTCACGCTGTGGTGCCAACTGGTGTATTCGTTCTTTTCGACGATTATCAGCTACTGGATCGACGTGGGCAGAATTGCGCGCGAGAAGATCCAGGAGAAGAAGAGGGAATTGAACAATCCGAAGGAGCCGGAGCAGATCGAGGACGAGGACAAGGAGGTGGATTAGAGTGTGTACTATACGAAAACAGAGGTTCAACTCTTTATTGTTACACATTAGAACTCAACCACGAGGGACTGCCCCTTCACCTTTAGCGACTCAACGATGTCGTCCAGCTCGTCTCCGCAACGATTCATCTACTCGTGAAGAGAGCGAAATGGAGCCACTTTCGCGAAATCGATGACCACCGGCTTCATGAGAAGATTGTCGATAGAGTCAGAAAGATCCACATTAGTTGACGGCTCCACCTTCAGAATGCCGTCGACGACCTTCACTGACGCGATGATGGAGCTACGCGTCCACGCCACTCAGCATCTCTCACTTGTACTCCTCGCAGTAGTTATAGGGACTGTTGGTTCCATAGAGTGTGTAGGCAAGGGCAGGAACATCGATAAGGTCTCTGAACATTACAACAACACTACGGCCACAGACTCGACACTTTGCTTCACTAGCATGTTCATATGCTGACTCCCATTCCTTCTGTCTGAAACCATCATATGGACTTCGTCTTCACTACACAGAATGAGTGCGCCAAGGCAAGGACTAAGCACCTACCTTGATGAAACGACGTAGTTCTCGACAGAGTGTGGATTCCCATCGTCCTGCGTCTCCGTATTCAGCAGGGGTTTGGTGGTTTCTACCTGATCGGTATCTGGGTGTGAATTGGTGAAAGAGAGAGTACTGTTTGTCTTCGACGGAATGCAGCCCATTACTTATGAAATCTACGCATGATAAACAGCTTGGAGAGAGGAGCATACGATTCGACTCTGATAAGATAGCGGAGTGTATTCTGACCGCGTCTCTGCCGAACAAACAGTCTCACGATATAGTACAGTTACCACGACAGCCCCAGATACCGCACGAGCGTGTCGAAGTCGCGCGGTCGAAGTTTGCTGATGTCGAAAATGAACGTTTCTCCACTCTGCACATGACTCCGCTGCAATGCAAAACACTCTCATCACACTATTCGCGCAATGGGCTGTGAGCCATGAGAATACGGGAAACAAGGAAGGCGAATCCATCGCCGTAATCGTTTCCGTAATCTTGGTTTTCAAACTCTCCACCGTTTGGCTAGGATTGAAAGGGCATGGAGTGAATACCGATTTGCTTCGTAATCTAATGCTAATCCTTCGTTCACACATCGTACATTGGGAATAGATAACATCCAATCCTTTCTGGAACGCCTTGTCCAATTCCTCAACCATCTTGCTGATAGGAGCTTCACTCTTGAAATTCACATTGTGCCGTTATCACTACTCCATTGTAGGTAATACACGCCTTGCGTATGGCAAACATGTCGTAGAAGACTTCTTGGATGAAGGCGTATTCACCACCCTCTAGCTTGCTCTATAGGAGAATGGATTATGAGCAATGATACTAGAATGGTGGAGAGATCCATGGGATACTGGATAACCTTCGGGTAATTGGTCAGACCGTCCCTTTTCCAGTCGACAGGCTCCGCAAAGGGTTCTATTCGTGAGTTGCGGCATGTGGGGAGGAACGGGAGTACACTTCCTTCTTCAGTTGTTGTATGAGTTCCCTCAGCTTCTCGAAGAACATGGGGGACGTATCAATGGGCAGCTGCGTCATGCTCCCCTGTTCAAAGGAAATGATGGGTTCAAAGGAGTGCTTACGTGAAGTGCTATTGCTTATCAGAGAGGGTAAGAGACAGTATCCAACAAATCCTCAACATAAACGAATCGGCAATAATCGCATCGACTCCCATTTCCCTCAGAGACTCTCTCTTCGACGCGTCATTATTATCATTGCCCCAGCAATACACCAGCAACCCCTTCGCATGCAGCTGCACGTCACTCCCCACCACAAGCCGTTACCCATTTCACTGACGCCGCATCCAGCAACGTCGTGCACGCCACAACCCCGCGGAACGCGCCGCGCTCCACCGCCAACTGCACATACTTCAGCCACACACCTCGCTTCCACGCCTCCTTGCTCACCTCGCCACAGCCCGACTCCTCGTCTACCCCTCACCACCACACACAACCCTCACCGATCAGCAGGAACACGGGATAGTGTGCCTGCTTGTGGAGGAGCATCAGACAACAGTCCACGTCGAAGGAGCTGTAATAAATGGAGCGCACGGACGGCACCGCCTCCACGCACTGGATGATTCGGTTCATGTAGTCATTCTTCGCCACGTTGATCTTCGCCATGTCAAGTTCGCTCTGTCCATCACCTTTTCCCTCCACACTCACCGGCATCGGATACTTCACCTCGATGTTGAATCCGAGAATCGCGGGCGTTTCAGTGAACATCTGCGTCATCGTGGGAATGACCTGCTGCGGTCCCTCGTAGTGTGGCGGCGCAGGCAGCGGAATCGATCTACTCTCAACACACCTCTGCACGCCTCACCGCAACTCCTCCAGCGTTTTGGACGCGATCGCCCACTTCCCGCCATCCGGGGTTTCTACACTCATATCTCCCGCCAACCTGCTACTGATCTCGTAGTCGTGGAACACCACCACCTCGTGGTCGCGGGACAGCTGCAGATCGAACTCCACCGTGGACAGTCCGCGCTCCCGCGCCTCGCCGAACCCGTGGAGGGAGTTCTCCACCTCGGTCTGAGCGGGAATCTGATCATCACACCTTCTCGCCTCTCCCACGCAATTCATTCCACACCCACGATGTCCGATACACAACGCCTTCTCTCTGACCCTCACGCAACACCGCTGACCCTACGCTGGCTCGTACACGCCGATGGAGGCGTCGTGGTGCGTGGAGCACGGGGTGATGACGGTCAGGTGGAAGTTCGATTCCCCGTCGCGGAGCGTTTTTCGCACCGAGCCATCGCCGTGCTCGATCGACAACTCATTCAGAACGGATTCGATTTCCTGTTTGGAGAACACGATGCGGTCCTTGCCGGTTTCCGCGGTTATGTCGCCAATCTCGCCCTCTTTGAAATCGCACACCACGCAATTCTTGGTCACTCGAACCACGCGCGCGTCCTCGCCCTCCACGCTCGCACTCACAAAGCTCACGTCCTGGTTCCACCGCCAGTGCTCGCAACTCACCATCACGCGCACGACGGAATCCAGAAGGGCGTGGTGGAGGAGAGGGACGGTGAGGGTGTCGTGGAGAACGAGAGGTGCAGTGCCCTCCGTGACGCGGACCTCGCGGGGGAAGGCGCGGGACTCCCAGGCAACGAGGGAGTTGGATGCATCGAGTCTGCGAATGAGATGGGGATGATGATCGCACTTCACGTAGTGGTAGCGGAGAACGCTTCCTGTCGGACAGGTGATCGAGAGAGAAGAGGAGGGAGACTGGCCTTCAACGCACACAGCCAGCTGGGGATCGGAGGGTTTGAAGATGACAGTGCGCGTGCTCTCGTGCTCCGGTCGGAGAAGCAGCGAAACGGAGTGCGGCGTGATCTGGTTGAGGTGGTGAAGGAGCTGGAGCAGGGAGGTCGGATGCACAAAGGGGTATCCCTTCTCGAGCGTCGCAAAGACGGACTGTTTCATCCGCACGAAGCCTAACGCAGCCGCATAGGCCACCGCGCCCGAGCTTTGCTTGCCGTCGACTTCGATAAGCTCGTGGGTTTCAGTGTCATACGCAATGCCGCTTTCCTTCGGTTCCGCATAGACGAGCACGGACGAGGTGGTATCCTTCTCCATGGAGCGGAGCTCCACCTCGGAGGGAATGACTCTCCAGGACGTAATATACAGCGTATCGCATCCCGTGAACAAGTTCTTCTTTTCCACAAGCGCATCTCCAACGGAAATCTAGAGTGAAGGAGGAGAAGAGGGATGACGGAGGGATTCGTGATTCCTTCGAAGCGAACGATGCAGTCCGGCAGGAAGGAGGTGAAGAAGGACACGAGCTCGTCGAGCACGGCGGAGGCGTTGTCAAAGAGGACGAAGACGAATTGTTTGACTCCGCAGTTGTGGAGAGCGAGGATTCCGGAGGTCTACAGCGTAACGTGCTCGCAGTGCACGCAGATACAACGCAGCTAGCGAGCTGGTCTGAAGAAGTGGGATTGGACAATCCGTCTTCGATCGTCGTGTCCGTGTCGGGACAGAGAATAAAAGCGAGGGAGGCCATCTTGAAAGGAGAAATGGAGAGGCTGAAGATTCCAAAAGAAGGCGGAGAAAAGGAGGCGTGGACGATTCCAGAAAACCGGAAGAATCTTGTTCTCGAAGTTTCTGTTTCTTTGCGTTGTCAGTATTTTATTCAACTATGCTGTCAAGAGTTACATATTCGTTGTTGCGACCCAAATCTGTGTACCAGTGGGCTTCTGTTGATTGTGGCGTGATGGCTAGGATTTCTAGAGCAGTCGCATGCACGAGGAACTTCCACATCTCGAGGACACTGCTACAAGAAGATAGGCCGCAGATCCCTCAGTATTCGTGGACAAATCCCGACAACGTTCCCAAGGGCAAGAATCTGGAGAAGTACGGAATCGACCTCACCGATCTGGCGCGAAAGGGAAAGCTGGATCCCGTGATCGGTCGTGAAGAGGAGATTCGCCGCACGCTCGAGGTGCTGTGCCGTCGCACGAAGAACAACCCAGCGCTGATCGGTGAGCCCGGTGTGGGTAAGACGGCCATTGTGGAGGGCATTGCGCAGCGTATTGTCGCGGGCGAGGTCCCCGACAGCATGAAGGACAAGCGCGTGGTGTCGCTGGACCTGGCCGCGATGGTAGCGGGCGCGAGCTTCCGAGGATCATTCGAGGAGCGTCTGAAGGGCGTGCTGAAGGACGTGAAGGAGAGCAACGGCAAGGTCATTCTGTTCATCGATGAGCTTCACACGCTGGTCGGTGCCGGCGGCATGAGCGGCAGCATGGACGGCTCGAACATCCTGAAGCCCGCTCTGGCGCGCGGCGACCTGTCGTGCGTGGGCGCGACGACGCTGGACGAGTACCGCAACAGCATCGAGAAGGACGGCGCCCTGGCGCGTCGGTTCCAGCCGGTGATTGTGGAGGAGCCGTCGCTGGAGAACACGATCAACATTCTGCGAGGCCTGAAGGAGCGTTACGAGGTGCACCACGGCGTGCGCATTTCCGACTCGGCGCTGGTGGCGGCGGCGAACCTGGCAGCGCGTTACATCACGGACCGCAAGATGCCGGACAAAGCGGTGGATCTGGTGGACGAGGCGGCGAGTCACCTGCGCCTGCAGCAGGAGAGCAAGCCGGAGGCGGTGGACAAGTTGGACCGCCAGCTGATGGCGAAGAAGATCGAGATGGAGGCGCTGAAGAAGGACGAGGACCCCGACAGCGTGGAGCGTCTGAAGGCGCTGGAGAAGGACGTGAAGCTGCTGGAGGAGCAGCATGAGAAGCTGGTGGCGAAGTGGAAGGCAGAGAAGGAGGCGTTGGAGAAGTCGAAGAGTCTGAAGAAGGAGCTGGAGGAGAAGAAGCTGGAGCTGGAGCGCGCGCAGATGGCGGGAAACTGGCAACGCGCGTCGGAGCTGAAATACAGCATCATTCCGAAGATGACGAAGGAGCTGGAGGAGGACGGTAAGGTGGCGAAGGAGCACATGCTAGCGGAGCGCGTGACGGCGGATAACATCGCGGATGTGGTGTCGCGTCGCACGGGCATTCCGTTGAGCACGCTGGTGGAGGACGAGAAGCACCGTCTGCTGCGCATGGAGGACGTGCTGGGCCAGCGCGTGATCGGTCAGGACGAGGCGGTGAAGAAGGTGAGCGAGTGCATCCGGATCAGTCGTGCGGGCCTCCGCACACATGATCGCCCGCTGGGGTCGTTCCTGTTCCTGGGACCGACGGGCGTGGGCAAGACGGAGCTGTGCAAGACGCTGTGTCAGTTCCTGTTCAAAGACGAGTCGTGCTTCACGCGCATCGATATGTCGGAGTACATGGAGAAGTTCAGCGTGTCGCGACTGATCGGCGCGCCTCCAGGCTACGTGGGCTACGAGGAGGGTGGCACTCTGACTGAGGCGGTGCGTCGTCACCCCTACCAGGTGGTGTTGTTCGACGAGTTCGAGAAGGCGCATCCCGAGGTGTCGAACCTGCTGCTCCAGGTGCTGGACGAGGGTCGATTGACTGATTCGCAAGGTCGCACCGTGGACTTCCGAAATACCATCATTATCATGACGAGCAACCTCGGCAGCGATCTGTATAACGGCGACGTGACGGGCAACGAGGCGGGCGTTCGCAATGAGATCATCAAGACGGTGCACGAGTACTTCCCGCCCGAGTTTGTGAACCGTCTCGACGAGCTGGTCATTTTCCGCAAGCTGAACCAGCAGGACATGAAGCGCATTGTCGATCTCCAGCTGCACAACGTGGACCAGCTGCTCCACTACCAGAACATGGATCTGAAGGTGTCGGACCGTGCGAAGTCGTGGCTGTCGGTGGCCGGGTACGATCCTCGATTCGGCGCTCGTCCCGTGAAGAGAGCGATTCAGCAGTATTTGTTGTCCCCGCTGTCGAAGATGATCATTGGCGGAAATATTCACAGCGGACAGGAGGTGTTCGTGGATGCGGAAGCCGGAAAGAAGGACCAACCGCTGATTATCACAGGTCGCGCTGCAATCAAGGGAAAGGAGATGGTGAAGCAGGAGTAGTGTTGTGTACTTTAGATTCTTTTTGTTGGACATATGTTTTGATGGAGTATCCGTCTATTACTTCGTTAGTTGCAAAGTACCGTGAAGTGGAGGAGGCGAAAGACCCGATCTGGGAGAAAGTGCGTGATTCTGTCCGTGCGGTCCAGCGTGCATTTCATGAGTATGGTGTCACCCCTCTTGTCGTTTCCTACAACGGAGGAAAGGACTCCGATGTGTGTGCTCACATCTGGAGACTGGCCCTGTATCTGTACTTGGAGCAGCAGGGCCGTGCCCAGGAATACGATGAAATGGTGAGCAAGTGTCTCTTTATCGTTTTTCACAATCCCCTTGACTTCGAGGAGATCGACGCGCATTTGGAAAGGACGACAAGGGCTATTGGAGTGAGAGTCGCTGAAAGTCACGATTCGTTCAAAGAGGGATTGGTGTCCATGATCAGTACATACGGAATCAAGGCAGTAATCCTCGGCGTTCGCGACACCGATCCACAGGGCATTGGACTCGACTACTTTGCTGAGAGCACCCCCGATTTCCCTCCCTTCATGCGCGTGTTCCCGCTTATCCACTGGACGTACGGCGACGTGTGGAGGTTCATTTTTGCCTTTTCCATCCCCTATTGCAGTTTGTACCGGGAAGGGTAGGCGAAGAGGGCGGAGCTCATGAGTAGGTACACGTCGATCGGGACGAAGAAGAATTCCTTCCCCAACAAGGCGTTGCTTTTAGCGGATGGATCGTACGCCCATGCGTCTGCGTTGAAGGATTGGTCCTTGGAGCGGGGTATTCGTGTGTATTAGGGTTTCATGTCATTTATGGTTGTTTGTTTGTTGGTATTTGCCAAGGCGAAAAGGGGGAGCGATTTGGTTGAGTGGTTTAAACGAGAGAGCGCACTACTTTTGTCCTGGTGGCAGCGGGAATGGAGGAATCATCTTCGAAGAATGAGCCGCACAAAGTAATTCTGCCGTGGCGCGTCGATGTGTAGGAGGAAACCCATTCTGGAAGAGTGGAGAAACAGCGGCGCTTCAGCATCAGCGAAGTGATGGGTGCGAAATGGTTGTGTGCTATCAGTGATAGGGAAGATGTACAAGACTCTCCCCCAGCAGACTTCAAAGGAGCACGCCAAGTCGCTGGGCGAATTCATCCGTTTCTCGAATGAAGGTATTCCGACAAAGGCGGAGCAACAGAAGAGGGTCAGTTTGCTAAGCGGCTTTCACGGACTAGGATCGCCGCCTGTATGAAGCCAGTGGCTACACCATTCTCCCCGAGGTGGAAACAAACACGTCTTCCCACGGAGAGGTGATTGGAACCGTGGACTCTTCCTCTACACACAAACCAAATCGCAAGGGTCTGGAGGTGGCGTTCGTGAACGGACAGATCGTTCTGGACCGGTCTTCCCTCGTAGGGCATTGACTCTTGTGTTCATAATAGAATCGTCAAGTGGACCGCTTCGACATGAACGACAGTGACAACGACGCCGACATGAATGATCTGTTGGACGGATCATCGCGTCAGTCGTGATTCTCTCGCTGTGTGACGACTAGACGCAAACACAAGGTGGTGGTGTGGACGGTGGAAGAGACGAGACAATTCTACGACGTGTGCCTGCTTCCACTCGTTCATTCGTAGTGCTTGCGCCGATTCGGCACGGACTTCTTCCTGATGAACAAGGTGATTAAGAACCGAACGCGCAGGGATGTAGGAGTTGAAAGCGGGATTGAACGGTAGTTGAAGAACAAATACAAGACGGAGGAGAAGAAGAACCCCAAGTTGGTGGGTCTGATTCTCGCCGTCCATCTGAAAGAACGCGTGAAGGTGCCCGAGCTGGAGAAGGCCGCCGCCGCTCCATCCTCCTCTGAGGGTGACAAGACGGAAAAGGCGGCACCGGCTGTGGAAAAGGAGGATGGAAAGAAGCAGAAGGTGGAGGACGAGAAGGACGGGGAGGCGAAGGAGGACGAGGAGAGTGAGATTGAAGGCGCTCTCAGCGAGAGTAGCGAGGAGTCGGATTCTGATGGCGTGTCGGATGACGACATGAGAGTTCGTGATTTATTGTAACGATAGTGGTAGTGTTTGTTATTCATGCAAGGAGTATCGTCAGAAAGGGAAGCTGCTGCGCCGCTGAGACCCTTCAGACCGGTTCGTAGAAACACTACGGGTATGCGTACTGGCTATGGGGTGATCCGTAGTTCTGCGTTGCTACACGTGTGGCGGAATCGGTCACAGACAGGCTGACTGTCCGACTGCTCGGAAGAGTGTTCGACCGACTTATGCGCATTCTTCCGTTCCCGCTCGTAGCTATCCTCAGCCCCACGCTCTCGAGTCGCGAAGAAGGACGGACAAGAACGCCATTCGATTCCCTTTCATGTTTAGGAACACGTTGTGTTACGTGTGTGGTAAGACGGGCCATACGGCGAAGGAATGCTGGTTCCGGTTTAAGGGCGAGGAGCTTCGTCGAAGGGAAAAGGAAGATGCAGAGAGAAGTGATACGAAGGAACGTAGGTCCCGTTGATCCTTCTTATGTGTAGAGAACGTTATTTGGTAGTAGGGGATGAATGGTAGTGACGTGTAGCTCCAACTGCCTTCAGTTTGGTCACATCGCAAAGAACTGTCCAAACGAGAGTGTTTGCAGCCGTTGTGGAGAACCAGGGTATCCTACCTTGTCTTGTCCTGACGTGTAGACACATGCGAAGGGACTGCTGTAATGCCGTTCTGTGCCGTAGGTGCTTCGAGAAGGGGCACTTTGCCAAGGACTGCAAGAACCCTCCGTTCTGTTTGAAGTGCAAGCAAAAGGGACACGAGTCTTCCACTTGTCCCAACTATCCGTGTTTGTTCAACAAGAACGCAACAGGAGGATGCAAAGAAGAACAATGGCCGCGTAGAAGATGACTGAGGGAAGCAGAGAGCGCAGCATGGCTCCCGTCGAGAGGAATCGTCCCTTCCTGAACATGTACATCATCACAGGATTGATGTCCCAGTGAACGCTCTTGTAGTCCGACAGACTCATGTCATTCAACGCAGACGCCGCGAAACTATGGCAATTGTTCGTTCTACAGCGTTACTCGGGATGCAGTAATACGTACAAGAAGTTGTACTCCAGGTGGCTGTAGCGAGAGATCGCACCATACACCGCTCGATCCCATTCTTCGTCGTCCACACCCGGCTTCTCCATCTGAAGAACCTTCGTCGGGTATCCGAACAGCAGGTGATTCTTTCCAATGGCGTTTGTGCCCTGGAAGTCGAAAACGTTTCCCTTGGAGTCTGCGATGGCGATGTGACCAGCACAGGGAATGATCAGAGTGAGCGGCCAGATAGGGGACCAGATAACGCACTTCCTATTCCTGAGGGATTCCAACCGCGCACTACTTGAATTCCTCTTTCCTATCATAGGGTCTCTCATCCACGCAATAGGTAACCTCGTTTTCCATGATGGATCGTGCTTCAAACAAAAAGAATAGGACACAACAATTATTCCTCCGTTTTCTGGCGCTTCTAGACTCTGATTCTATCCCTCCAAAACTCACCGAAGGGTTGCTCGCCTCGTGGTCGCTCGCCTCCTCCACCTCCATGTCGCTCTCAGGAACCAGCTCCTTCATTTCCTCGCTCGTCTCGCTCGCCTCATCATTCTCGCCGCCTCCCTGGTAGTCGCGGTCCTCGCTCTCCTGGTTCGCAGCGCTGTTGTCGTCGAAGTCCTCATCGTCCGAATCCGACTCGAACACCTGCTGCGACAGATGATGCAATCCCAATTGACGAATGTCCTTGCTCGCGAGCTTCGCGTTCACAGCCGAAAAGTCAGGACTATTTCTGACACCGCACACTCACCCCAACTATTCGATATTGTGGAACCAAATGGAAACGCCGTTCTGTCCCTTCAGCTTAATCTGCCAATCAGATCGCGCCATTCGCCCAAACCTGAATATCGAACATCTTGTTGCCCGTGTGCGAATTGGGATCATATCGGTGATAATGCACCGACTGGATGTCCTATCGGGTCACTCGCGCACATATGTCCCACATCGTACGCAATCTGCAACGTGGGTTTGTGGATGAAGAACAAGGTGCGTTCCATGAAGTACAACAAGCCGCCCTCCGACTTGTGCACACAACGCACATATGGCGCGCCGCGCGAGGTGTGGAAGTTGTCCGAGGTGTAGAGTTTGACGCCGCCGATGAACTTGAAGAGCTTGGCGATGAGCTTGTACGCCTCGTCCGACATGGTGGGCTGCAGCTTGCCGTTGTAGCGCTCGGCGAGCACGGACTGGAGGGGGTGAGTGATGGGATGTGATCATCATCGTGACATCATCATCTCATTACACCATGATTATCTCATTATCATGACCACCTCATCACAATTCACACAATCACACACAACATGACCTCAATTCACTCACCTCATCCAAGTTCAGCGTAATCGTCGTGGTATCCGTGGGAGCGTACAGCACCAAGTGCGGGTACGTCTGCTGGCCCTGGCGCAGCGGCTTCGTCAAACAGAACACCAACGCCTTGTTCATGATGTCGGGCTGGTCGAACAGGTAAATGCAGGAAATCGTTTTGTATCTACCCCTCACCACACGAACTGTCCACACACAGGATTTTGTACGTGTAGTTGTTACCGTTCATACGCATGTAATTGTCGTAGAACTCCATGCTGTAGCGACCACGCGGCGTCATGAACTTGCCGATTTGAGAGTTGATTTCAGTGATCATGTTGCCGTTGTTGTTGATCAGGCCGGCACGCTCGAGAATCATCTGCTGGAGACGGTACGCCGCCGTGTTCTCCTTGAGGTCGCGCTCCTCTTCGTCGCCCTGAGGAACGAAGAAGGACAAGGAAACGAGGGACTCCTCCTACAATGAAAGGAACACGCGAATCGCACCGTCGTCTTCGTTGTATCTTCCTCCACGAACTGCAGCTCCACTTCGTTCTTCGACGGGAAGGCGCACTGGCTCAGCTCGTTCAGTCCCAGCTCAAAGAGACGATTGCCCTTCACATCCTTCACGACGAGATTCTCACTAGATATCACATTGAACGCGGAGCACAAACTCGCCTTCAGGACCCTCGAAATCCGTCGATCCCCAGTTCACGCCGTCAGCGCCCAGCTTCTCGTCCTCCACATCAACGGAGAACTTCTCTTTCAAAAATGGCGCAAGAACGTCGTAATCCTACGAGCTCACATCAAAACGCCCAACGACTACAGATCTGCGGAAGCCGTCAAATCTGACGGTGGAACCCCCTTCCAACACAAAGCGGATTTGGAATCGTGCGCCCACTTTGCACCAAAGGGCTTGCTTTATCTCACCCGGCTGGTACTACGAGGATCAGGGAACGGATAGGGTAAATCGTACACGGAGAGCGTTGTCATCACCTTTCCATGTGATCGAGTTCTCATCCGTTTTCATTTGGCCAAGTACCTATCCCTAAGGGCGCTAGGAAGGACTCCCACTCTGCGATGACCGCTGAGGCATATGTTGTTAAAGGAGTTATCCATTTGTCAAGAGCGACGTCTGGCAAAAAAAGACTGCGCATGCTGAACAAACAACGACCATAGACTACAAAAGCTCAATTTCGGTTGCGTAAAACGGACATCCACTCCTCGTATTCCTCAGCGGATTCGGCTTGATACTGGATCTCACGCACAGTGCCCACCAACTACCCATGACATTCACGCACATTCACCCACTTTAAAGCTGGTCGTCGACTCCCCATTTCCCTTGTGAATCGGCATCACCGTGAACTCCTGCGTGTCCAGCGCCTCGATGCAGTTGGAATCGCTCTCTTCGTTGCGCTGACGCATCGTGCTCGGCTGGTGATACGACCGAAGAATTCCCGCGGACAGCTCGTACCACAGTCGCTGCGTCTTTCCATCCTTATCTACTCCTCACTGTCCTCTCCGAACCCCACTTATCGTCAACAGATAGCCCGACATGCGGAGAATCTTGTTGTGCTCCTTCTGCGGCTGAACCACCTCCTGCGGGGTATCCCCCGTTTCGGCCCTACTCGTCAACCCCTCCTCCACCTCCAACACTTCCAGAATGGAGTCATCCACATAGTACAGTTCCGACTGTCCCTCAAACACAGGCGTTTCATTGTCCTCGGGATCGTAGTACACGGGCACCAGGATGCGCGAGTTGATGAAGCGCTGTCCGATGGCGCGCGCCTGGTCGATGTCCTCGCACTGCTTCCGCGTGATCAGAAAACTGACGAATTCCGAACCAGTCACCGAATTCTGGAAGACCTATTCTTAATCACGCGCGCGGCGAGCACCTTGCCGTCGTAGAGGTTATCCTTCACGAAGCCGAGCGTTTGCAGACGGTAGATGATTTGCTAGCGGTCAGGGAGAGAGAATGGCATCACTCGCTCATTCGTGGAGAAGAAGTTGGGTCGTGATTGGTCGCTCTCCTCCTCCTGGTGGAGCGGGGAGACGTAGCCGTAGTCGTCGTTCTCTTCCACCTGCACATAAAGGGGGTAATGAAGGACTACAGACTGGACATCCGTCTCCACCTTGTGGACGGACGGCGTTTCCTTCTTGCTGCTGTTCTTGCTCATCGAACTGTCGCGACGATAGGGGTAGTGGTCTTGGGGCAATGTGGACCGGTCCTGGTCATAGAACAAGTATGTACTGTTGTCCGTGAGAATCTTCCGTGTCCTGCCGGTCTTTGGCTTTATCGCACTCTCGTAGTCCTTGTAGTCATCGTCGTTTTCTACGGCAAATGAGAGCACGTATGAAATAGGAATACCGTCAACACGGAAAATGGCGTAACAGCCGCTATGCCACAATCGCGAGTGCTCCTTCGTCGTTTTCCCAAACGTGATGAGCTGCCCGCATCCAGCGCAGTACTTCAGCAGGATTTGCTAGAATATCACGAAAATCCGGCTGCTATGACCTTTTCACAATCGGGACAGATGATCGCAGATAGCGTTGTGTTGATGACTTTGTCACAAAACGAGCACTTCACAGAGTGTTTGTCCTGCATGACGACTGGAATTGACTGTCATCTTCCGCTGCTCCGATGGAGTGGGTTGTGGAACCAAACACGCGCAGAACAACAAAAGTACAATTACAGCACACAGCAACTCTTTTCGCCTTTCGTGCTATCCACCATTTCCTGTGTCCAGGGCTTGCAGTGGCATCGCTCGTCGTTGGGTACCTATTTCCATGAGTGGATCACAAGAATCACGATACTCCGTGTAATGCTCTTTCGACGTGCCTTCCGCAGCCTGACCAAGTGGGCTTGTGGCAGGTGGAACAAACAGTCTTTCTGCACATGGTCCACAGCAAAGCACAAGAATGTGTGAAGGAAACAAGACTCTGACTGAAACGGATACAGTGGTTCAAACGCTGGCCCCGTTAGATTCAATTGAACATTTGCTGAGGCATGACCATCTGCTGCGGAAGCATTCCAGATTGTCCATACATGACGTACTGATTACTCATCATCGTTGGCTGCGCTACCATATAGACGGGCTGATTGCTCGGCATCACCGACATCACCATAATAGGCTGTACAGACTGCACGTACCCACCCTGAAAAACCGCATTCTGCGGAACAAACCCGCCGATAGAAGGCGCGAAGGAGTAGTTGGTCTGATAGTTCATCGCCGAGATGGTGGTGAACTGTTGAGAGCACCCGTCGGTTCGGATGGACTGCGTGTCCAAGGGCGACGGCTCGGCGGAAGGATCGAGTTGAGATGGTGTTGGGACGGCGTCGGGCTGAGGCGGGTTCATCGGGTACATGGGAGGCATGGTTGGGTTGTTCATGGGGTAGTATTGAGGGTTGATCATCATGCCGTTCTGAGGATTCATCATCATACCGTTCTGGGAGTTGATCATCATGCCGTTCTGAGGGTTGATCATGATCACGGGCTGAGCCATCATGAGAGGCTGCTGAAGCAGGATCACGGGCTGTGCGGGCATCACGGACGCGCCCATCACACTCTGCCCGTTCAGGACGGACTGGTTGTCCCTCGCCACACTCTGCTCGCTCGCCACGGGCAGATTCGTCATGCCCTGAGTGCTCGCCATCGCGTTCTGTGTGGTGGGCATGAACGGGTTCATCATCACGCCAGTCTGAGGGTTCACCATGGGTTGAGTCATCGCAGGCTGAGTCATTACGGGCTGAAGAACCATAGGATGATTCATCGCTGGCTGCGCCATGAGGGGTTGAACCATGGGTGGTTGAGGCATCACAGGCTGGGCCATCGGAGGCTGAGGCATCGCCGACTGCTCCTTAACCTCGGATGGCTCTGTCGCCGCAGGCTGAGTAGCCACCGCAGGCTCGGCGCTCGCCACCGCTCCATTCACCACGGGCTGTGTATTCGTCATCGGAGGATTCACCACGGGCTGAGCCATCGGAGGCTGAGCCATCACGGGCTGAGCCATCGGAGGCTGCGCCATCGGAGGTTGAGCCATCGGAGGTTGAGCCAGCTCGATTGCGGACGGCGCTGGAACAGCTGGCTGGGTCACCACGGGCTGACTCGTCACAGTGGCGGGTTGATCAGCGTCGCTCTCTCCACTCACAGATGCCTGCTCGATCGCCTTGGACTGGCTCGCGCTCTGTTCGCTCTGTTCAACACTCTTCTCTTCGACTGGCTCCTGCTCGCTCGCCTCAGATGGGCCTGCCTCAACTGTTGGCTCCTGCGACACTGCCTCCACACGCTCACTCACATCAGTGTTCACAGCCTCCTCATTCACAGCCTCACTCGCCTCCTGTTCAACCATGTCCTCCTCTGCTAACTCAGCCACAGGCTCCTCATTCACACACTCATTCTCCTCTTCAACTACACACTCATCCGTCTCTGCTGACTCAGCCACAGGCTCCTCATTCACAACATCATCCTTCTCCTCTCCAGCCATGTACTCCTTCTCCTCTTCAGCCACAGGCTCCTCCTCTACAGGCTCCTCATTCACAGGCTCCTCCTCCACAGCCTCACCCGCCTTCTCTCCAGCCACCACGTCTTCCTCCTCTTCAGCCACAGGCTCCTCCTCCTCCGCTGACTCAGCCACGCACTCATTCTCTTCTTCAGCCACAGGCTCCTCATTCACAGCATCACTCGACTCGCTCTCCACCTTCTCCTTCACAGGCTTCTCACTCGCTGGAGGATCCAGCGCCACGCCAAACCCAATCACAGGCGACTCCTCAGCCTCCTCCATCGCTGGATTCGACGACACCGCCTCCTTCGGATCACTCACCTCCTTCTCATCCTTCACTCCATCACTCACCTCCTTCTCATCCTTCACTCCATCACTCACCTCCTTCTCATCCTTCACTCCATCACTCACCTCCTTCTCATTCACTAACGAGCCCAATGCCACGCCAAACCCAATCACAGGCGCCTCTTCATCCTGCTTCCTCGCCACAGGAGCACTTCTCCCTCTAACTCCAATTCCACCCACACGCTCCAGCGCCTTTCTCTCCTTCCATCGCAACCACTCTTGTCGCTTCCACTCGTTCGCCTGCTCCTTGCGGATGTCCTCTTTCAGCTGCTTCGCGTTCGCGTAGCACTCGCTACCGCTCAACAAGAAAAAGATGACGTACTCTGGAATCGAACCCTCGATCTCCATCGAGTACTCGTCCATGTTGAACTTCGAGTCCACGCCGAACCGAACCTGATTCTCTTCAAACTGGTTGAAGGCGCCTTGTCTTGGTGAGACCTTCGTCGGTTGATTCGCATGCGCGGGTGCAGTACGAGACGGCTCGATGTCATGTCTGAACTCGATTGCCATCTGCGTCTTATCCCATTCCGTGATGATTACATCGGCTTGCTCTATTGGCTGGCGCGATTTGGAGTACTTCGGCACGAGATTCAGCTCTCTTATGATAGGCGCGCTAGCCTTGCTAACACTCTCGTTCATCCTAACGAATGAACCACCAGAAAGACGCATACACAACAGGTGCCTCCATTTCTTCTTCAAGAGGATAGCAATCAGGAGCGTGATTCAAGTCAGTCTTTTCCACCTTGTAAACTGAAGAAAAGGGAATGTCCAGATAAGACTGAGATGAGATCGAGCCCTGGTTTAAGTCACTCTAGGCATGATCGAATACAACAAAGTAGACCTCGAGGGAGGGATGATGAAGAACAAAACTAGATAGCTCGCGATCTATCGCATAAATGACTCCGCAAACAGTTGATCTGTCGTTCAACTACACGATGACAAACCACATGAGAGAAAACCGTGCATCTGACGAACTCGCCAAGCAGCTCACAAATCGCGCTTTCGATTGCCCCAACATCCGCACTACCGTCTGCCCATTAAAACTTGCACATTCTCTCACCCATCATCTCTACGCCTCCTTCATCATTCCCAACCCCTTCGATATTCAACCAGGCGCACTCCTCGTTCTGTGCAGAGTCCTTCCTATCCATCGTTCGTTTGAAGCAACTCGAGTATAGCCTTCTGCAATTCACGAGCACTTTGGGATTTGCCGATTTGGGAGCAATTCGAGGATTGGGTAAAGAGGCGTAAAATGGAATCGCCAAAACCCGTGGATTACCAATTCTCCTCCATTTCTGCTCTATTCTATCTAGGAATAGCTCCGCTATACCATGTCAGCGATACCGAAAGCGACGCGTTACATTGCAACTGTTGTATCTGCGAGAATGGAGAAGTCGTGCGTAGTGGTGGTCGAAAAGATGTGGGTTCCTTGTTTGAGTGGATCACGGAATAGGAAATGGAATTCACACATCAAGAAAAACATGGTCGTGAGAAAGCGCATGATTGTTCATGACACGAACAACGACGCGGTGATTGGAGACAGAGTGCTCATCGAAGCTGTTGGCAGAAGAATAAGCGCGCACAAGACATTCGCGATTAAGGAGATCGTCAAGAGGGCTTCCCTCGAGAAGGAGTTCTATAACCATTTGAATAGCCCCATTGCCTCTCAAGTCGCGGAGGAAGTGGCCAGCAAGTTGTAGGGGATATGTGTCTTTTATCGGTGTTGTGTGTTTGTTTGAAATGCGGAGAATGATGCGGTGCAGACTCCGCCTGCCCATCATTTCCCATCCCTGTTATGCTGTCCCGATTCTCTGCTGCGAGGAGTGCATTCTCTCCCTTTGTTCGATACTTTGTGGCTTTCCGTTCGGTAGCGTGATGGGTAGAGCAAACCTGGAGAGGCTGTGAAGTCATACATCCGTTTCATTGGTCCTGATGGCGTTACGCGTTATGGCCAGCCTGAAGGAGAGGTGTCTCCCAAAGTGGTGCTCTCCCTATCGTTTTGAGGATTAGTGCGAAGTGCGAGTCATCGAAGGCGATGTGTTCGGCGAGTGCAAGCTGGGAGACCGAATGGAAGTGGCGATGAAGATCTTGCCGCCCATTGAGCCTTCCTCGATTTACGCGATTGGTCTGAACTACAAGAAGCACGCAGCGGTGATGTAAGGCGCGTGTGACTCATGGATAGGAGGCGAAGCTGCCAATTCCGGCGTACCCTGCCGTCTTCATGAAGGCGACCACGTCGATCACTGGTCCGTTTGACGACATTGTGGTTCCGAAGTGCGCGGCGGCGAAGCCGGAAGTCGACTACGAGGGAGAGCTGGTGGTCATCATCGGAAAGGACTGCAAGAACGTGTCGAAGGAAGAAGCGCTGTCCTATGTCCACGGCTACTGCATCGGCAATGACGTCTCCGCTCGCAGGTGGCAGGTGAACGCTGCAATGTGAGCGTGATGGGTAGGGAAACAAGAAGAGTGGCGGTCAGTGGACGCGCTCCAAGTCGTTCGACACATTCAGTCCGATCGGTCCGCAGGTTGTTCTCAGCCCCCATCTGAGTTTCTTCCGCTTGCCAAACTCATTGTGTAGACAGCGTGGTGAACAAACTGCAGCTGTCCACGCGTTTGAATGACAAGGTGATGCAGGTAGTGGCTGCGTGAGTTGGGTTCCGCGTAGAACTCAAACACCTCGGACATGATTTGGGGCGTGGCTGACATCGTGTCGTTCCTCTCGGAGGGAACGACCTTGAAGAAGGGCACGGCGATCTTCACGGGCACTCCGGAGGGCGTTGGTTTTGTGCGCAAGCCCTACGTGTATCTGAAGGAGGGCGATGTGGTTCGCATTGCGATTGAGGGTCTGGGCTCGATAAAGAACAAGGTGCGCTTTGAGTGCCGTGTTTCCAAGAAACAAACGATCACATTACAGAATACATCTAGTTCTTGCAGTCGGACCTCATACGCGCATTGGCCGCGCAAGTGATAATGATGAGAACAATGGTGATAACGACGACCACAATCATGGACCACATCAGGTAGGTCTGCATGACGTCGATCAGAAGCGTGCGGCAGTCCTTGGGCTCGGGCTTCAGGCACTCGTCACCAGTGGCGAACTCGCCCTTGTAGCCACAGCAGGAGGCGGCGTTCTGGTACTCGATCCAGGTGGAGTTGTCCACGGACTTGAGACCCTCCAGAACGGCGCTATCCAGATCCTCGAAGAACTTGCTGTGAGAGTCAGGGTTCTACGCATGAGCAACACCAACAAGCCCGAACCTTCTTCGAGAGAACGAAGAACACGACGAAGATGATGGACACAATAAGACACACGAAGGAAATAACGTTCATAACGATAGCGTAGATGTAGAGGAAGCAGCCACCGCAAGAAGCGCAGAGACCAATCACGGCGAAGACGGCGACGAAAATGGAAACACTGAGAACGAGCGTGGCGTATCCCTTCAATGCCGCCACCGCCATGGGGATTTCCTTGCTGTTGGAAACATACAGACTACCGGCTCCAGCGAGAAGAGCCAACACGAGCAACAAAACGTTCATGCACACTAAGCATCCCTTTCCAGATTTCTCTCCAGACATGATTTCTTTCAGATAATAAATAATGCGAGTCGGAAGGATACCAACGCTTCTTCTTCAATTCCATGAGGGCGAGTGTTCGGGCAGGCTTGAATCCGTAGCCCGGATTCCGCCGTGAGTATTCGGTACTATCGAGTACGAAGTGTTTACCTATTTCGTGGTTCCGCGCTCATTTCCCGTTCAAACCACGACACTGTTTGTGCGATAATGAGTGAAAACGAAAGAGCGAAGCAGAGAGGGCGATCGCAACAAACAAGACAGTGAAGCAACTAAGCCTGATTCGGTTCCTTCTCCACAGTTCCTCTCATTTCGATTTGCTGCGACTCCTCGACTTGCTGATGCGGAGTAGGACCTCCCGTTTCGACATCCATAGACGCCAATTTCTCATACTTCTTGTCACCGATGATCTTCTTCAGCTCATCGCGGTCCTTCTCCGTGCCCTTGGTCATAATCTCCTCCTCGAGCGCCTTCAGAGGACCATAGATGATCTTGTTGTTGTTCGCGTGCCAGTCGACCTTCTCCGTGCGTCCAAAGAGCCAGGACATGATGGCTCCGATCAACCGCTCACAGCTGAAGCAGAAGTCCACCTTCTCCCACAGCCGGATGATGACGAGGTCGATCGCAAAGTTGATGACCATAAAGGCGGCCACGGTCCACAGACTCCACAAGCCGGTCGCCGACTCGAGGTCGTAGGGCTTTCCGAAGAAGACGAAGAACCACTTCATCAGCTGGTTGCTCACCCACTTCTCGAAGATGAAGCAGGACAGCGACACGCAGCCGATGCGGCGGAGGAACGTCGTGAAGCGGTTGTACTTGTAGCGCTTGATCACGGGGTAGGAGGGGTCGTCCGAGTAGTGCGACCACCACACCGTGATCACCGTCTCCACGCCCAGGTCGAGGAAGCGAACGAAGCACGGGATCTGGGACTTCCCGAATGCTCCCACGAGATCGTCCGTCATGACCAGGAAGAAGACGGCCGTCGCAACAGCAACTGACGCGATGACCGTTGCGTAGATGCGCAGCGACTTCCAGGAAGTCTGGTAGAGCATGATGATGGCGATGCAGCCGCCGATCAGGCCGAACGGGAAGGACTGCGAAATCATGAAGGGACCCGTGGCGATCTTGTACATCAGCGTCATCAGCAGGTTGAAGTGGTACTTGCCCGCCCAATCACCGATCCAGGTGCAGAAGTTCGAAATGTAGCTGTACGCCATCAGCAGCACAACGCCCAGAACGGTCATGCCCGTCACCTGGCGGTGCCAGTCCTCTTTGAAATAGGGAAGAACACGAAAAACGTAAACCACTAAAGGGACGAGGAAGCCACAGAACGAAATCGAGTCCAGAGTGTGGCTGAAGGTTGTGATCTCCGTCTTGGGCACCTCAATCGACATGGTAGCAAACACGCCGTATTGGTCCCACCAGGTGGTCACCACGAGCTCCACCGCCTTCAGCACGAAGCCGAACACCAAGCGGTAGAAGAGATACGCCATCACCGCTCCCCTCCCGTGCTTCTCGATGTTGATGACGCTCATCGTGCACGCCATCGACGTGATGAATGTGAAGAATAGGCCCATCATAAACAGCAACGCAAACGGAGACAAGCACGCGATGAGCCATACGGGGACACGCTTGAGGTAGTCAAGCTCCACCTTGCTGTTCAGGTCGCAAATGCCCTTCTCAAACGTATGAGCCAGCAACATGCCGAAAATCGCCAAGCCACGACCGTAGTCGAACGCATAGATGCGTCTGTGTGCCATTCGGAAATCTATGCGGTGAGAAAGAGTTGAATGCGAGAAGGCACGACTGTCTAACTGGCTCCTTGCTTATCATGAAGCGGAACCACTGAACACGCGATTATTCGTTTTGCCTTCTGTTTGCTTCCATCACGCTCCCCTTGGTAAACGGGTCGAGAATGACGTACAGTTCAGCAGTACGCGAGTTCTTCAACATGTCGGTCATCAATCCGTTTAGCAGTCACGAAGGACTGTCACAATCCTCCTTCCGCGCACTGCCGATTGACACGCCACCCACCATTCTCCAGAAAGACACCCAATTTCCATCCTATTTCCGCCACAGAGCCAACACAAATTCAACCCTTCTTCTGCCACGCGGGCGTTACGCCACTGTTTTTGAGCTCCGTTCCCGAATGAGTTCCTACGCCGAGAAACGACGAAAACTAGCGGAGGAGGAGGCGAAGGCGAAGGAGGTGCGGTCGGTGATTGTCCAGTTCCAAACGGCGAGCGTAGCCCGTTCCTTTCTCGGTGATATGTGTAGGGAGAGAATCAGGGCCCTCAGATTGATATTCCCAGCAACTCGACGCCGGAGCAGCTCGAAGGACTACTGAATCAGCTCATCGAGTCCGAAGAACCCGTGCCTTTTGCGTTCTATATTAAAGATAATGAAATTGCAGCAAACGTCGGCGAGACGCTGCGAGAACTGGTCTCTCCCCTCGTGTTTCCGTGAAGTGTAGGGAGAAAGCAGCGAAACGGTGACGGTCATCCAGTACAAGCCGCTCTCCGTCTATCGCGTGAACCCCGTTACGCGCTGCACGGACTCCATTCCTGGACACACGGAGGCGATTCTGCACGTCAGCTTCAGTCCGGACGGGAACGTTCTCGGCACCGGTGGCGGCGATATGACGGTTCGCTTTTGGGATGTGCACACCTGCACTCCGATCAAGACGTGCATGGGCCACAGGTAGCTCCGCGTGGCGCGTCTAACGGAATAGGAACCACGTCCTCTGCACCGCATGGTCGCCGAATGGTCGCCTGTTCGCCAGCGCTGACAAGAGCGGCGTGATCATCATCTGGGACGGAGCGAAGGGCAACGAGATCTGCCGCCTGGCGGGCCATCGCCAGTGGGTGACGAGTCTGAGCTGGGAGCCGCTGCACCTGAACGGCAAGTGCGAGCGCCTGGCGTCGTCCTCGCGCGACGGCACGGTGGTGGTGTGGAACGTGAACACGCGTCGCAAGGAGATGACGATCTCGGGCCACTCGGACTCGATTGAGTGCTGCAAGTGGAGTGGTGAGAACCTGATCTACACCGCCTCGCGCGATCGCACCATTCGCGTGTGGTCGCCCGAGGGTCCCACGGGCAAGCTGGTGCGCACGCTCATCGGACACGCGCACCGCATCAACGCGCTCTCGCTCAACAGCGACTACGTCCTGCGCACGGGCGGGTTCGACTGGGAGAAGAAGAGCTTCGCCAGCGATGAGGAGATGGTGGAGTGCGCGAAGAAGAAGTACGCGGAGTTGAGGAAGAACGGCCCCGAGCGCCTCTGCTCGTGCTCCGACGACTTCACGCTGTTCTTGTGGGAGCCCACGGTTTCGAAGCAGCCGGTGGCGCGACTCACGGGACACCAGCAGCTGGTGAACCACATCTGCTTCTCCCCCGACGGGCGCTACATCGCGTCGGCATCGTTCGACAAGAAGGTGAAGGTGTGGGACGGCGTGACGGGGAAGTGAGGGAGAGGAGGCGGGATGACGGGTAGATTGCTGAACACGCTGAACGGACACGTCGGAGCCGTCTACCAGGTGACGTGGTCGCCGGACTCGCGCTTCATCGCCTCGGCGTCAAAGGACTCCACCGTGAAGATTTGGAAGCCGCTGGGCAAGAAGGCGCTGTACACGCTGTCGGGTCACCTGGACGAGGTGTACAGTCTGGACTGGAGTCCCTACGGACCTCGTGTCGCCTCGGGAGGCAAGGATCGCCTGGTGAAGATCTGGAGTTCTTAGTCATTTGCACTGTTTGTCAAAGAAACAACGGTGTGGAATTCAAAAATTCCTGACTTAGTACGCCTGCGATGGCTCCGCCTCCTCCTTCTCCTCCTTCTCGCTCTCCTCTTCCTCCTCGCCCTCCTTCTTCTCGG
>ERZ1106923.132-NODE-132-length-33139-cov-16.917301_pt1 | contig 33139 bp, 39 predicted proteins | sample MGYA00403657_ERZ1106923 | MGnify/ENA primary metagenome ERZ1106923 (study PRJEB35170, sample SAMEA104062425) | human gut metagenome | biome: human gut; feature: human-associated habitat; material: faeces | place: Denmark | collected 2012-06-19 ...
GTGTCCGAGAAGGAGTTCTGCGTTGCGGAGGAGGACGACGAGGATGACGAATAAGCGAATGAGTCTAGCAACGGATCCACTAGCTGTGTTTGTTTGGAGTCGCGAAGTGGAACAAACAGGATAAGTCTCTTTGGAGTAGGTTCGAAACGCGGGAATCTGGTGGATGAACAGCGTGAGGTCTTCGTTCAGGGAGTTCGACTCGTTCCACAGGGAAAGGGTCGGGAACAACTCAAAGTGCGTCTTGTGTTGCTCTTCCTCCTCCACCTCCTCAATCTCGATCTCATTCACGTCTTTGTTCTCACTGTCCATTTGTTCAATCTCGCACAGCTCGTCATCGTCGATGCCATCCTCTGTTTCCTTCTCCTCGATGAAACCGCGGATGAGCATCAGAGGAGGGACTTGAGTGCTCCCTGACGCATCCGTGTTCAGCAGACTGCAGCAGAACGAATCGAAAGAAGACTCCGTTTCGTAGTGGTGATGAAGATAGGGAAGCAGTCGTGAGGGGCAGCTACGCGTGAAATCACATTCGCTTCCATACAGCATGTACAGAGAACGCTCCGTCGGCACCCGTTGCTTCGTCTGCTCCGGAATGGTGGCATTTCGCAAGAGGGTCTCTGCCCTGTCAATGCTGCGATAAACGGACTGGAGGTTGCACTTCGACTCGATTTCGGATAACGAAGCGGGATTTGATTTCGGGAAGGCGGGAATGGAGAGGTGGGACAGATTGAACAACTACTCGTTACAGAAAGCACACATTCAATGCGATGGTTTGCACAGAGGACAGACTGTTAACCGTCGCTTCAGACACACGATTCTGAGCGCAGTTGAGAAGAACGTTGTCGTACATCTTCTCCATCACTATCCGTCAGTGTGAAGGCGCAGGCAATACGCTCTTTAGAGAGTTGCAAACTGTTGAAGGAGGAGTACAATGACAGAAGAAGAGACGCCAGCGACGAGCGCTCGCTCATGTTGTAAATCACACCGTGTCTGTCGGCGAAAAGAGACGCAAAGAAGGCAAGAAGCACTTGGTTCTGCAACTCGTCCGTCTTCCCGGGACTCTGTACGTCAACGAAAGAATCCAGATTGCACATCCAACCATAAGCACCCGTCCTGAACCAGTGAATACAACGAAAGCGTGGTCGTGTTCACTTTCTGGAGAATCGATTCCTTTCCCAGTTGTCTACCCATTACATGCTTTAGCAATGGCAATACAATCCAGCCAACTCATTTCGGAACCGATAAGACTCATCCTGTTTTGCAATGAACGCTATCTTCTGATTCCTCGCCTGAATGTAATCCAGCGGTGATTTGAAATTCCGTCTATAGTGAAATCAGGGAAAAGCACGCACATGTCCGTACACTCGCTCACTAGAGCAGAGGATGACGAAATGCATCGAAGAAACGCTCTAGAAGCATGCTGACACGATTGGAAACGACGCAGCATCGGCGCGATCAGGAGGGAATGAAGAACTTGACAATCTATTCCGTTTCAATGCATCAACAAGAGCACTGTCTCTCCTAGAATCCGACTCCATTCCATTCCTCTCGTGAGTCATGTTGCCGCTGCTGCATCGTTGTGTGCTGTTGGTTGCACTCTATTTCTCCTTCTCGTTCATGTTCCGGGCACATCATCGCGTTCTGGTCTCTTGTACTCGTGTTTTCATTGCTTTGACGCAGTAGCAAAACGCCAAAACGATATTCACGTGCTGCACTCTATCGGTGCGCGTGATCACGAGTTTGCAGAGGACGCAAAGAAGTCCGTTTCGGATCCTCTGCTGGTGGTGATATTGGCCGACTCCTTGAACGGTGATATCAGCCAGTACAGCAATGACGTGCTATCCCTGCACAACGAATCGATGGTCTATGTCCTCTCTGCGGATGGCACGTTCGGAGACCCGGTCTCTCTGTGGGATTCAAATCACCCCATACGCGCTCGCGTCATCCACTGCAATCCTCTGCTGTGCGACAGCCTCGTTCTGTCCGTCAGTGCCTACGAGGTTTATCAGCACGTGGCCGTCGTGCTGTGGTCTAGAATGGAATCGTGTGACCCCAAGGAGTCGCTCGAGTTGAAAACCAAATCGCTATCGATGCTTCGAGAGTTCCGAGCGTCAAATCCTCCCTCTGAGGCGGCATTGCGCACTTCAAGAGGCGAGCCCGTGTTTTCAATCTACACAGCAAAGAGCTTGCGAGCAATTGCCTCAAGTCCGTGCTACCGTGTCGAGTACTCTCATTTCAACCCCATCTCTCGTTTTGCTTCATTCTCGCGTGACTGTTCTGTGAAGAGAACGGCCGTACGCGCAGGCGGGATCAACAATCGAACGGCAGTTGTTCTCACTCTGTTCAAGCGCAACTACCTTCATTCGGTGCTGACGCACTTGTGCAGTCAGACGCTTCTGCCCGAAATGATCCTCTTCGTGCAGAACATGAAGAACGTGACGCTGAGGAAGGAGATGATTCCCGTTTCCTGCAATGCGAGACGCGTGAAGTTTTATCACATCTGGCTGTCGAACTGGAACAGCTACTCCTTTATGAGGCACTACGTCCCCATCCCCACGGACATCCACAACACGGTGTTAATCGACGACGACATGTTTCTGAAGTCGAACACGCTGGAAACCGGAGTCAGCACCATGCATGCTCATCACTGCATCGCCACGGAGCGAGGCCGGCGAATCGACGACAATCCCGAGGGTCACCCGAACTGGCCATTCGTTCTGTCCAAGGACGCGGCGAATCTCACCGTCGTGGATTATTCGTTCATCCCGTTCTTCGAGGACACGGAATGGAGGAAGAGCGTGTACAAGACGCAGCCCTTCTCCAGAGTGTATGGAGACATCCTCTTCGTGTCGCTGGCCATCTACCAGGACATCCGCGTTCCTTCGTGCGTCATTCCCCGCTTTGAGTTTTTTGAAAGGAACGAGGACAACGATTCCTTCTCCACCTCGAAGAAGAATAGGGTTTTATACAACCAGTACTACAACGGAATTGCTGCTGAGTGGATCGCGAGGGGATACAAGCCCGTTGCCAAGAGGTTGATCACTTGTCATTGTTTGTTCCATCAGATTATATTGATTGTCATTCAGTATAACCGACGATGTTAGAACCGACTTCGGTTGTGTTTACGCCGGAAAACGCACTGCTTCCCGTTCTCCCCTCATGGCTAGAAGAATCACTTTCGAAAGTCGTGCTTTTCACTGTCGGCGGAGCTGATGGTCACCCTCGCGATGACTTGCATGATTCTGGTGCTCTTGTTCTTTTTCAACGGGTACTCCGTATATCCGGTTCCGTTATGACTAGCTTGAAAGAGAATCGCGTACTCATCCACTTCGTATGGTTCGGAGTCATTCCTTCCATCGTCTTGATCGTCCTTCTCTCGATCGCCACGCTGAAGCACTCGAAAGTACCTGCTGTTTGTGCTCTTCAACATAGTTTCAACTCGCCGTTTTCCGGTTCTTCTTCTGTTTTGACCACTTTATGTCGGTATTCTCCTTTTCCTGTATCATCATACTCATTATCTGTTTTCGGCTAATCTCCGTGTATCGCCGCTTTCCTCTGAGTTCATGGTGTAGGGAAATGGCTGAGCACTCTTCTCTGACCTCAGTGCAAGTCGTATTGAGCTTGTCCGTTAACGATAGGCGGATGTAGTTGTCGCGATCGGTCTCGTTTTACTGTGCATTCTCTTCGTCGCGCAGTGCATCACGAAGTACCACGTATCCTATTTCATATCGAAACCGTGGAACTGTGTTGACTCGATAAGAACTAGGAGAGCCATCCAGTTGTCCCTCTTCGTTGATTACGATTCCATCCTACTGATTTCACTGTTCGTCTACTCCCTAGCATGTAGCTGCACTTTAGCATGGCTAACGCACAGACTTTTACTTCAACAATTCATCACAGGGGCGATTGTACATTCGATATCCTTTCTCCTTCGCTGCGCACTCTCCTTCACGGGGACGTCCATGTGCTACTTTCTACTGGCTATTATCATGTCCTTCTGCGTCCTGAGCGGATTTCTTTCCTATGTGCGGTGATGTTGTGATCGTGACTCCTAGTTCTGCTCCAGTCACTCGTTCATGATTGCATGCCGTTTACTGAGTCTCGTCGTTATCACCTACTTCTTCATCCGAGTGATGTACATGATGAGCAATGTCGATTCCCCTCTCCGCTCTCAACCCTAGCGAGCATCCATCCTCTCGCAATGGAGCGCCAACTGGATCGTCTACCGCGACCTCTTCCCCGCCTCCACTCCCTACCACGTGGACGCGGAAGCCTTCAACACGCTCATCATACACGCCTTCTCGCCGCTCGTTCTCCTCCACGTTCTCTGCATCGTCACCGGCGTTTCCATCGTTCGGGGTTTCGCTGGAGTTTCATGTAGTTACTCCACGGCGGCGCGTCGCATCGGATTCTCAACGAAATCTCGATTCTGACGTACTTTCACGTGATCGACGTTGACCAGGACGGCGCGTTGAACGACAGCGATTTGTCCGTCCGAAATCGCCACGATTTCTGACACGTAGTACTTCTTCCGCGCTCTGCAGATCCCCGTGACGCCGCACGACATCGCCACGATGATCACCCACGCCGAGGGCGTTACTTCCATCTCCTTCCCCAAGTAGTTCTTCTCTCTGCTCCTTCAGCGTAGCTTCCAAACGCTGCTGGTGAAGGAGCAGCTCGTGCTGGAGCAGGTGGACCTGGAGGTGGAGTCAATTGTGAATCAGAGAATGGACGGCGTATCGGAGGCGGAGGTGCGTTCGATCCGCACCGAAATCGAGCCGATTCTGTTCCTCTATCAGGGCGTTCACGACATCGAGCGCATCCTGCGGCGTCGCAAGAACGTGCTTGTCTGGTTGTGTTCACCGCCTCATTCGTAGTCGCTTCTGTTCACGTGCATCGCGCTGGTGATCGTGGTGGTCTGTCTCGTGATCCTCACACGCGCCGTGTACGCGCTCCTCTTCATCCAGTTCTGTGGCATCGTCAGTCCCTTCTCCACCACCACGCTGTGGAACCAGACGCTCCCTCTAACCACCATCACCTTCCACTCCTCCGTGCAGCGCGGGCACATCGCCGTCAATCTGACCGACACTGCCACGCCTGTTCTCGCCGTCTCGCGGTACGCGTGTGACGCCGCCGTGCTGGGCGACGCGCTGTTATCCGCGGTGAAGATGAACTATCACCAGAAGCAGAGAGAGCTTGCTGTGGACGTGTGGAGCGACCAGGCGGCGCTGAAGAAGTACGACGTGACGATGGCGACGGTGCGCTTCAACGCGGCGTGTCTGAACGAGATCTCGACGCTGTCGTTCTCCTCGTGGGTGCGTGGCGGTGGACTGACGCGCAGAGACTCCATTCACACGCTGACCATCACCGTGGAGGGCACGTCGTACGACTGCTTGCTCCAGTTCCCCGAACCCGTGGCGGTGGACAGTCTTCAGATCGCGCTGAACGAGGGTCTGTTGGACGTGAGCAACGTCGTGGTGAAGGAGAGAATGGAGATTGCGGCGAGTGCGGCGTGGGAGCGCGTGTGAAGCGTAGATCGGACGAATGGCGAGATTCGGCACGTATTTGACGAAGCAGGCGAGAAGGACGACGTGGTGGTTCGTTGTGGTGTGGTGAGGCGTGGCGAGCGACGTGTTAGGAGTAGTGTGACGTGACGCTGGCGCACTGCGTCTTCGCGCACCACAACGTGTTCCTTCGGTTCAACGAAGGCATGCTGTATCTGAACTCGCTGCGGCTGTGAGAGACCGTCTCCTCTCTGATTCGTAGCGACGCCACGCACATTCTCGACTTCCTCTCCGCCACGGCTTCCGTGATGATCCAGAACACCACTCTCGCGGACTCGCACATCGAGACGCGCGAAGGCGTGGTGACGATCAAGGGACTGTCGGTGGTGGACAACGCGCTGGTGAATGTAGAGTGACGCGTGTGTGTTGAGCGTAGGTGACCACGCTCACGTCCAACATCGCCGTGGAGTCCGTTGCGATGCGAAACGCCTCCTTGTTGCTCAATACGGGGAAGGGGACGGTCAGCTTGCATCTGGAGGCGTCGCGGTTTCAGGGCGTGGTGTCGCTGTTCGCGCGATGTCGGAGTGAGGCGAGGGGCGTGAGGGGTAGACGGAACGATCGCTGTCGCGGGCACGAAGTACGTGGATCGCACGATGAACAGCGGCGTGTCCGTCGTGCTGAAGGTGAACTGTTCTTCGGCGTGCAGCGCCTTCATCAACGTGTATTCGTATTCCGGTTACGTCGAGGTCGTTCTCGCCTCTCACGTGTAGATCTCCGTGTTCTTGTGGTGGTGTTTGTTACAAAGCGGTCACACATCGATTACAGTACACTAATAACGACCCATGCCGGGAAGGGGCTGGACACTGACGCTCACCGTCGAGGGGAAAACACCCCCAGTTGCTCCGACCGGCGTCACTTGAACGGGAGCAACTGGAGTTGCAGATGGATACACAGAATAAGGAGTCACCGGAACAGCGCCACCACAAGGAACGCCATTCACAGGAAGCGGAGTCACCGCCACAACGCCACTCGGCGCCATTCCCGGAATCGAAGCCACGGACGCGAGGTCGGCAGGCGCGACAGCCGGCGCGACAGCCGGGGTGGCAGCAGGAGTCATGGAGGACATGCCGGGAATCACGCCGGTCAGCTGCACTTCGGGCTGCGCTGGACGCTGCACCACGGGCTTCGATGGGATGTCCACCTCGCCGTCCTCGTCCTCGCGCTCCACGATGCACTCCGAGCACTCGTAGATGGACTGGAGAAGGATGAACAGCGTGCCGACCTCGTTCTTCCCGTGCATGATCGGCTTGCTCCACTCGCAGAGATTACCCTCGAGCAAGTCGTCCAGCTTCACGGTCACTTTGCCAATCTTGCTGCCCTTCTTATACACAAAGAACACGACTTCCTTCGCCTTCTTGATGGTCTGGTAGTCCCACATGAAGTGGTACTGGAATTCGCCAGCCTTGTCCACCGGCGTCGTCTCGACCTGCTTCTTGCACTTCGCGACCACCTTCACTCCCTTCTTCACCTGTGACTCCTTCTTCAGCGTCACCGACGCGATGTTGCCGAAGAGGAAGATCGGCGTGTGGTCCGTGAGACGGGGACACGTAGGGCACGTGAAGTAGTCGGATCCGCGGACATACTGGACCTTCACCTGAATCTGACCGTACACTCTGGAATTCTTTCCAGTGGTCATCATCGGGATCCACGACGGACCGAAGGCTTCGTAGAAGGTGATTCGACCCGGGTCGAACTCGTGCTTGGCCACGAGCTTCTTGGCGCCGAAGCAGCCCTTGTTATTGTACAAACTAAAACTGAGTCCCTTTCTTCGGGAGGAGGCGATTTCATAGCTGACGGCGAAGTACACCCCGGAATGCCAGTGCGGATCGCTCGTCTTCTCCGACCATCCAACGAACTTCGTCTGGTCGCCAAGTGTCACCTGCGCGTCAGAATTGAAACACAAGCCCCACTCCAAGATTCCATCGGCACTTCATGTCGAACTGAGCGCCGGCATACACGGAGACAAGAAGGACGTTTTCTCTTTTCATGCGGTAAAGGAATACTGAAGGCAATCACTTATACTGTCCAGTCCGGTCATGACCCGACGACCGAACGCGCAAAAGGATTCGTTCAACAAACACCGCTTCACTTCTTCTGCAGCTCGTCTATCATCTGCCGAAGGAATTTGGGCTGCGACGAGCCCATTTCCTGCACCACCTCGTTCAATGCGTCCTTGTTGATGGCGACGCTCATGTCCTTCGGCACGGTGTACTCGCTCATGTCCCTCGGCTTCTCGAAAACCATGTTCTCCGTCACAGTCACGGGCTCCGCCTCCTTCACCGGTCTCCGGTGCTTGTTCGACACAGGATTCATAACCACCGGTGTTTCCATAGGAACGGGCTTCGGCGCCTCCACTTCATCGTAGCTGTGATTCTTCCCGGACTTCAGCGAGTCCATCACGCTGCCGATCGAGGACATGAACTGGGCGCTGTTCGTGCTCTTCTCCTTCGACGCGCGAGCCGCGTTGTCGATCACGGTGAAGGACGAGGTGTCTCGACGACTCGTGTCTTTTGCCTTCAGGCGCAACACCGGCGTCGGCGCAGACGTTGCCATTTTCACCAGCTGCGAGGTAATCGTCGCGATCTCGTTCTTCGTCTCCTCAATCTTCTTCTTCAGCATCTATTCATCACTCCTTCTTTTCAGCACCACCGAGTCCTGCATCTCGTCCATCTTCTTCTTGTTCTCCATCATGAATGCATCCAGCGGATCGTCGCTCTCCTTCACCCTACTCCTCACCCGCACGCTGCAGCCCCACTCCTGCACCTCACCCTGACTCTTCAGCCGCTCTTCGTAGTACGCCAATCGCTTCTTCTTGTACTCCAGCTTCTCCTTCAGCACCTCGCTCGTCTCCTGGAACACGGGCGCCTTCCGCTTGCGCTCCGTCCGGTCGTAGTAGCTGTCCTCCTCGTCCAGCTGGCGCTCGCGCAGCCCGCGCTTGTGTCCCTCCTTGTAGCGACGACGCTCCACGCTACGCTCAAATCACTCCTCCACACGTACTTGTCATACAGCGTCTGTTCCAGACTCTCGATCTGGTTCTCCAGCTTCTGCAAAGTCTCCTCGCGGTTCTCCTTCTCGTTGCGCCACTTCTTGTTCGACGCCATCTTCTCCCGCTTCTCACGCAGCTGCGTGATCTTCTCGTACTGGCGCTTCTCCTCCTCCGTCAGGTCGCTGCTGTTGAAGTGCGCGCCCAGCACCGACGCCGAGTTCTCCTCCTCCGTCTATTTCTCACTCTGTGGAAGGAGCCGTACCGCGTCCTCGTCGAAGCCCCACGTCGCTTGTTGCAATTGCTCCTGAATGGACCCACCGCTCTGAGCGTGGCGCTCGCCGAGGAATTGGATTTTGATTTTGGGTGCCTTCACATATTTCTTTTCCGCCGATTCGCTCGTCTTGGGTCGGCGATCCTCATCACGCAGAACCACCTTCTCCTCGGGAAGCATCTTCTCGCTTGGTCCCGTGAGTGTGTAGATGCGAAGACTGCCGCCAAACTGAAGGAAGTCGCCCACATGCATGGGGTAGTACATCTAGGGTGAAAACAATAAGACACTCCGACGAAGGGCTTCAGCTGCTCCTTGTTCAGGAAGGTGCCGTGGGTGCTGCGGAAGTCCATCACCTCGATGCGGCCCTCCTTCCCCATTTGAATCACCGCGTGAATTCTAGAAATGGACGGGTGCTCTGGAACAATATCCGACACGTCCGCGTTTCTTCCTACGTCTCTCACCCCAAATCAGCACACTCTACCGATAAGAAAGAAGGGCTGTTGCGAAAGGTCCTTCTCCCCAAGAACCACGCCATTCTTCACGATTTCAAGTCCGTATGGACAGTCCGGCACCGAGGACCAATCTGGCACCGTGTAGCCGGCGAGAGACGCTCTCTGCTCCAGCGGCAGCGTCTGCATTTCAAAGAAAGAGGGAAAGACGCACATCGGGGTTCGACGGAGCAGACGCCGCAGTCTCCGTTTGCTGTTTCGAAGAGGATTCGCTCATCACGCAAGCAGCAGTCGTCCAAAACGCAATCTGATGGGGAAACCAGACTTCTGCGGATTGCGCTCTTCGTGCAATGTGAGTTCGATACCACAAATGAAATTCACGAAAGCACAGGAAGACAGCCACTTGTGCCATCCCCCGAATTCAAACTCACGCACTGCGTAAAGCGAGTAAGTAGAGAATGGAAACAGTCCGCGTTCAGAGAGGGGGAGTCATCAGAACGTATACCCTGCTGGAGAAATTGGGCAGCGGGAGCTTCTCTCAAGTGTACAAGTGCAAGACGGTTATTGACGGTAAGGAGCATATCTACGTGGTGTTGCTTGTCGTGGCTAATGCACTAGGCGGTCAAAGTGTTCAACAAGTCCTTTCTCAAAAATGAAAAGACGTGGAAGAGGGTAAGCGGGGGAATGGAGTGCCACACGGCATTTGAGAAGGTGGAGCTCGAAATTGCGCTGATGAAGAAGCTGAACCACCCCAATCTCGTGAAACTCATCGACGTGGTGGACGACGAAGATTTGGACAGGTGGCTATTGCTGTCTACCTTCATCGCGTAGGTTGTACATGATTATTGAGTACATTGAGCGCGGTCAGGTAATGGTGTGCAACGAGCAAACGATGGAATTCACGTCTCCCATTACGCGTACTGCGTTCCAAAGCGGTGTGAACCCTAGACAAGGTGCTGACCGAGAAGAAGGCGAGACGCTACCTTTATGACATTATGTCGGGTCTAAGGTACTGTACGCTGTATCGAAATGCAGTGAGAGTGTAGTGCACTTGCACAAGGTGGTGCATCGCGACATCAAGCCAGAGAACCTTCTCGTCACCAACGACGATCACGTGAAGATTGTCGACTTCGGCGTTGCTCATCTGTTCGAGACGTGCAGCAACGTGGAGCAGGAACTGCAAGATCGGCTTCCCGTGACAACGAAGCCCCTCAACCTCATCACAAGAACGCCCACCGGGCTGCTGCAAAACACGGCGGGCACGATCTACTTCTACGCTCCCGAGATCACCAGCGAGAAGCCCTTCAACGCCTACGCCGCCGACGTTCCGCTGCATTCTCTCCCTCACAGCTAGGTCTGGGCGGTGGGCGTTACGCTGTACATCATGGTGGTAGGAAAGCTCCCCATCTACAATCCCGATCTCATTTCCTTCTTCGACGATCTGATGGACAAGGAGATTCCGTTCCCCGCAACGCTCTCTCCCGAGTTAGTATATCCTTGATTGTCAGGACCGGCAGTTCTTCATTGAACGGATTTGCTAAAGCGCATTCTGTGTCGCGACCCGCAGAAGCGCATTTCGATCGACGAGGTGTTCGAGCATCCGTGGATGAAGAAGGAGAGCTTCTCTCCCGAGACGGGCATCATCACGATTCGGCGCGATCTGCTGTCGACAGACGAGATCAACGACGCGCTGGTGAAGCGGTATCGCGTAGGAGAGGAAAGGAGAGGTGACGAGTAGAACACGTCGTTGACGACTCCTGTGGATGATGTGACCTGTGAGAGTGAGGAAGAACCGTTCAGCGGTGTGGAGGATGGGAGCGAGAAGAAGCGGAGGTTGATGGAGATGGTGATGCGTCAGGTGCGTTCCACGAAGTGTAGTGTCCTTTAGCTGTGTTTGTTGAATCAGAAAATTGTGCTTGCAGAACGAAAGAGCTGTCTATGTTGAATCAGAGCTGTCCGTGTTGAATGCTTTACTAAATCAGAATCGCGGCTCAAAATAGAATCGAACAAACACAACAGTAAGACTGATTCTTCCAATACAAGTGTCCCATGCACTGGAGGAAGTAGTACGTCGAAAGGACGAACACGAACACAAACGAACTCAAGTCGCTCAGCAACTCGGGCGTCATCACGCGCAGTGACGCCAAATCCAACGCAGGGAACGCCTTCTTCACGATCTCCGCACACCCGCTCTGAATCGCGCTCGGCTTCGCTCTCAGCGCGTGAAGAGGCAAGCCCACACGCTGCAGCTCCGTCGCCACCCACGCGTACTCTCCACGCTCGCCCAAACACATGCTCAGCGTGAACACACAGCCCACGACCACCACGGGCACACACAGCTGGATCGCCACGGCGAAGATCCAGTTCGGCACGTAGTACATCGCGTTGGGGAACTTCACCTTCCCCATCTCGCTGCCGGGGTGGTAGCGGTTCTCGTGGATGGCGTCGATCATGCTCGCGCTGATAGCGTCGCGGATTCGCTTGCCAGCGCCCTCGTTGAGGTACTGCTGAAGGAGTGGGCGGAAGCAGAGAATGCGACACACGATCCAGAGGAAGAGCAGCGTGGCGCGGACGGTCCACCACAGGTCCGACGTGATCACCACAGATCCGACGATCTTGCCCTCCACGGTGTTGAGGAACGGAAGACAACTCATCACGATGATGATCAGCGGGAGGTGGGTCGCGAGGAAGGAGACGATGCTCCTACACGTTACGGAAGCGGGAAGAGAGTACCAGCGACGCTGAAGCTGGAGCTGGGAGAAGCGAAATGCGGACGACACCATGAGAGGCGGAAGAACAGCGAGAACAAGCGAAAGCAGCACCGCTAAAAGACTGTGGGAAATATGGACGGTGAGGGGAACGTTGACGCTCTGGAGGAGAGAATTGACGTGATTCTCAAACGCCTCGTACGAGGAAAGGAGACGGATGCCGAGCAGAGGCTCTGCGACGCTCATGAGGCAGAGAGAAAAGACGACCGAGAAGATGAAGTAAAACACAAGAAGAATGAGATCGGAGCTGCGCTTCTCTCCCACCTGGATCCACGCGATCAAGCACATAATACAGAAAATGAACAGGAGGAGGAGCGTGTAGAGATACAGGCGTGAGGACTGCACGCCGACCACAAACGTGCGGACCACGACCGTGCAGACGAGAATCACGGTGACTCCCAGCAAAAACACGAGACACCAGAAGTAATCCGCCAGCTTCAACCTACAGTGAATGCACGTCGCGAAACTCACTTCGAGAGATAGTAGGTTCCCAAGTCACGCTTCCCCATGCTCAGCAGCGCGTCGACCTTCTATGCGTGAGCCGGACTGCGCAAACAATACGTGTGGCACTTCTTTGATTTCGTTATTCATATATGCATCCTTATCTTCGCAGTTCTTCGGTATCGGTTGCAGAGCCGCATCACTGTACTGTTCGTCCGGCGGAAGGTAGATGAAGAGGCCCGAAAGAAGCTGCACATCGAATACAAGAAAAGCGCCTACTCTCTTCACCAAGTTCACGACGGGATCGATACGCGAGATGACGAACGCGGAGAGCAAGACGGTTAGGAATTCAACGTCGAAAACAGCCATGAACCGTTCGATAAGTGAAAGAATAACAGAATCGCGAATCTCCACAATTCGACCCGATTTCCGGAGTGGCATGTGACTGGAAGATTGTGTTCTCGCACAAAGAAAGAAATACACATATAGTACATATTATGAACCCAGATAGTCTAACAACACGTCGAAGACAATTTCCGCCTTCTCACGAACACCCTCGCTCCAATGACGACTGCAGAGGTTTAGGCACTTCTCAATCCCCTTCATCTGCTCCGGATAGGGCAGAATGAAGCAGGACATCACACGGGCACTATTCAGCACCGACAAGGCTTGCAGCGCACAATCCACGTGGGAATCCGTCGCCACCTTCATGAATCGACGGAGGAGCAGCGCCACTCCCTCCCTGCATCCGCCGCAGGTCAGAGGCTGGCACTGCTCCAGCAGATCCTGCATCAGCTGCATCCAACTCACCACCTTCTTCGGACACGTCGAGGGCCACTTCGCGTTCACTTGACGAAGGAACACGTTGATTCCAGCGCAGTCCATGTAAAACAGCTGCAACAGCCCCGTCACCAAAATCGGGCGGTATTTCGCCACCACGCCCGACAAGGACATGAGCACGAGCGCGCACTGCAGCAGCACGCGCGGAGACAGCGAGGGAACCAGGACGCCGGAGGCGCTCTGCTTGGTGTACACGTGCGCGCAGTACTTGTTGTACTGGTTCTAGGGATGATCGGCGCAGCCAAGCAGTACGCTCACGCACATGGACCACAGCTCGACGAGGCGGTGGATCTGCCCGTAGGAGCAGTCCTTCAGGTACATGTCGTCGTCATTGCTGGCGGCGGAGCACCGCTCGCTCTCGCTGAACTCCACCAGCGTCTCGTAGAGAATGCGGTGGACGGAGTCCTGCGACGACGGGAGGACCGCCAGAATTCGGTCGATGAAAGCGATGTGCACCGACAGACCGTAGATGCGCTCGAAGAGGCAGTGCTGAATCAGATAGTGGAGGATCGCGTCGATCCGCGACGTAAAGAGTTCGCGAACGAGATCGTCGCCCTCGTAGTACACCGCGCTGCACGCCGTCGTGATGTCGCACAGCGAGTCCAGCAGCGCCTCCATCGCCTTGCACAAGCCCTCGCGCGTCTCGGTGGTGATTTCGCGACGACGGTTGTTCTGGACGATGGTGTCCTCCACGAAGAGAGAGTTGATGATGATCGTGGCGATGGTGTAGTTCTCTCCCCGCGTCTCATCGATACTGTCCTTTCGAGGAGACGTGCTCACGAACGGAACCGATTCCGCGGAGAAGAGCACATTTGTAGGGGACGCGTTCGCGCTCTTGACATCCTTCTTCGCCGACATCACCGTGCCAGAAGCGGTGCGCGTGCCCGGAAATGGAGTGGGGTCCCGGTTGCAAGCAGAACTGTTGTAGTGGTTTCGGATTACGGCCGCGGGACCGATGTACTGAAGAATGTCGGAGGATCCCTCATCGTTTTCCACCGTTATGGATCGTCGACGATAGCGTCCGTAGGAAGAATGATCGGATTTCTTACGTCCCTGACCCATTCTGTAATCTTAGCGATACCCAATTGAATAACTAGCGATTAGGGGTGCTGGGAGCGGATACAATCGAAAGCGACTAAAAAGTCTGCACAAACAAGACGAATACACTGAGGAGAAACCGAAAGCAGACAAAAGCAATCTTTTGTTCGGTCGACTAAGGACACTAAATATAACTGGCCGGAACACTAGACGACACCTTTCAACTCTTTTCTGCCACGCTTAAAAGCAACGAAACGCCCGCGCTGGAATCTTCCACTTCCCACTCTTTTCATCTCCCTTGTTTCTATACGACAGTGAGATAGGGGATGCGTGTAGTTTCCGCACAGCCAAAGATTCGTCAGTTTTGAGAGGATGTTCGGGATTGCGTTTGCAGTGTCTTTATGTGTTTGCCTGGATTGCAAAGGATGTCCATAATACAAATTTGCAAGGAAGAGCATGACAAGGTGTGTCCCGAACCGCGCCTTCAACCAATTCCCAAAATGCGATTCATCACATAGCAATGCGATCCACGCGATTGCAAGAAAACACAAAGTGAACCCCATCATTCTTCTTTCCTTCCATACTCGGTTTTCTGGACGTTGGAGTGGGCTACATTGATTCCGATGGCAGTACAGCACTGGAAGCACTGTGTTACGCGTAGGAGGAGAACTCTGATGCGAGAAGCAATTTGGCCTTGAATTCCGATGTAGCATGTTATCACAATGCAGCGTCCGGTGAGGTCTTTGTGTTTGACCCATCTCCATCGGAAGGGAGACACGATTATATCCGGATATACAGCTTGAATACACGCAAATACGTATACACGGAATGGGGTTTGCTTTGACGAGTCTGCTTGATGCGTAGGATTACGTCCTGCTACACGTTTTTCAGCGGGCGTATGTGGTGACAGGGATGCTCTGTATTTGTATGGCGGAATTAGCAAAGAGCATTCCGTTTTCAGTGATCTGTGGCGGATGTCGCTGATTACGAAGGGGTGGAAGCAGGTGGAGTGATCTCTGAATTGATGAATCGTAGTGTAAGACGGCAAATGCACTGCCTCGTCTCTTTGGGCACTGTTGCACTTGCCTCAAGAATTCGTTGTTTGTGTTTGGCGGCAGTCACACAGACACAGTGAGACCGGCGACTCCCAGCGTGAACGCTCTCTTTGTTGCTTGCATCGACCTTCGTGATTTGTCTTGTTTCGCCTTAGTCCTGCATTCACTTCTAGGCACTGTCATTCAGGACGACAGCCAGTATTCTTCCCGCTCCACTCAGAGTGCGAATACAGCACTGGAGGAGATAACGCCCTCTTCAGCAGCAAATCAGGGTTACTGCTATATGAGCAACAAGTGGTGTACTCTTCCGTGTCCGTGTCAGCGCATCAAGGCGTCTTCCTTTGCTTACGGCAATTCTATCATTCTGGTTGGCGGGTATTCTTTTAAGCAATGATGTAATGCTATAGCGAGAGTTACGATGGGACGTGTCTCCGCGACATCTGGTCATTCAATCCCAGCACACATCAGTGGACAGTACAACCCCGTTTCTTCCTTCACCTTTAGTTGCTCTACAACGAGACCGTTCCTAGCTACATCATGGCGGGTGCCGCGATCTGTCTTCACCACACCCTTCTCTTCTTCGTCGGAGGGTCGTTTTCCCATCTTTCTCTCATGTCCAGTGTGTCCAATGTCATCACAGTGTTCGACCTCGTCTCCTCGGTATGGTACGGGCCCTTCTTCAACAAGAACGACTCTCCTGACGCCGTATCTCTTCTCCTCCATCACGCCATGTGCGTGACGAACGACACCGACGGGTATCAAATCACCTCATTCGGTGGACAGACGTCCTCCGTGCCAGTCTCGTTCTCGTTGTCTTCTCTCTTCACGCGTAGCTTGGACATGCATCGAGTTCAACATCCTTCACTCCACTCTATTCATTCTCATCACTCCTCTCCAAACCCCATTCAAACTCAACACCCTTCACTCAACCCCTCTCAAACTCAACACCCCTCACCCAACTCCGTTCAAACCATCATCCTCCACAAGTCGTGGCTACAACCCTCCTTGCCTCAGCCCCTCACCGCGCTGTCCCTTGACATGGACGAGGTCTCGCAACGCTGCGCCAGCCTTCTCAAGAACGCGCAGGAGGCGATGCAAGCGGACGACGTGAGCGAGGACTGTCTTCACATGAGCGAGGAGGAGCTGTTCTCGCTCCACTACACGGCGGAATCTCCACGATGGAAAGACTCGCCGTTCTGCTCACCCTTCTACGAGTACGGCTCGTCTTCCTCAGACCACAAGTTCAACTTCCAACTTCCTTCCATTCCCTCCCTGTCCAACGACACCAACGCCTTCCTGCACCCGCCCTCGCCCATCGTCACCGTTCCCGCGGCGCTCCCAGACGACTCCACGCCCTCCTCCGTGAAGGCAAGCGGGAGCAAGAGCCCGTCGCGGATCCCGAGTCGCTTCAGAGACGACGGCGGCGAGCTCGTGCTGAACCTGCCGCGCCACGTCTCCGTTCCCAGCGACGAGCTCGCCGCCAACCGCTCGCCCTCCGTGCGACGCATCCCGCGCAGCACGCTGTCTGGCGAGTCGCTGATTCCGCAGCCCACCGCCATTCCCGACATCGCCACCTACCGGCACAAGCGCACGCAGTCCACCTTCACCTCGCACTCGCGCGTGGGCTCGATGAACGTGCATCCTCGCAGCCAGCTCGAGACGGTCAGTCTGGCGACGGCGTGGGGCCATCGGCACGCGAAGAGCTGCACGGTGAAAACGGTATCATCCCCGCGGGTGGACGACAAGCCGAGAGAGAACGGACCGTTCTCGCCGCGGGCGGAGGGAGCGGAGACTGCGTCTGAGTACCTGAACTCGAACCGGTCGTCGCTGGTGATCCCCACCAAGGAGAAGAATGTGCAGAACGACGACGCGATCTTCGATGAGTTGATCAAGTCCATTGCGGAGGAGAGGAGGGCGATCATGAATGCAAAGAGCGACATCGAGAGCCTCAGGAGCCGCATCCAAGAGAAGAAACTCGAGAGGGTGGCGTTGGACAATGCCATCCAGCTCGCTTTGGTCAAGTGCCATGAGAAGGAGTACAGAGATGTGGGTGCTTGTGTTCGCCGTAACGTGTAGTACAGTGTCAGTGACTTGCGCGCGAAGCTAAAAGAAAAGCAGAAGGAGTATGACCGGGCTTTCCACTGCGTGTGTTTGTTCCACTCCTCTTCTTGCAACGGGGTTTACGGCTCCGTTCTTCCAACACAGGGTATCTGTTCAGTGGTTGTACTGCGCCTTGGTTATCAAGCCTCCTTGTGTTTTCGTATTTCCACACAATTCTTTTGCTATGTACAAGATCTTTGCTTTGTTGGCACTGCTGGCGATTGCCTCTGCCGAGAGACATGCTATCATCATCGCTCCCAGAGCGAACTGGGACGACTACGGCGTTCAGTCCGAGAGCTGCCGTATGTACAAGGACCTCGTGGCCGGAGGCGTGAAGCCCGAGAACATCGTGCTCATGAGCAGCCGTCGCATCGTCGACCTCTTTGACAATCCTTTCCCCGGTCAGCTGTTCACCGACGATTCTCCCAACGCTCCCGGCAAGGACTACGCGAAGGGTTGCATCGAGCACATTGACTACGAATCCAACGATTTCAAGCCCAAGGTCATGCTCGCCATCATGCGCGGTGATGTGGAGGAGCTGAAGCAGCTCACCGGCAAGAAGGACCCCAAGGTTCTTCATACCACGGCTGACGACGACATCATGCTCTATTTCACGTCTCACGGCGGTCCCGGAATGATCCTCGTCGGCAGTGACGTGGTGAAGGAGAAGGAGCTCATCGAGACCATCCAGTACATGCACGACCACAAGATGTACAAGAACTTCCTCTTCCTCATGGAGGCGTGCTACTCCGGCTCCATGTTCCCCAACCTCCCCAAGGACCTCAACGTGTACGCCATCACCGCTGCTGACGGCGAGCACTCTTCCTGGGAGTCCCACTGCCCTCCCGACGATGTGATCGATGGTAAGGACATGGAGACCTGCCTGTCCTGCTACTGGGACAACTCCATGGAGTGGTTCATGGAGGGCGGTGCTGACCACACTCTGGACGAGCTGTTCGAGCACACGCACGAGAGCGTTGAGAAGTCGAGCGACCAGAACGTCAGCCACTTCGGCGACATCGAGGAGATGGGCAAGATGGTGCTTCGTGAGTTCATGGGCGACCTGCCCGCCAAGCGTTTCCGCTCCGTGGCGAACGATAACTCCGAGAAGATCGCCAAGAGCGACGTGCCCAAGCACCTCGCCATGTGGAGAGCGATTCGCGCGGACAAGGAGCACGCTGCTGCGGCGATGAAGGCGTATCAGGAGGAGGTGTACAAGAAGGCCAAGGAGGAGGTCGAGGTCATGAGACTGGGTCGCGCTCTGATGAACGAGAAGGCTGCCGACAAGGCCTTCAAGACCCCTGCTGAGACGTACTCCATGGATTGCGTGAGAGAGCTGAGCCTGTCGCTGGTGAAGGAGTGCGGTCACTCTCTGCCTTTCTCGGAGTCCACCATGAACATGCTGCGCAACATTTGCTTGCCCGGTCTGTCTGTGCCCAATGCGAACTTCAACGAGATTTGCATGTAATCCTTCGTGTTTGTTGAACTCGCTTCATCGTCCTTAACAAACAGACCCACAGAACAAAGTGAGAACGCAACAGAGGGAGAAACGGGTGGTTCTTCATCGCGGGCTCCTTCACGAGCAGACGCAAGTACTGGACGAGTCGCTCCTGCAACCGCGTCACGTAGTTGCGCAAAACGGCAGACTCCTCGTGGATGGACTGCTGGCACTCGCCACACTCGCAGCGCAGCGTCGGACACGGCTCGCTGCAGTTGTGCACGCTGCAGAGCACGTCCTTCAGAAAGAGCGAGAGCGTTTCGTCGGACTGCGTCACCATCCGCAGGAACGTGACGCTATCGAAGCTGCAAAGCACGTGGATTCGTCCCGTCGCCTCACAACAGTAGTGCGCTCCTCCAGGCGGAAACATGCAGGCGAGGAACAGAGACTCGGCGCGAACGGCGACGTTCCTCACCAGTCCCAGGAGCGTTTCATACACGCTTTCCTGACAGGAGGCGAGATGCGTCAGGATGAAGAGAAGGAGTTTCTGGGTCAGCGTTGAGTTCTTCGTGACGCGCTGTGCCATTTCGGCCGTGTTCTCTTTGGACTGCATGGCGGGTCGCGCGCAATACAAGGGCAACGCTCGGATGAAGGAGAAAAACGACACGGAAGAAGAGACGCCGTTGGACTGGCAGAAATAGTACAGAATCTGCTGACGCCGACTCCAGCAGAGTTGTGTGAAGGGAGAGCGAAGAAGAGGAGAGCCGTGACGCGAGAGCAGCGGAAGACAGCGCAGCAGGCAGTACTGCGTGATGGGAGCGAGCTCGTTGAACGAGGGCGCTGACGAGTACAGAGGCAGTAAGAAGGGGTACAGGATGAACGAGGGCAGCGAGGGCAGGGGAGCGAGCGAGGAGGCGATGGACAGCCAGTCGCCGGTGTCGAAGCGGTCGACACAACTCGCGGAATGGAGCGTCCAACAATTGGCGAGAAGGGCGATGAGCAGGGAGTAGGAAAGGAACGAAGAAGGCACGTCGCCAGTGTTCTGCTCGTCCGTCTTCTTCTTCAGCAGCGACACCACGCCGGAAAGCCGCTCGAACGAGTCCGACGCGCTTCGACAGTCGGCGAAGAGGAGCGAAGTGAGAAAGGAGAGGAGAGAGGAGGAGGGCATAAGGAATGGAGTGGTGCTCCACGTGTCATCCACGCTACGCGAGGGCGAGGAGAGCGTGAAGGAGTGAACCAGAGGATTGTTTTCCGAGCTGGGTGTCGCCTTGAAGCGAAGCGCGAAGACGCGACTCCAGTCGTCGGAGAGCGAATCGCACCATGTGTCTGATGTGCAGTCGTTCATGGTGATCAAGTACAGTGATGGGTACTGCTCCGTGATGCTGTTCAACGCAGGGATAACCACTTTACAGAAGACGTCAGGAATGGAGTCAGGATTGCCACATAGAGACACGAACCACTGAACGTCGATTGGGTGAAACGCCTCCTCTTCCTGCTCTCTCTCCTCCTGAAACACGCGAAGCTGGAGTTGAAGGAGAAGGAAGGAAGAGACGTCCTGAACCGTCTCAAATCCAAAGGGGTTGTACTGGCACAGCGAGAGCAGGGAGAGAGGAGACATCTGATCGTGAATGACTCCAGACGAGTTCAAAGAAGCGTTCAAAGAAGCATCCAAGGAAGCATCCAACGAAACATCCAAGGAAAAGGAATAGAGGAATCGAAGGAGCAGCGAGGAGAAGAGTGGCTTGGAGCAGGCTCCTTGCAGTACCGTGAGCGACGCGTGTTGTTCCGGAGGCGTTGGACGCACTCGCACGATGTCCATCACACTTTCCACGGCGAGAACAACGCCCTTCACGCCCTCCGCACAGCACAGTTCGCTGTGGAGTCTATCGTGGATAAACAGACTTGGAAGCGCGCTGTCGAGAAGAGCACACCACTCCTTCTGCTTCTCCTCTTCCGTGTTGACGAACACTTCGCACATGAATACGAAGCAACACCACCAGCCGAAACAGTCCTCCACACTTCGCTCCTCCGTCAGAGCCTTCTCCAGCACGGGCTTCAGCACGCTGAAGGGCGACTCGATGCAGACGAAGCACTGATACCACTCGGCCAGACACTGCGTCTGCCTCCATCGCTCCGCTTCGTAACGGAACTGAGTGACTTGCTGTCGGAAGGTGCGAAGACACAGCGACAGCACCTCCGCGAGGTCGTACTCGTTGGAGAGGAGGAGATTCATCACGTTCGTTAGTGCCTGGTGGTACTCCTACGACTCACACGAAGGAGGTGGCGAAACAGAAACGGAGAGCGACGGCGACAACACGCGCGCAGCGTTGGTCATGCGACACACCATCTCCTCCTCCTTGCCCTTCACTCGCTTCTCCTCCACTGTCGCAACGGCTTCCCGCTCTCTCTTCTTCGCCACTTCCACCTTCTTCTCGCTGGCAGGCACGCGCACGTTGTTCACGTAGTTGCTGTGTTCCGCATCCGTGACGAAGTGCGAGCGGAAGAGGAACTGCTCGAAGTCCTTCATCTCCTTCGTCTTCTACGCAACACGACGCACCGCCAGCGCAAACACTCATTCGCAACACGTTCTCGATCACAGTGGAGCGGAACCACGCGCGTCTGAAGAGGTGCAGCTGTTTGATTCGCTTTGGGATTCTCGGCTTCTCGCTGCTCGTCGTGTTGCGGTTCTCCACCTCCACCTCCTTCATCAGGTCCGTGATCTATTCTTCACCTCCCTTCATTCTCTCCACAATGCTCAGCGTGGCGCGGTCCGGCGTGAACGCAGACACGATTCCGGGAGCGGTGGAGGGTTTTGCTTCCTTGCTGCTGCTGCTAAGAGCCTCACTCACTGCTCGGTTTAATGTATCGATCGCTTTGGAGAACTGGGAGTTGAATGGGCTCTTGTTGTAGGTGATCACCGCGTTCTTCAGGAAGTTGACGAAGAAACGCATCTTCTCGACCTTCTGTAGCACTTCTGCTTCCAGAAGCGCGTTTGTGATGGATTCGCACAGCATGCGCTGTCTCTCATCCAACTCCTCTAATCCTCATTGTCCTATTGCAGAGAAGTACGGTCCAGAGAGAGACAGGAGGTGATCATCTCCTCAAACTCGATTTGGGATACGTGCTACGAATAACGCGAAGTATAACACTACAACAGCTACCAAGTGATGTAGATTGTGTTGCACGCAGCTGCTCCCCTCCCGGTTCAGAATCGCGATCATGCTGTTTTCGAGGGATTTGAACACGGGCAAGTTGAACTGCTTGCAATAGGCCCAGAAGGACGCATTCACTTCGATGGAAGGCAGAATCGAGGAGACTACGATTCACGGGAGGAGTCCAGCGCTACAGAGGGAATTGATCTGGTCGGACGATTTGCGTATAAGAGGACGCGTTAGGACGCGAATGAGCTCCTTCTCGGCGAGAATGGACTCCACTTCCATGTCAGATTCCTGCCCCTGCAGAATGACTGCCGTGGCATGACTCATCCTATACGCAAAGTAGCTCTGGAGGACTGTTTTCAGAAACGAGTCCATTGGCGTTTGTGTCTAGGTGAGAGAGGCTAGGAAAGAATACGATGTCGGCACGATACAACAGCGTTTCGAGAAAGTGAAGACAGGGCTTTGACAGCGGAAAAGAGAAGATGGAGGCAATCGACCCCTTCTTGTGTTTGATGGAATACAACATACATGACAGAAGCGAGTTGGAGAGCGCGTGCATTGATTCGCTTTGCTGGTCGATAAAAGAGCGAACCGAGTCATCCAGCGTGACTTCGTCGAGATAGAGGCACGCGCAGTGGTAGCCCACAACGCGAGACATGGCCGGGAGCGAAGCCACAATCCCATCACGATTGGCGGAGCGCGGAAAGGCTCTTGAAAACGTATCACGGAACAGTGCGATTTCTTGCTCGAGTGGAATCTACGTAAAAGAAGCGAGTCTTCCCTACCTTTCCACACTGCTGCACCATCGTCTCCAAAACGGCTTCGCCTTTCATGTCTATACGGAATCTACACACAAAACAACAAACGGTCGGGATCCCCGCTATTGTCATCAGCGCGTCGTTCGCCATCCTTTCCCTTCAAGATGCTCTCGACCTCCGTGAAAAGATGATTCATGTCCTCCGGGGAAGCGCTTCTGTGATGACTCCCTTGAAAGCGGCGAACCGGCTCCGAGCTTTGAATGATCGCAGCGTTCATTCGCGGGCAGAAGAGCGGCACTTTTGCGTTGCTATCGATAGGTCTTATCGATAACTAGTCTGTTCTGTTTTCAGTTCTGGTATTCGTGTGCTCTTTGCTGTTGTGTCCAATCGCCAATTCGTTGGCATCCGCATTTTCGTTTGCATTACGGTATGATGGTTAACAGTGTAGCAGCCTTAGAATATGAATAAGAGTTCGCATTCCTATTCTCAAGTACCGCTGCGCTTTCTCGTTCTCTGATATGCTAGAAGAGATCGAAGGGGTTTCAGCGATCCGGACAAGATGCTTGGGAGAAGATTTGTTCGCTGCCTATCGATACCCTTGACACAGTACGCTCTTCGTCTGCTGGCGATAATCGCGTTATAGATTCTAACGATAAACGACCGGGAGTGGGTGGACTCGTTTTGTGCGCTATTTCGGTTTAATGAGGGTTATAAGAGTGGCATGCTCGTGCGGTTCGATTACGGTGTAGAGGTTTTTACATTTGCGAGAAACTCGATCGGAGAAAGGCAGTTGCAAATCACCGACCCCTACGCTTCCGTGATGAGCGACGTAGCCATCGTTCCCGTCCTTCACGTCTAGCTGATGCAATATATACTCATTCGCGAATTGCCTCGCAACAACTTGGCGATTCATTTTTCAAAACAGTTTCTTTCTATGTTTTCGTAACTCTTGTCTCTTCCGTTTATGCGCAGCGACATGAAACCTTTGTTTCAGCGCGTGGCCAACAATGGCTTCCTTCAGGAGAGGCAAAACGTGTCGAATGAGATGCCATACAACCACAGATTCTACAAGGGCGTTCGGAACTTCACGCTGGTAGTTTTGGAGTCGGAGTGCTCATCAACAGGATCTGTGGGTCATCCAGATGATCGAGTACCGCATATGGAGATAGTACGCCTTCACACTCCCGTTAAGCGTAGTCTGAGCAAGTCCCAGTTCTACAACACGGAGAATCCTCTCTTCGAGCAGGTGGAAATCGAGCCTTTTTTTGACATCTAGCAGGAGCATCTGCTACTCGAGTTCTGGAACTCCTACTTGTCTCCGTCTCTCCACGTCACCATCATCCGCGACTACTTCCAACTTTCCGTGGAAATGCGATTCGGCATTGATGTCTAGGGCACTTCGGCGGACGTGTCCAACTATCTCCTAAGCATGCTCGAAGGCAACAGCTGGCAGCTGCAGTGTCTCTACAACACGCCCGTTCTCGTCTTTTTCAACCAAGCCGTGATCCAGGAGTTACGCCAGCTCATGGGTTACATTGAACGAATGTTGGTGCGCACCACTTCGCTGACCCCTAGACGGAAGGTGATGTACGGCTTCTACATTCCCTCCACGTCCTTCTCTCTCATGAACTGCGAGGAGGTGTATCGTCAACTGCTCGACGGCGCGATGATGCTTGACGCCGCGTACCAAATCGTTCCCAGTCGCGACCACACCTTCAAGGGCGTTTCGCTGAGCGAGAAGGAGAACGCGCCGCTGCTGGAGAAGCTGGGTCAGGAGCTGTTGGTGTTCACGGAGTGGTGCCAGAACCGGAGTAGCTGGCGTCGTCGCGGGTATCTGGTGGTGGTGAACGAGATCACGCGCATCATTCACAAGGAATTCAGCCACGCGCAGATCGAGGTAGGCGTTTCGTCGGCGTGTGAGTGTAGTTGTACGGGTCCTCGCGCACGGGTCTGATGATCCCTTCGTCGGACGTGGACATCGTGATCGTCGACAACACGAGCCTTCTCGAGAAGATCGCCGCGCTGCTGAACGAGGTGCCGTGGATCCGCGAGGTGCGCGTAGGAGACGTGTGGTGGGCGTCACTTGTAGCACATCAAGGGCTCGGTGCAGGTGGTGAAGGTGATCATCGACCAGATGGTCATGGCGAACACGACGATGATCCCCACGCTGGAGAACGACGTGCTGGTGTGCGACATCACGCAGATCTCCACCACGCACACGGGCATCACGACGGCGGTCACCATCAAGAACAAGCTCAACCGGTCGTGGGAGCTCACGCCGCTGATTCTCTTCATGAAGGAGTTGCTCGTGGGGGCGGAGGTGATGATGTGAGGATTAGTACGAGAACCAGCTGAACTCGGCGTACGAGGGTGGCATGAACTCCGTGGCCGCCGTGATCGTCGTGATGGCGTACGCGCTGTCGTTTGGCGTGAATCGTAGCTTTTTCCACGATTGGCAGAAATCAGCCAATCATTTGTCGGACGAAGAATACAACACAGATTGTAGCGCAGCGCGTGTCGCGTGAGCCGTAGATAAACGGAAACAGCAGGAGCTCGGCAGCCTGATCGTCAGTCTTCTCTACTACCTTGGGTTTGAATTCAATTACGTGAAGACCGGCGTGAGCGCGGATTTGGGTTTTTTCAACCGAGTGGGAGAGAGGTATGGAGTTCACCAACAGGACGGCTTGGCGAAGCAGATCACGACGAGTTCGCTGTTCGAGACGGACCCGATTGTTGTAATTGACCCAATGAACGGCTCGAACAACCTCGGGAAGTCGTGTTTCAATGTATATCGGATCAAAACGCTCTTTCGGAATACATATATCCAGTTAGTGTAGGCGAGGCGTGCGGACGTGACGGGTAGGAACAACATTGACCAGGGCTCTGAGAACCCGCTACTACAACTGCTCGGGGTCACGGAGCAATGCCAGTCTTTCGTGAATCACTACTTGTAGCTTTTAGCGCGTGTTTGTCGCAAACAACGGGCACATTATCGAAAACAGTTCAGCAGCTTTGCGTAATCAAATGAAAATGACGCGTCTCCGTCTTGCAAATAGTGCTTGTAAGGTACAGGGTTCAATTGAACCATTTGCTCCTCCTCGTCCTCCGATTCGCCAAAGGTCTGGGGATTGCCGTTGTAGTGCGACACCGCGCGATGCTCAATCTTGGCGTTCAGCTTTATGAACTCATCCACGGACATCACCTTCTCGTGCGTGTCCGCTCCAAAGGTCTCGCTGTTCTCGTTGTCGTCAACGATCCGGTTCGATTTCGACGCGTCGTCCTTCTTGTGACTCCGAATCTCGTAGTAGTCGCACCCGTCGTCATCGTCTTCTTCGTCATCCTCCAGGTAATGCAGATTCGCATGCGGAAGGAAGGAACGCATCTTCTCCAGGACGGAGTCGAAGCAATCCACCACGTACTTGGCACTCTTCGGCAACCCATTCAGCTCCTCCACAGTCATCCATTTGTAACTCTCAATCTCTTCTTTGCAGCTGATGTGCAAATGCGCCGTCTTGAACGATCCGATCAGACAGTACATGAGCAACGACCCGCCGCCATCGATGAGCTTCGCCTTGCACACCAGATCGCACTTCCAGTCGTTCAAATCCAGACCCACTTCTTCCTTCAGTTCGCGGCGCAGACACGACATCGTGGACTCCTGCTTGTTGATTTTGCCCCTCGGAAACATAAACGAGTGACGAGTAGCGTCTTGGACAACGAGGAACCGTTGCGTCGAATAATCCATGAGAATGCCGCCTACGCGGAGCATGTTGCGCAATGCAATGTTCTTTTCCTTCTTGGCCTCTTCAAGATCGCCAATCAAATGGCTCAGCGCGGGCAACGCCTTCAACATCGCCTTATAAAACAAGTCGCTGTCCTTCTTCAGCGGGTAACACCGGTACACCGGATTAGCAGCTCCAAGAGAACGATGATGAATGTGGCAGAAATGATCCTCGTAATACCAATGGCTCTTTTCCATCTGACGGCACAAATACCACTTTTTACCCCACTCCTCGCTTCCGCAGTTCTCTGTCCCATGACCTCATACGAGCACACCTCACTTTGAAAATCGTTCCAAATCGCGTTCCATACTTTCTTATCGGGTTCCATTGAAAGCCTGTCTTCAATTAACGAATTGGTGAACTGACTCCGATGCAACGAAAGTACTGCTACAAGTGCAAGGTGCGGTTTCCCGTCCGTTTCTGAGGCGTAGAAGGAGGAGGTCCACATCCACACTCGTCATCATTTCGCGTGCAAGGACTGCTTCTGCTCATCGGTCGGGAAGTATTTCCGGTCCCAGCTGCACAAACTGGGAGTTCCCCGTCTGTCCAAGATTGTTCTCGCTTTCTCCGGGGGATGCTGCTCTACGTAGCTTTATTCGTTCAGTGTGATGATCAGCGCCATGCTATCGCTCTTTCACGACGCTTGTCACAGCGCGAAGGGGAAAATGAACTACGACGTTTGCCGTTTAGAGTTAGGGTCACGCGCGTAGGTGACAGCAGTATATATTGACTTTTCATCCCTGGATGGATCCAAACTCAACCTCGATTCCTTTCAAAGGCAATACGCCATTCCCATTCAATCGATAAAGGCAGAGACGGTGTCCTTTGCAGACGGTTCTGAAGAGAAGCTCCACACCGTGTTTGACGGCATGAAGTGGTGCTTTCTCTAGTGTTTCACGTAGATCGCTGGACAGCAAGGTGGATTTGAAGGAACTCATCCGTGATCAACTACTTCTTCGTTACGCGAAGTCTCTTCAGGGAGACGTGTATTTGCTCTATGGAAACACAATGGACTCGATCACGATGCAAACCGTCCACTCCATGGTGAATCTGGACGGCTACTCGCTGTCAACCATCTGCAATCCCTCAACACTCTACACATACCCCGACAGTCATGTGCACGTTGGAAGTGCGCTAGGAGAGCTGACCACTCGCGAGATCGTGCTGTACTGTCATTACAAGAATCTGCAGTACCAGCCGGGCGTTTCCCTCTTCCTGCGTCCAGAGCCGAGCGTGTATCATCTGATCATGGGTGCTGCAGAAGGGTCGTGGGTAATGCGTAGATCTCGTGGAATCGCTACAGGACGATTGCGACTCCACGCTGCACATTGTGACAGAAACGGTGGGGAAGCTGAAGCAAATGACGGGAACGACAGCATGCAAGCTGTGTGGGAAGTGGGTGTGTGGGGAGGGAGTGAGAGACAGACCTACAGCCAACGAGTACTGCGGACGTTGTTCCTTCCTTCGCAAGGAGGACGGGAGTCATCTCCTGACGGGATTGCGTCTTTGTTTCCATCAAACAGTACACTCTACATCGATATGATACACCCGCTTTCTCTGAAGCCACGGAAGAAGACTCTCTTGGCTGATGCGGAGGACGCTCTGCACGCGTCGATAGTGAATCCTCGGAAACAGGTCCTCGCTCAGCAGCCTCTCCACCGCCTTTCCATTCGACCCCACGTGGACGTTCACCGACAGCCGGTTCGCTTCCGGAAGACGGCTGAGCAGCGCGAACGTCATCATCCTCGCCGCGGACTGCGGAAACGGCTTCACATCCAACTCCACCGCTCGCGTCTTCTCGTCCACGCGCTCTCGCCAGGCGTACGCCTTCCAATAGGCCTCGACGACGCGGCGCGCCTCCTCGTAGTTCTTCTCCTTCAGCACCGCCGTGACGATGTCCTTTCTACCCATCACTCCTTCTCTCGACAGACACTCCTGGCTCGTTAGGTACACCTGCTTGCTGATCAAGCGGCTCTCGAGGGCTTCAAACCGTCGCTTCCAATCCCCGCGGTTCTCGTACAGCTAGGTGTAACCCCGTCTCATTGCCCCCACCTCGCACAACTCAAAGAACACAAAGGGCAGGGGTTTCATTCCCTTGCTGACCATCTCCGCGTACAACGCTTCCGCGCCCTCCTTCTTCTTCACATGACACATGCTGCGGATCAGCGCGGAGTAGCCGTGGACAAACAGCTGCACGGGATCCTTCGCAAACTCACGCTCCTTCGCCATGTCCTGCAGGCGCCTGTAGAAGCGAAGACACTCCTCATCGTACCCGCCCTCGGAAAGACCCTCCAGCAGGATGTTGTTCACCGAGTTCGAGAGAACGCCCTTGTCCAAGTACTCCTTCACCAGGCGGATGCCCGAGTAGTAATCGCCGCAGGACAGCAGAGCGCGGGCGTACTCGGCCTTGAACACGCAGTCCTCCCGCATCTCGGTGGGCGCTTCTTCGTAAATGGCATCAATGGTGCGGTTGTCCTTCTTGAGCATGCACGAGCGAATGAGCAGCTCGACGGATTTCTCGGATAGTGGAGGAAGCTACAGGAAAACAGAAAGCAAGCGGGGTACATTTCCGTTCTCCCTATAGGCTGAAAACAGCGAGAGGGCGAATGTGGGCTGCTTTCGGCGAAAACAGACTTCAATTAGCGAGTTAAAGTCCTAACCATCACGTAAGGGAAGAAGGGGAACAGAGGGAGAGATGGAGGAGGGGGCGTGAATCATGCTGGAAACGGCTTCTTGGAACTGGTGGATCTTCGAGGACGGGGACAGGGCTATCGAGCAGCGCTGATCTGAAATGGGGGGAGCAGCTTTCGTAGAGTAACTGTACAATCGATTCCCGCCACTGAATAACAGGCAAGGGAGTGAACTGGAGTGGATTCTGCCACTAGGAGTTACATCCACTTCAAAACGACTCACAATAGGGCAGTATTGTGGAGGAAAGATACTCCCTTCCTCTGAACAAGACGGGAAACCCGGATCATGATTCACACAGCAGCAGGAGAATTGGGTTTGGAGAAGAGGAGGTGAGTTGAACGAGGAAGAGACAACTCGAAGAGAAGGGAAATGAGAGAGCACACAGACCACAACAATTCGGATGCATCGTCCCTTAGGATGGAGTTGGATGTATGTGAATCTGTTATCGATCATTCACTACCGGCTTTTCCTATCGATGAGGGAGTGGACCCTCACCCCCTTTCCTCTTCATCCGCAATTCACTCCTCAGTCTTTTCTTGTCTCTTCTCTGTAATACACTATGAAGATTCTGTTTATCAACACGAGAGAGGTGGTGGAAGTGGATTTGTCTGGGTGTGCCACAGTAAACCGAGGGAGTGTATTCATGACAATAGGTCGGAGACATCATTTCAGTTCTTTCTCAACGCACGAAGCATGAACAGAACAGCATCACGTTGGTATGGTTGGGAGAGGGTCTTTTCATATGTAGATACTCGCATCCAAGAAGTTGAAGCCGGAAGAGCCGTTGAGCACATATAGAATCACAGAGCAGAGCAAGCTAATCGCTATCTACACAGTACGCTTCTCCCTCTTCCTTCACGCAACAGAAGCCAGTGGAAAACGCACATGCTGCAAAGGAGAAGACGGAAGAAACAAACGATGTGGTCAAGCCCATTGTGCAGGAGCCGTCGCACTCCCATTCGCAAGCACAGCAAACAAATGCAACTGCTTCTTCATCCTCTCTATCCCTTGAGGATGAAGCCTATGTGAAGCGATTGCTCGCGCGACCCGATGTTCACAAATCGCTCGTGGTGTACCGTCACTATCCGTTTCGTATAAGTGAGTTGCTGGAAGCCCTGGAGAAGTATGATTCTCGGGCCTACGAAGTGCTATTCTTTGTGCCTGAATAAAGAGTAGATTATTCGCAATAACAATTCCCTGTTAGTGGATGCGATTATGGAAATACCGCTGAATGAGGAAGTGGCGCCGTTACTGCACTCCTTCTTGTTCATGTATAGACGTAGTAACCCAAATGGAGGATTGAGCGAGCAGGATGAAGTGAGTATCGCTAACGTACTCTTGTCTTTCCTCGTTTATCATAGTTGATGTCGCTAGGGTTTAGTCGCCAGGATAGCGTTGCTGCGTACGTTGCTTGCGACAAGGATGTGGACGCGGCTGCCAATTTCCTGTTATCGCACCTGTAATCGCCTTGTTTCTTGAACCAAACACACCATTCCAGCTCTTTCTTACTATACAACATCTGCTTCATTCTATCTTCATAACGACGGTGCTGGATATCCCCAGCAATAACTCCCGTTCCGAGACCAAGACCGAGCGCGAGAGACGGCATCCAGAAGCGTTGCATCAGGAAGGGGTCTCTTCTCACAGCTGCGATCATGCTCAATGCAACGAGGGAGAGAGATCCATACACGAGCTCCTTACAGACGTAAACACTCCAGGGTGCTCGCTCCACGACACTGCGGAAGCGTGGTGACTGCGAATCCCTAGTACTCATAGGCCAGCGATAAAGGGAGAAGGAAACTACCCAAGGAGAGTATTAGTGCGATTCCGTGTATTGCAAACGGGTTTGCAGTATCGGTTACAACGTCTCTCTTGTGAATACGCGAATGTCCTCGAACAAACAACCGTTACTTAGAAAGCACCTTATACCCCACAAAAGCAGAGAGGAAGACGATGAAGGCGAAAAGGATTGCAAGGACGTACTGGTTCTTCTTCTTTTCCTCCACCACTGCCGTCACTTCCGCGCGAGGCGCAATCTCCTCCTTCGGAGCAAAGTGCTTCTTCTCCTTTCTTCTCTTTCTCAGGGTGTTCTTCTTCTCAACCACCTCCACCTTCTTCTCCTTTTCCACCTTCTCTACCTTCTTCTCCTCCTTCTCCTCCATCTTCTCTTCCATTCTTCTCTTCTCCTCCATCTTTCTCATCTCCTCTTCAGCGATTCTCCACTCCTCGTCCTCCTTTCTCTTTCTCTCCTCCTCTTCCTTTCTTCTTCTCTCCTCTTCCTCCTCCTCTCTCTTCCATTCCTCTTCCTGTTCTCTCTTTCTTCTCTCCAACTCCTCCTTTCTCTTTCTCTCCTCCTCGCGTCTGATTCTCGCTAGATCCTGCTCAATTCGCTTTCTCAGCTCCTCCTCTCTCTTCTTCTTCTCTTCCGCCTGCTTTCTTCGCTCCTCTCTCTCCTTCTCCTCCTTCTCCTTCTTCGCTCTGTCCTCCTCTTCCTTCTTCAGCTTCTCTTCCTCCTCCTTCAGCTTCTCCTCTTCTCTCTTCAGTCTCTCTTCTTCTTCCTTCAGCTTCTCCTCCTCCGTCTTCAGTCTTTCTTCCTCCTCCTTCTTGCGCTCTTCCTCTTCCTCCTTCCTCTTACGTTCTTCCTCTTCCTTTGCCTTCTTCTCTTCCTCTTCCTTCTTCAGTCTTTCTTCCTCTTCCTTCTTCGCCTTCTCTTCTTCTTCCTTTCTCAATCTCTCTTCCTCCTCTCTCTTCAATCTCTCCTCCTCCTCCGCCGCCTCCTTCATCATCGTGTCCACTTCCGACGCCGTCACACCCGGCATCGACTGGATGACTACGACTCAAGCGCACCACCTTCCCCTACACGTCTGCATGCGCTCAGAGCGGAAGGCGGTCAGCACCTTCAGACCGAGCTGGCAACCGTGAATGGCGAAATGGAGCAGACTGTTCACAATCTCCTTACGCTGGTTCGTGTCAAACATCGTGGGAGAAAGCGTGTCCTCAGGACGCAAACCCATCTGCTCGCAACTACGGGCAAAGATGGTGATATTGTCTCTTCCCAGGAAGGACCCCTTCTCTACACCTCACGCGCCGCTCAAATCCACTACGTGCGTTTGTGTGATACTCACCAATCGTAATACTGGGAAGGTGGTCCTTCACAATGTCACAGAGTATCTACATAACACGGAAACACGCGGCCATACAATTCCGTCACACAGAGAATCCACCAAATCGCTGGACACCTCCTTGTTGGCCAGAGCCGACAGCCAGGTTGCCAGTTCACCGCTCAGGTACTACTCTTCAAGCCCGACGCCATCCACTACGTCGTATTCCTCTTCCTGGAAGCGGAGACGCTCTTCCGATAATGAGCGTTCTCTTCCCTCTCCCGTCTTCAGGAGACGGCCCGACGAAGTGGCTGGAGCAGCGATGTCGCTAAAACCCGTTTGTTCTGACATGAAAAAGAGTATGAAACAAACGCCCCGACCACGGTTATACAACAGATCACGCCTCGATCTGACTGGTTCCGAACAGGATTTTGAGCTTTCGACCAATCGTCAACGACTCCCGATCCGTAATCATCTGATAGGGCTGGAAGGAATAAGAAAATGCCAAATTCCGAATGCCCGCCTTATCTCTCATAAGAACCCTCTCCTCTCTCGCGCTGCTCTTGCGCATCTTCTCTCTCTGCAACTTGCACGCGAAATACAGCATCGCGTCATAATAGACATTGCTCCGAATCGCCACCTCGTGTGCCGTAAACTTGATAGCTCTAAAAGCTACTTCTTGCGCGCTGCCCAGAGGGAGCA